>WNER01000018.1_pt1 | contig 23930 bp, 19 predicted proteins | sample 5399921 | NCBI WGS metagenome assembly WNER01 (sample SAMN13153331, study PRJNA577476) | soil metagenome | isolation source: 20 cm grassland meadow soil 5 days after 1st rain plot 5 | place: USA:California | collected 2015-09-21 | reverse complement strand
GCGGCTTCATCGTGCTGGCCGCATCGCTCTCGGCGGTCGGGCAGGTGCCGGTCGCGGGATTGGCGCTGATTCTGGGAATCGACCGCTTCATGTCGGAGGCGCGGGCGCTGACCAATCTCATCGGCAACACCGTGGCGACCATCGTGGTCGCGAAATGGTGCGGCGGGGTGGACGATGCGGCGCTGCGCTCGGGCCTCAGCGCACCGCCGGCTGCCAGCGCCGGGCAGCCCGGCTCATCGCGCGCCTGAGCGCTCAGGCAGCGCACCGCTCGCTGGGCTGAACCGCCTGGCGAGAAATCGGCGGCCGTGCGCGCTGCGAAATTTCCCTTTCAGTTTCAATGAGTTGTAATTCTACGCAAGGTCATCCGGCATTAGGCGGATGGCCGCGGAGCGGTGCCCGTGCGAAATACCGCGTGTGCACCGGCGACCGCGCGAAACCTCGGGAGGGGCAGCGTGACAAAGAGATCCGTGCTTGCGTGGGCAATCCTGGCAGGCGCGCGACTGACCATCGCCGAGGCGCAGACTTCGCCGGACGATCCATCGGAGCCGAAGCAATCAGCTCTTGCCCAGGCAGCTGGCGCACAAGGGATGACTGCCACCCAGGAGCAGGGATCCGCGTTGACTTCGGAGGCCGAGAGCTCCGCGCCCCTGGAATCGGTCGTCGTCAGCGGCCACTTCCTCGGTTCCGCCGCCCAAAGCGCGATGAAGCTCGATGTGCCCGTACGCGACACGCCGTTCGCGGTCCAGAGCTACACCGAGTCCTTCATGAAGGCGATCGAGACCACGAATGTCGGCGATCTCTATAACTACATGACGGGCGTGAAACGCGCGGGCAATACCGGATACGACCTGACGATTCGCGGCTTCAAGACCGGCGGCACCGACAAGAACGCGATCATGGTCGACGGCCTTCCCGGGCTCACGGGCAGGTTCGGTTCGCCGCCGACGATCGGAGTGGATCACATCGAGCTCGTCAAGGGACCGATGTCGGTGCTCTACGGCCAGATCCAGCCCGGCGGCTTCGTCAATCTGATCAGCAAGAGGCCGCGCGCCACCGAGAGCGCCGAGCTGGACGTGAAAGGGACGGGATACGAGGGCGGTGGTCGCGCGCTGGGCGATGCAAGGGGTTATGAGGTTTCCGCAGACTTGACCGGACCCCTCGACGCCGGTCACCGCTTCCTGTTTCGCCTCATCGGTCAGTACTACGACCGCAACCTGTTCCGGGACTTCGCCTACGAAAAGAGCCAGTACGGCGCCGGCGGCCTGACCTGGAACGCCTCCGATGCCACCTCCGCCACTTTGCAATTCGAACATCGCAAGGTGGAGAACAATTTCGACGTCGGCCTGGCCGCGCCACGGGGGAATATCGCCCTGGTCGCGCCGCTCACCACGGTTTATCAGGAGCCCGGCGATCATCGCGACGAACACGGCAATGCCGTGGAGCTCTCTGTCAATCACTCGTTCACCGAGCACGTAAGTTGGAACCTCGCCGGCCGATCGGTTCAGAACCTGGACGACGATGGCGCCTTCACGAGCGTCGCCGTGCGGCCGGACAACGTCGATCTGCAGCGGCGCGCGCGCAGAAATCACATCGGGCGCAAGTACAACTACCTGGATACGGGTCTCAAGGCGGAGCTCACGACGGGTGAAATCGAGCACCGGATTCTCGTAGGTGTGAACGGCGGACGTGACACCGACGACGAGGACCGTCGCCAGTTCTTCAACGGCGGCACGTGCCCCGGGCCGCAGTGCCTCGACATCAACATCTACGATCCGGTCTACGGCAGGGTGCCGGCGTTCGACAGCCTGCCGGCGGTCAATCCCACGACACCGCGGAACCTCACCCACCAGCTGTTCACGTCCGATTCCGTCGGCGCGTACGTTTCCGATCTCGTGACACTGAGTGAGCACTGGAAGGCCGCTGCCGGTGTGCGCGCCTCTCACGAGAAGCAGGAAATCCAGGAGCTGCGGCTGCTCAATGTTCCCATCCAGACGAAGACGGCCGATAAGGGATTCCTGCCGATGCTCGGGCTCCTGTACCAGCCGAACACGTTCTGGACGCTGTACACCAGCTACGCCGAATCGTACGTGCCGGCTCCGGCCAACTCCATTGACACCAACGGCCTCAATCCCTTCAAGCCCACGAGCGGAGCGCAGGTCGAGGTCGGCGCCAAGACCGAGGGCCTGCTCGGCGGCCGTTTGACCGGCACGCTGTCGCTGTTCCGCATCAATCGCAAGGACGTGTTGGACACCTTCGCCTGCTCGCTCGGGACTTGCTCGCAGCAGGTCGGCACCGAGCGGTCCAAGGGCGTGGAGCTGGAGATGAATGCGCGGCCACTGGCAACTTGGCAGCTCAACTTCGGTTACTCCCTGCTCGACGCGGCCGTCACGTCGTCTCTCGATCCCATTCAGGTGGGCGCGCGGCTGCCGAACGTCGCACGCAACAGCGCCAACCTCTGGTCGCGATACGACATCACGTCAGGTGCATTGCATGGGCTCGGGATCGGAGTTGGCCTGGTGTACACCGGCGAGCGCTTCGGCATGCTGCCGACCTCGGCGAATCCCGGGACCTTGCGGCTGCCTTCCTACACCGTCACGGACCTCGCCGTGTATTACCTGTTCAGTCAGTACACGGTCAATTTGAAGGTCGGCAACGTGTTCGACAAGGTGTACTACGAGAGCGCGGGATCCACCCCGCTGGTGCAGATCCTGCCCGGCGCGCCGCGGAATATCGCGCTCGAGCTCAGGCGAGTCTTCTTCTGATCGAGTAACGCAACGTCGACCCGTGTAGAAGCGAGGCGCAATGATTCGCATCTCAACAGGTCCGCGCTCGCCTGCGCTGGCGTTCGTCGCGGCGCTCGTGATCGTCCCGGCCTCTCAGGCGCTCGCCCCAGGGGGCTTGCGTCTCGACGGGCTGCCGCACTACGAGGCCGGGCCGGAGCTGTCCGGAACCATCAGGAACTTCGGATTCGGCCTTGGCGGGGTGTTGGTCCTGTGGGAGGAGGGTTTCCGCAAGCTCCATCCGGGCGTGCGCTTCGTGGATCATCTGCCCACCAGCGATGCCGCGATTCCGGCTCTCGTGACGGGAGTCGCCGATCTCGCGCCGGACGGCGGTGAGGCGACGCTCACCGAGACGCTGTCGTTCTTCGAAACCTATGGCTATCACCCCACCGACATCACGGTCGCGACCGGCGCGTTCGACGTGGCGGGACGATCCAACGGGATTGTCGTGTTCGTCAACGCGGCAAATCCGCTGACCGGCCTCACGATGCGGCAGCTGGACGGGGTATTCGGAGCGCAGCGCAGCGCCGGCATGCGCGGATTCAAATGGACGCCCTCCGACGGCCGAGGGGCGCAGGACAACATTCGTACCTGGGGGCAGCTTGGTCTGACGGGCGAGTGGGCGGACAAGCCGATCCAGACGTACGGGCATGCGCCGTCAGGCACGACGCGCTTCTTCCAGTGGAAAGTCCTGAAGAACGGCGACAAGTGGAATCCCAATTACCGCGAGTACGTCGAGAGCGCAAGCAAGATGATCGCGGACGAGGATCGCGCCGAGCAGCGCATGGGCTTGCAGCACATGCTCAGGGATGAGCTCGCGCATGACCGCTACGGAATAGCCTGGACGGTGATGCCGCAAGCGAGAGGCGTAGCGGGCATCAAGCCGATCGCCCTCGCCGCTCTTGACGGCGGTCCCTACATCGCCGCGAGCACGGCGAGCTTTCAGGATCGAAGCTATCCGCTGGTACGCGACATCCATATCTACCTCAACCGCGCACCGGGCCGGCCGCTGGATCCGAAACTCAAGGAGTTCCTGCGTTATGTCTTGAGCCGCGAGGGCCAGCAGGCCGTGGTGCGCAACGGAGGCTACCTGCCGCTCACCCGGCAAGTCGCGCGCGAGCAGCTCGCGAAGCTCGATTAGCGCGGCGATTCGCATCGCGCCCTGGGGAACTGCAATCTGACACTGAATTTTCTCAGCTTTTCACCGCAGCGAAATGTCATCCATGATCAATATGTCCAAAGCCCTTGCTCCTCAACCGGTCCATTTGTTGTTCGCATGCGTTGCGCTCCTCTCATGCCTGCGTGCGGCGCCGGCGTGCGCCAAATCCGCCCACGTGCTGATCATCGTGCCACCCGGAGCGACGGCACCTGCGGGATTCGCGCAGCAGCTCGCGACCTGGCGCCAGTCCGGCGAGGTCTCGAGCGCGCTGCTGCTCGATCAGAACCAGAAGAGCGATCCCGGATTCGCCTCGCTGGCGCTGCTCGAGTTCCCGAGCGAGGGGTTTTATGAGCGATGGAACCGGGACGAGGCCCCCAAGCTCGGCGCACCGCTGTTGGTAAAGCGCGCCGATGTGCTGACACACGACGAGGTATACCCGCGCGACTCCAACAAGTCTGTGTTCCTCGTCAACACCTACAAGTTGCTGGTTCCGCCGCAGCGCTACGACGAGTTCGTGCGGGGCTATATCCTGCCGAACCTGCTCGACCAGAAGGCCGCCCATCTGCTGCTGCGGCACACGCTGTATCTTGAGCGCGGCCCGTCCGACGAGGCCGAGGCCGTCCTGGTCATGGAATACCGCGATTCCGTGGCTTTCAGCCGTCGCGATGCCGTTAGGGACGCGCCCGTCAGGAAGCTCCTCGCCAGCGATCAAGCCTGGAAGAAATGGGACCAGACGCAGGACAGCATCCGCAAAGGGCTCACGAGGACGCTCGCGGCCTACATCGAGCTGCCCGCGCCGCAGCTGCCGGATCTGCCGCAGTACGTGCCTGAATATCGGGTCGTAGGCGGGCTGCGGATTCTGGGCAGCGAGTTGAAGAATGCAGTCGAGCAGCTGGCGTTGGGATTCCAGAAGTTCCAGCCGGACGCCAAAGTGGCTACGAGCAACATTCCGAGCAGCGAGGGCGGCATCGCGGGCCTCTACTATCATCTGTCGGATGTCGCTCCGATGGGCGATGACGCCAAGATCACGGACATGATGCCGTTCCATGACTCGTTCGGTTACCTGCCCACGGAGATCTCCGTCGCCACCGGCGGTTACGAGAAGCGCGGCTCTCTGTGGGCGTTCGCCGTCGTCGTGAGCAAGGACAACCCGCTCAACGAGATTTCGGTCGACGAGCTCGAGCGGATATTCGGGGCGGAGCGCTCGGGAGGCTGGCAGCTCGCCAACAATGACTATCTGTTCACCTCCAGGTACGCGCGCGGCCCGGAAATGAGCATCCGCAAATGGGGCCAGCTAGGCCTGCACGGCAAGTTCACCGACAAGGAAATCAAAACGTTCGGCTACAGCGCACCGGGTTTCGCGATCTACATCGAGCGCAACTGGTTTCACTGGTCGAAGAAATGGAACCCCAACTTCCAGGAATACGTGGAGGAGAAGCAGGCGACGCCGGACGCGGCGGGTGCCGCGGTCGCCAGTGACCATGCGCTCGAGACAATCGGCAAGGACCGGTACGCGATCGGGCTTGCCGCGCTGATGCACGTGAAGGACCACCCGGACCTCAAAGTGCTCGCGATCTCGCGACACAAGGGCGAGCCCGCGGTCGCGCTCACTCCCGCGAATGTCGCTAACCGTACCTATCCCCTGATCCGCGATGCGTACTTCTACGTGAACAAAGAGCCGGGCCGTCCCCTCGATCCCAGGGCGCGCGAGTTCATGCGCTTCGTGCTGAGTCGGGAAGGGCAGGAGATCATCGCCCGCATGGGGTACTACTACCCGCTCCCGGCCGACTACCTGCGCGAGCAGCTGAAGAAGCTCGACTGACAAGCTGGGCTTCAGAGCGCCGGACAACCCCAGATCGGAGTGAAGCGCATGGCCTCGGGCCGCAACCCGCACATGCTGACCTGCGCGTTGGCTTACGCAGTGGCGGCCTTGGGCTGCTCACACTGGTGCGTGGCCGATGAGTTGCCGGTGTATCGCGCCGCGCAGCCCGTGAGTGGCACGATTCGGGTCCGGGCCAGTGCCGCCGACGGCTGGCTCGTCGAGCATCTTGAGGCTGGATTCCGCAAGGCTCAGCCCGGCGTAACGTTTTCCGGCACGTTCCATGGCCCCGAATCCACGTTTGCCGGTGTCTACACGGGCGTGGCCGACGTCGCCTTCATGGCGCGGGAGATGAGGGTGCCGATGGAGAGTATGGCTTTCGAGTGGGTACATCACTACAAGGCTTTTGAGGTCGAGATCGCGAATGCGGGGCTCGGTACGGAGAGGCCGGGAGTGAACCTGGCCGTGTTCGTTCACAGGAGCAATCCGCTCACGCGTCTCACGCTCAAGCAGCTCGATGGGATCATGGGCGCGGAACATCTTCGCGGCGGGGCTAACATCCGCAAGTGGGGTGAGCTATTCGAAGGAGACGGCTGGAAGGATCGGCCCATCCACATCTACGGGCCGGGGCTGGACAGCGTTGCGGCGCTCTTTATTCGCACAGCCGTGCTGCACGATAGCCGCAAATGGAATCCCCGCTACCGGGAGGTCGCGACCGGATGGAGCGAGGTGCTTGCCTCGCTGGCTCGCGATCCGGCCGGAATCGCGTACGCGCCCGTACTGCCCGGGCACGACGGTACAAAGTCGGTCGCGCTTGGCGCCGATGACGGCGGTCCTTTCTATGCGCTCAGCGCGCAGACCGTCGCCGCCAGAACCTATCCGCTCACTCGCGTGATCTCCGTCGCGCTGGATCGGGAACCGGGCAAGCCGCTCGATCCCACTATCAAGGAGTTTTTGCGCTACGTCCTCGGCCGCGAGGGTCAGGAGGCCATCGCCAGCGATGGGGCCTACATTCCTCTGAGCGCGCAAAGTGCTCGCCGGCAACTGCAGCGGCTGGATTGAATGCCACGCGAGGTGCAGCGGGTCCCGCATGCCGGCACGGTTGCAACTCACCGGTGCGACGCGACTGCGCGCATTACCAACATGAAAGTCCGTCTCGCCACCTGTCTGTTCGTCTTGCTGCCCGCCTTGGGACGCAGCTCGCACGCGGGCGAGCTGGACCTGCCGGCGCCATACGAGCCGCGGCAGGCGGTCGAAGGCACGATCCGGATCTGGGGCCACGGCGCTTACGACAAATCCCAGGATTTCATCGAGACACTGGTGCTCGCATGGGAAGCAGGATTCAGGAAACATCAGCCGCAGGTCGCGTTTGAGAACCATCTGAATGGCACGGCCGCGGCCATCGGCGCACTCTACACCGGCGCCGGTGATCTCGCCCTGATGGGCCGCGAGATCTGGCCTCCCGAGATCGCCGCCTTCCAGGAAGTCTTCGGCTATCCGCCGAGCGGCGTGAACGTGATTACCGGCAGCTTCAATGTGCGCAATCGCGGTTACGCGATCGTGATCTTCGTGCACAAGGACAATCCACTCAGCGGGCTCACCCTGGCGCAGCTCGATTCCATCTACGGCATCGAGCGCCGCCGCGGCGGCCCCCTCATACGCACCTGGGGCGATCTGGGGCTCGGCGGCGAATGGCGTGACAGGCGGATCACCCTGTACGGGTTACCCATCGCGCGCGGATTCGCCGAGTACTTCGAGCAAGCCGTGTTCCTGGGCGGCCACAAGTGGAAGGCTGGGTTGCGCGAGTTTGCCGATAAGCCGGGATCGAAGGGCGGCGCGAACGACGGCGGTCAAATGATGCTGAACGCCCTGGCAAAGGACCGCTACGGAATCGGTTATGCAGGTCTGCTCTATCACAACCCGGGCGTGAAGCCGCTGGCGCTCGCCGCAAAGAACGGCGCACCGTTCGTCGAGCCGACAAGACTAAGCGTGCTCAACCACAGTTATCCGCTCACGCGGATGATCACGATATTCCTCAATCGCGCGCCGCGCACACCACCGGAGCCGAAACTGCAGGAATTCCTCCGCTACGTTTTGAGTCGTGAAGGTCAACAGGCGGTGCTTCGAGAAGGGCACGGCTACCTGCCGATGCTCGCGCCGTTCACGAACGAGGAATTGCAGAAGCTCGGGAACTAGCCATGAAGAGGTTCAGGTCATGAAACGCAACAGGCTCCGCATGCTGGCGCTCGCCGTCACGGCCTGCACGCTCGCGACGGGTATCGCGGCTGCGCAGATCCGGGATCCGCTCGAGGTCCAGAAGGGGCGGGACGTCAAGTTGAAGAAGCGTGGCTCGGTCGCTTACTACGCCGAGCGCTGGGACCTGAGCGAGCTGCCGGCGTACGAGCCGCAGCAGCGCGTCACCGGCAACATCAAGCTGCGAGGCAGCAACTATTTCACCGACAGCCCGCTCGAGAGGACCTGGGAGGAGGGCTTCCGCAGATTCCATCCCGGCGTCACCTTCGATACGGACCTTAAGACGACGCTGGCCGCCATTCCGTCGCTCACCTTCAACCTCGCCGACCTCGCGCCCTCACGACACATCACCTCCGATGAGACGCTCCTCTTTCAGCGGTACCGCAGCTATCTGCCGACCGAGATCACCGTCGTGACCGGAAGTCTCAACGTGCCGGGTTGGAGTTACGCCATTGCTGTTTACGTCAACAAGGACAATCCGCTCGGCAGGCTCACGGCGGAGCAGCTCGACGGGATCTTCGGGGCCGAGCGCTCCGGAGCCTTCCACGGCACCGAGTGGCGCACGGACGCGGCGCGCGGCCCGGACAAGAACCTCCGCACCTGGGGCCAGCTCGGGCTCAAGGGGGAGTGGGCCGCTAAGCCGATCGACGTGTATGGCTACAACCTCAAGTATCACATTCCCACGACGTTCGCCGACCGCGTGATGCAAGGGGGAGCGAAGTGGAACGAGAAGCTGCAGGAGTTCACCAACTACAAGAATCCGGACGGCACGACCGAGCTCGAAGGCAAACAGGTGGCGGACGCCGTCGGTCGCGACCAATTCGGCATCGGCTTCTCGGGTATCGGCTTTGTTACGCCACAAATCAAGGCACTGGCCGTCGCGCCGCGCGGCAGCAGCCGATACGTCGAGCTGAATCTGCAGAACCTGCGCAGCCGGGCCTATCCGCTCTATGACGAGGTCTATTTCTATGTCGATCGCCCGCCGGGCAAGCCCATGGAACCCAGGCTCAGGGAATACGTGCGCTACATCCTGAGCCGCGAAGGCCAGGACGCCGTGCAGCGCGACGGCAAATACCTGCCGCTCACGGCAGCGGTCGTGCGCGAGCAGCTGAAGAAACTCGACTGAGGAGCAAAGGTAAGCCGGCCATGAACTCACCCGACACCTACGACAGTCATGCACATGCCGCCGCGCGCGAGCATGCCGCAGGGACCCCGGCCACGCCGCTTTCGATATTTGCCCTGTTGGCGCTGGGCGTGCTTTCCCTGCTCGCGCCGCCGGCGGCTATGGCGCAGGCGGACAAACCCGCCGCCGGGCTGGATCTGCAGCGCGCGCGCGCGCAATTCGTGGAAGCCAAAGGCAAGAAAGTCTTCTACACGAAGCGCTGGGACTTGAGCGACCTGCCGAGCTACGAGCCGAAACAGAAGGTGAGCGGCACGATCCGCATGTGGGGCAGCAACTATATCGTGGACGGCAACGTCGGCAAATACTGGGAGGAAGGCTTCCGCAAGTTCCATCCCGGCGTCAAGTTCGACTATCACATGAAAACGACGATCGCCGCCGTGCCCGCGCTCGTCTTCGGCGTCGGTGACATTGGCGTCGGACGCAAGATCACCTTTGCGGAGCTGTTGCTCTATCAGCGTTACAACGACCGCGATCCGCTCGAAATCACGGTCGCCACCGGCTCCTACGACGTAACGGGTTGGCAGCCGGGTTATGGCATCGTCGTCAACAAGGACAATCCCGTCACGCAGCTCACCCTGCAGCAGCTCGATGGGGTTTTCGGTTCGCAGCGGCTGGGCGGCTGGGAGGGCACCAGCTGGCATCCGGAATACGCCCGTGGTCCGGAAGGTAACATCCGCACCTGGGGGCAGCTCGGCGCCCAGGGTGAGTGGGCGGACAAGCCGATCAACGTCTATGGACTGAATCTGCGCTATCACCAGGCGACGGAGATCTCCGACCGCCTGCTGAAGGCGAGCGACAAATGGAACGAGCAGTTGCGCATCTATGCCAACTTCGTCACCCCCGACGGCAAGCTCGGCCGCTCGCTCACCGACGACCTCGCCAAAGATCGCTTTGGGATTGCCTATATCGCAGCTCCGACCAGGAACCTGCCGCCCGAGCTGAAGATCGTGGCGCTGGCGCGAACACCCGCCGGCCCTTATGTCCCCTACACCATGGAAACGGTGCACGACCGGAGCTATCCGCTGTTCGACGAAATCTACATGTATGTCGATCAGGCGAGAGACCGGTCGATAGACCCCAAGGTGAAGGAATTCCTGCGCTTCATCGTCAGCCGGGAGGGACAGGAGGCGGTGCAGCGCGACGGAAAGTACCTGCCGCTGACGGCCGCAATGGTTCGGGAGCAGCTGCGCAAGCTCGACGCTCCGCTGGCGAGCACGTCGGAGTGAGGTTGGAGGGGATCGGGCAGCAGGGTGTTTCCCTGGAGCGCCGCGGGTTTCTCGGCGTGCTGGGCTTGGCAGCGGCGGGTGTTGCGACGGGAGGGGAGGCGTCATCCGCCGGGGAGACATCCGCCGTGCAGTTCGTTGATGCGCTGCCGCTTTACGTGCCGGAGCAGAAGGCCTCGGGGACGATCAGCCTGTGGGGGCACGGCAGCTTCAAGCGGGATTTTCTGGGCAAGCTCGTGCACGCGTGGACCGATGGTTTCAGACGCCTGCAGCCTGAAGTGCAGTTCGAGAACAGGATGTACGGCACCGCTTCCGCCATCGGGGCGCTTTTCACGGGTGCGGGCAATCTCGCCATCCTTGGCGAGGAGATCAATCCGGCCGCCTCCACCGCATTCCAACGCGCGAAGGGCTATCCGCCCACGGCCGTGCAGATTGCCACGGGGAGCCTCGCCGCGAGCTTCTTCGACTACGCTCACATGATATTCGTGCACGCGGACAATCCGATCGGGCGGCTCACGCTGGCGCAGCTCGAAGCCGTATTCGGCACCGAGCACAAACGCGGCCGGCACAACGTCCGCACCTGGGACCGACTCGGGTTGGCCGGAGAATGGCACGGTCGGCGCATCCAGCCCTACAGCTGGAAGACGGACGAGGACTTTGGTCTGTTCTTCCGCGCGACGGTGCTCGGGGGCAGCCACCGCTGGAACGTGGATGTGAAGGAGTTCGTGCACATTACCCGGCCGGATGGATCTCTCTACGAGCATGGCGCGCAAATCCTCGATGCACTGGCGCAGGACCGCTGCGGTATCGCCATTTCCAACGTGCGCTACGCAAACTCGCAGGTGAAGCCACTCGCTCTGGCGAGCCGGGAGGGCGGCCCGTATTACCTGGCGACTTGCGCCAATCTGATTTCCCAAAGTTATCCGCTGACGCGAATCATCCCGGCGTTCTTCGATCGCGCCCCCGGTGGGCCGGTTGATGCAAAGCTGCGGGAGTTTCTGCGCTATATCCTCAGCCGCGCCGGGCAGCGGGCATTGCTCGCGCACAGCGAGTACCTGCCACTCGGTGCGGAGGCAATCCGCGGGCAGCTGAAGAAACTGCGGTGACGCCGGCTGGCGTGATTCGCGTGTGGGGTACCGGCCAGCTGCAAAAGCTCGTGCGGCGCTGGGAGCTCGGATGGCGGAGATCCGATCCAGGCCGGACCGTCGACAGCCGGCTGACCGGAAGCGATGTGGGCATGGCGGGGCTGTACACCGGATTCGCGGATCTCGCTCTGTTGGGCCGCGAATGTACGGCGTTCGAGAGTAAGGGCTTCGAGTGGATCTTTCGCTATCCACCTGCGCACGTGCAGATCACGACCGGGAGCCTTGACCGCGCGGGGCAATCCCCCGCGCTCATCGCTCTCGTGCACCGGGACAATCCGCTCTCGCAGCTCACCCTCGCGCAGCTCGACGCGCTCTTCGGACATGAGCGCCTGAGAGGTGCGCCGAAGAGCCTGCGCACGTGGAGCGACCTCGGCCTCACCGGGGACTGGGCCGACAAAGTCATCAACCTTTATGCGGACGATGTCGAAAGCGGCACCGGTCGGTTTTTCCGGCGCGCAGTCCTCAACGACAGCAGCAGGTTGAACTGGGAACGCCTCACGGAATTCAACACACCGGATGTCGGGCGCAGGATTGCGCAGGCATTGACGGCCGATCGATTCGGGCTTGCCGTGACGGGTGGGCTCAGTGAGTCTGTGCCCCAGGTGAAGGCACTTGCCCTTGCACCCGATGCCACCAGCGAGGCTGTCGCCGCGACCCGGGAGACTCTCGTCTCGCGGCGCTATCCCCTCACGCGCGCCGTGTGTGCCTACTTCAATCGCCGGCCGGATGCACCGCTGGACGCAGCGGTCGGCGGATTCCTGCGCTACGTGTTGAGCCACGAAGGCCAGCAGGATGTCGCCGGCGGCGCGGATTATCTGCCACTCAGCCTCGAGACCGCGCGCCAACAGCTGCGCAAGCTCGATGGGAATTGAGCGAAAATTCAGTCGCGTTTAATGTTGGGTCGTTACGATCGCGTCCCGTGGCCGTGGGCCGCACGGGCGCGTTGCACGCGACGCCGCGAATCGCGCTGCACGCAACGGCTGAAGCCGGCGGGCTCGTCCCGCGTCACTGGAGAAACTCCGATGGGAAAGACTGCAACGTTCGCGTGTGTGGGGATCATCGGCACCTGCTTCGCCCTGGGCGCTTCGCGCGCTCTCGCCGCCGCGCCCGAGCACCCGAAGAACTGGACACCACCGCCGGCGAAGATCTACGCGCAGCAACTGGCCGATGAGATCATGGTCAAGCATCCCGAACTGATCAGTGTGACCTTCCACGGCGTTCCGCCGGGGCAGACCGAGACGTACACGATGTTCGCCGGATCCTTTCCGGAGCGCATCGGGAACGCGGACGATCCGGACGATATCGACATCAGCAAGAAAGGCATCACCATCCTGGACCCGCGCTGGCACCGGCCGAGCGACCCGGTGAAGAAGTTCGTGATGATGCTGCCCTTGCGGGACGCCGCCGGCGAGAATGTAGGCGAGCTGGTGCTCGCCTACAGGAACCCCGCGAACAGCGGCAAGACGGAGAAGGACTTCTTCCTTGCCGCGAGCCGCCTGCGGGACGGCCTGATGAAGAGGATTGTGAGCTACGCTGCCCTTTTCGAGACGGCGAAACGCGTCCGCCCGCGGTAGGTGCCTGATTTGCGGGCTGATTTGCTACGAGTGTCCACCCTTACAGGGACGCTCGTGGCTAGCTGAACTTTCATTCATATTCATCCCTCTTTCAGGTTCGCGTCAGCTTCGAGCGGCAACATCGGGGTCCAGGGCCAGCGTGGCCGTGTCATGGCGCCGGGAGGGGCAAAGCATGACATCAGAACGCGAATCCGGAGCTTTCTTGCAGCGGTATTGGCGCAATCCGGGATGGTGTCTTGTTGCGATGGCCTGCCTGCTCGACCTGCATTCGGCACTCGCCAGGGATGAGGCGCCGGCCAGCGCAAGCGAGCCGCTGGAGCACTTGACGCTCGTCGCCCCTTCCCACGCGGGAGGCGGCTGGGACTCGACCGCCCAGGCCATGAAGCAGGTTCTCGAGGCCGAAGGGATCGTTCGCTCCGTGGAGATCGTGCACATCCCGGGCCACGGCGGGCTCATCGGCTTGTCGAACTTCGCCAGCTCGCGGCGCGGCGATGGGCACTCCCTGTTGATCGGCGGCATGCTGATGGTGGGCGCGGCGGTCTCGAAGCATGCCGTAAGCGCACTCGATGACCTGACTCCCATCGCACAGGTCACATCCGACGCCGATGTCGTGGTCGTACCGGCGTCATCGCCGTATCGCAACCTCGATGACCTCCTGGCAGCCATGCGCAGCAATCCGGAGGCCATACGCTGGGTCGGTGGCTCCGTCGGCGGCTCGGACCACCCAACGATGTGGCAGCTCGCCCGTGCAGCCGGTGTTGCACCGGAGCTCATGCAGTACGAGTCCTTCCCGAGCGCGAGCGAAGTAGCGACGCAGCTCGCGAACGGACGATTCTCCGTCGGAATCGGCGGCTACCGCGAGTTTGAGCGGTTCATTCGCAGCGGCAAGCTGCGAGGCCTCGCGGTGGTTTCACGGCAGCCGATCCAAGGCGTGAACATTCCCACATTCCGGCAGCTCGGCATCGTCGGCACCTCGATCAGTAACTGGTTTGGAGCGTTTGCACCTGGCGCGGTCAGCGATGGCGACAAGGCCCGGCTCGAGGCGGCGATTCAACAGATGGTGCACAGTCCCCGGTGGCTGGCAGCCCTCAAGCCGTACCACCTGAGGAGCACCTATCTCGACGCTGCGGATTTCTCTCAGCTCGTGGCAGAGGAGCGGACACGTATCTCCAAGTCCGAGGCCATCACCAGCGTGGCGCCGAACTTCACGCCTCTGCTGAACCCCACGAGGCATCGGCTGCAGTGGCTGCTGGCCCTTGCCGGCGGGATCGTCGCGCTCCTCATCGCTCTGTGCTGGCAGAAGCTCGCCGCCCGCCGGCGCGAGGCAAGTCTGGGACGGGCGCTGCAGGAGCTCTCACAGGAAGTCGAGCGCCGGAGCCGGGAGGCGTTGCAGCGGTGCCAGGACGCGGCGGCCGTGCGTGTTGGAATGTATACGCAGATCGAGCGCGAGTTCGATCGCTGGGGACTGACGTCCGCAGAGCGCAGTGTGGCGCATCTGATGCTGAAGGGACTGCGTCTGAAGGACATCGCCGGGGCGCGCAACACCAGCGATCGAACCGTCCGCCAGCAGGCGCAGGCGATCTATCGCAAGGCCGGGCTCGACGGGCGCACCGACCTGGCGGCTTACTTTCTCGAGAGCGTGCTCGGTGCGCCGGAGCTTGACCCTGTCGCGAATGTCGCACCCGCCGCCTCATCGGTGATAGCGGTCAGGCCGCCGGTGCAGGCACCGGTCAGGATTTCCGCCAGCCTGGCGGCCGTTCGCAAAACAAGCCGACAACACGCGTTCCGCGGCGCAACCGTCCGCCAGCCGGCAGTCGCACGACTCACGGCGGTCTAGACTGAACCGGTCTCCCCGCGCTCACTTCGCCGTCGGCATGGCGAATTCCGCGCCCTTGGGCGTGCTCTCCGGCCAGCGCTGCATGATGGATTTCTGCCGCGTGTAGAAGCGCACGCCTTCCTCGCCGTAGGCGTGGGTGTCGCCGAACAGGCTCCCCTTCCAGCCGCCGAACCCGTGCCACGCCATGGGCACCGGAATGGGGATGTTGATGCCCACCATGCCCACCTGGATGCGCCGGCCGAACTCGCGCGCCACGTTGCCGTCACGCGTGTAACAGGCCACGCCGTTGGCGAGCGGGTGCGTGTTCACCAGCTCCACCGCGGCGGCGAAGTCGGGCACGCGTACGCACGAGAGCACCGGGCCGAAAATCTCCTCCTGGTAGATGCGCATCTGCGGCGTCACGCGGTCGAACAGGGTGGCGCCGAGCCAGAAACCGTGCTCGTGGCCGGGAACCGTGAGGGCCGCGCCGGTTCCGGCCTGCCGCCGGCCGTCGACCACGAGCTGCGCGCCGCTCGCGACGCCCTCGTCTATATAAGCGCGAATGCGCTCCAGCGCCTGGCGGCTGATCAGCGGACCCATCTCGGTGTCCGGCTGCATGCCGTTGCCGATGCGCAGCTGCCGTGCGCGCTCGGCCAGCTTCGGCATGAGCGCTTCCGCGCTGTCGCCCACCAGGACCGCCACCGAAATGGCCATGCAGCGCTCGCCGGCCGAGCCGTACGCCGCGCCGATCAGCGCATCGACCGCCTGCTCCAGGTCCGCGTCGGGCATCACCACCATGTGATTCTTGGCGCCGCCGAGCGCCTGTACGCGCTTGCCGGCTTCCGCGCCGCGCCGGTAGATGTAATGCGCGACGGCGGAGGAGCCCACGAAGCTCACCGCGCGCACCTGCGGGTGAGTCAGCAGCGCGTCCACGGCCGCCTTGTCGCCCTGCACCACGTTGAACACCCCGGCCGGCAGGCCGGCTTGCGCCAGCAGGCGCGCCATGAACAGCGATGCCGACGGGTCGCGCTCGCTCGGTTTCAGCACGAAACTGTTGCCGCAGGCGATGGCGAGCGGAAACATCCAGCACGGCACCATGCACGGGAAGTTGAACGGCGTGATGCCGGCGACCACGCCCAGCGGCTGGCGCAGGGTCCAGTTGTCGATGCCGCTGGACACCTGATCGGTGAAGTCGCCCTTCAGCAGTTGCGGGATCCCGCACGCGAACTCCACGATCTCCATGCCGCGCGTCACCTCGCCCTGCGCGTCGCTGAACACCTTGCCGTGCTCGCCGGTGATGAGCGCCGCCAGCGCGTCGCGCTGTTCATTCAGCAACGCGAGGAAGCGCGAGAGCACCCGCGCGCGCCGCACCGGCGCGGTCTCCGCCCAGGAGTGCCACGCGGCCTGCGCGCTCGCGACCGCGGCGCGCACATCCTCCTCGCCTCCCATCACCACCTGACGCGTCACCGCGCCGGTGGCGGGATTGAACAGCGGCAGGCGCGCGCCGGCGCCGCTCGCCGGCCGGCCGCCGATCCAGTGCTGCACGAGCTCGGCCGGCGCCGACACCGCGGCGGCGGCGGGGGGCGGAGCGAAGGTGGAAACTGCCATGAGGGGACCCGTACGCAGGTGGCCGCAGGAATGCGCCGATCATAGACCACTTCAGGGCCGCCGACGCATACTGGCGCGCATCGCAATGAGCACGCAGGTCCTGTTTCCGACGCTGGTGTACCAGGGGCGGCTGCGCCTGCGGGGCTGGCGGCGATTGAACGCGCGCCTGCTGCGCGAATGCCGTCAGCTGCGGGCGGACGATGCGGCCGGAAGGCGCTGGTCGGCGCGCCATTATCCCGGCGGCTACACCTCTTACAACTCGGCCCACCGCATGCATCGGCAGTCGCCGACGTTTGCCTCGCTGGCCCGCGAGCTGGATCGGCACGTCGCGGCGTTCGCGCGCCGGCTGCAGCTGGATCTCACCGCTCGCGCGCTCACCATGACCGATTGCTGGGTGAACGTCATGGGGCGTGGCGCCGTGCACGGCCTGCACCTGCATCCCCTGTCCACGATCAGCGGCACCTACTACGTCGCGGTGCCTGCAGGATCCCCGGGGCTGAAGTTCGAGGATCCGCGGCTGGAGCGCTTCATGGCGTCGCCGCCGCGCCTGAGCGGTGCACGGCGCGCCAACCGCCCGTGGGTCACCCTGAGCGCGCGGGCCGGTCAAGTGGTGCTGTTCGAGAGTTGGTTGCGCCACGAGGTGAGCCCCAATGCCGTCACCGCCGAACGCGTCAGTGTCAGCTTCAACTACAGTTGGTTCTGAGCATGGCGCCGCCGGGATGAGATTGTTCGGCGTCCGCAGCATTCGCTTCCGGTTCGTGTGGGCTTGCCTGGTGGCCGCATGTTCGCCGTTTCTCGAGCGCGAGAGTCCCGGGGTCTTTTATGATGTGCAGCTCGCTGCATCAGCCCCGAGCACCCTGTGCCTGGAATTTGCAAGTGATGTGGCCGCGCACACAGGTCTTGAGCTGACATGGCATGGCCCGCTGCAGCGTCCGGATCAATGCGCTGCACTTCTCAAGGACCGAGCCGACGCGCCCAAGCGAGAAGTCTGGATCACAATGGATGCAGAGCGGAGCCTTTTATTCGTGGATGTGAGACAGTTCGGTCCCTCCGGACCCGAGAAGCCGTCACGGAAGACGAAGGAACTGGCAAAGCAACTCGCGCAATTGATCCACGACAGGTTCCCGGCTGCCAAAGTAACGCAAGGAAACAGGCTCTCCGGCCTGCTGGCGCCCTGATCAACACGGATCAGGAGGTGCACGTCAACGACCACAGCGCGCGCGCGTTGCATGAGACGACGTAAGGTCTCCTGCGCGCACCAGCTGACGCTGCGAGCCCGGAGTCGGGCGCGGGCGGATTTCGAGGATTCAGCCGCGGTTCAGTATTCGTCGTTCAAGGTTTCAGAGGTAAGGAGAGCATCGCATGCGTAACCTGGTCCGCGGTCTCCTGGCCGCCGTGTCGCTCGCGGCGCTTCCCGTGATGTCGGACGCAGCCGTGATGATCGGCGTCTCGGTCAACATCGCACCGCCCGCGCTGCCGGTCTACGTGCAGCCGCCGTGTCCGGCGGCGGGCTACATCTGGATCCCCGGCTACTGGGCGTGGGCTGACGACGGGTACTACTGGGTACCCGGGACCTGGGCACTGGCGCCGACCGTCGGCTTCCTGTGGACGCCGGGATACTGGGGCTGGGAGAGCGGAGCGTACCTCTGGCATGGCGGCTACTGGGGACCGCACATCGGGTTCTACGGCGGCATCAACTACGGCTTCGGCTATGACGGCGTTGGTTACGAGGGTGGCTACTGGCGTGGCAGCCAGTTCTACTACAACCGCTCGGTGACCAACATCAGTAACACCAACATTACCAACGTCTACAACCGCACCGTCGTCAACAACGTCACCGTCAATCGCGTCAGCTTCAATGGCGGTGCCGGCGGCGTGGCGGCGCGCCCTTCAGCGGGGGAGCTGCGGGCGGCCGGTGAGCGCCACGTCGGGCTCACTCCCGTGCAGCGACAGCACGAGCAGAAGGCGCGGGGCGACACGACGCTGCGCGCCTCCGTGAACGGCGGCCGGCCGCCGATTGCCGCGACCCAACGACCCGCAGCATTTTCAGGACGCGGCGTCGTCGCCGCGCATGGCGCGGCTCCAGCTGGCGCAGCGCATCCAGCGGGCCCCGCGCACGTCGCAGCGATGAACCGCAGCGATCGGCCGCCGCAGGCGCAACGCCCGGCGATCACCAACCGCGCCGGCGGCCCGCAGGCGGACCGACCGTCGCAGGCACAGCGCCCGGCGATCACCAACCGCGCCGGCGGCCCACAGGCGGACCGACCGCCGCAGGCGCAACGCCCGGCGATGAGTAACCGTGCAGGCGGCCCGCAGACGGACCGGCCGCCGCAGGCGCAACGCCCGACGATCACCAACCGTGCCGGCGGCCCGCCGATGGAGCGGCCGATGATGAATCAACAGCGCGGCCTCAACCCAGGTGCCGGGCGCGCGGGACCTGAGGCGGTCCCGCGCGCAGCGCCCGGCTATCCGCAGGGTCGCGCGCCGGCGCAGCCCGGCGGCGCGCCCGCGCATCAGGGCGCTCCCCGCGAGCGCCAGGGCAGTCCACGCCCCGGGAGCGAACGCCAGGAGGAGCACGGTCGCGGACAGTAGCCCGCACGCCCGTCCGGGCCCCACACGGAGGTATCGAGGCCGCCTGCACAGGCGGCCTCGCCGTATCCGGTGCCCGCAAGCGCGGATTTTCCGGAGTCAGTCGACGGAATTCGGCAGCGGATCCTGCCATTGTCCGTTCCAAGCATATGTAAGCGGTGATCGGACTGTGGAGGGTTGGTCTATGCGTATTGCCCTGTTTTCCCTGGTGCTGCTGGTGAGTGGGTGCGTGATCCAGGCGCCCCCGCGTGAAGTGATTCAGCCGGCCCCGGTGGCTGAGGAAGTCGCGCCTCCCCCTGCCGTCGTCAGCGTGTACGAAGAGCCCCCATTGTCGGAGCCCGCGCCGATTGCCGTGGGCTGGGCGCCGCCCCCGATGCTGGTGGAGGCCCCGCCGCCGCCGCCGTTCCCCTATGCAGTCTGGGTGGGGGGCTATTGGGTGTGGCAGGGCAACTGGGTGTGGGCACACGGTCACTGGATGGCGCCACCGCGGGCGCAGTATGTCTGGGTGCATCCGTACTACGAACACCGCGGCGGTGCAGTGATCTTCATCAGCGGGTACTGGTCCGCGCCCGGTGTCGGCTTCGTCCAGCCCTCGCGTGAGCTGGTCCTGGCGGTCGAGCCTCCCGCGGTCGGGGTGATCCCCGGCCCCCGCCCGATTGGCCCGGAGGGCTGCTTCGTGCCCGCACCACCCGGGTCGCGTCGCGGCATCATCGTTCCCGCTCCCGTGGGCACCGCGCCTGCGGTCGTGACCAGTGCGCCGCCGGTGGTGGCAGTGGGTATGCGCGTGACCACCAACGTCTCCAACGTCCACAATACCAACATCCACAGTACCAACATCACCAACATTACCAACGTGACCATCGTGGCGCCGCCTGCCGCCACGGCGAACGGCCGGGCCTTCAGCTCCTCGGTTCCCGCCGCGCCGCATCTGGCGGCGGCGCGTCCGGCCCTGGTGCAGGCACGGGCGCCGCAACCCGTGTCCACGCGAGCGGTAATGCCGTACGTATCCGCGCATGCGTCCCCCGCGTCGCGGCCCCCTCAGCCCCACGGGCCCGTGGCCGACGTACACCTGCAGCCCGTCGTTGCGCGCGAGCCGCAGCCAGCGCACGCCGGTTCCGCCGGTAGCGCGCAGCCCGAGCACACCGCACACCGCGAACAGCGCGCATCTCCTGCGGCACGCCCCGCGCAGAGCGCGCCAGCGAAGGCCGCGGCAGCCGGGCCGGCGAGGACACCGGACGCCAAGGCGGCGCCGGCCAGGACGCCGGCGGGTGCGACGGCCGCCTCGAAGAGCGCGGCGGCCAAGACAACGCCTGCACACCCCGACAACGGCAAAGCGCACAAGGCGGACGCGAAGAAGGATGCGCAGCAAGCGCATCCTTGAGCTAGGGGCTCAGGATGAGGGCGCGTGCTTCAGAGCACGCGACGTAGCCACGCGGCGATGTCGGCGACCTCCTGGGGACAGACCGCATGGGGCATGCTGTACGCATGCCATTCGACCGCATAACCGGCCGCTTCCAGCTGGCGGCGGGCCTCTTGCCCGAGAGCCGGGGCGATCACCGGATCCTGCGTGCCGTGCGCGAGGAACACCGGCGTTGCCTGATTGGCCGCCGCGCGCTCGGTCGCCAGGCGCGCAGCGAGCAGCAGGTAGCACGACAATCCCATGATGCCGGCGAGCCTGTCCGGATAGCGCGCTCCGGCGAACAGCGCCAGGGCGCCGCCCTGGGAGAACCCCGCCAGTACGATGCGCTCGCTGCCGATGCCGCGCGCGTTCTCACGGCGGATCAGCGCTTCCACAGTCGCCTGCGAGGCGCGAATCCCCTTTTCGTCCTCGGGCCCGTGGCGATCGAGCGCGATGATGTCGTACCAGGCGCGCATGGCAAATCCACCGTTGAGCGTCACCGGCCGGATCGGCGCGTGCGGAAACACGAAGCGCAGCGCCCGCTCTCCCGGGCGCACGAGCTCGGGCACGAGGGGCTCAAAGTCGTGGCCGTCGGCCCCCAGGCCGTGGAGCCAGATCACGGCGCCCGCGGGATCGCGGCCGGTTTCGACTTCCACTGCATCACGTGACACGTGCGACCCCCGCTGTCTTCATGCCCGTGCGGCGCATGTTAGTGCACCGGCGCCCGCTCAGGCACCGAAGGCCCGGGTGATGGCGCGGCGCTCGCGGCGCCTGCCGCTCTGGCCCGCGCCGGCCGTGCGGCGCCGCTGGCTGCGGCGCTGGCGGCGGGCACCGCCGCCCGTGCGCGTCTCGATCGGCGTGCTGCTGGTTGCCGTCCTGACGCTCGGCGTGAACGGCATCTACCAGGTCGTGCGCAAGCCCACGGAGTTGTTCTTTCCGGTGAGCGGCACGCTCTACAAGACCCCCTCGGAAACCTGGCGTGTCTACGCACCCATCTTCCGCCGCTACGCAACCCGCACCATCACGCCGGAGCTGCTGGCCGCGCTCGCGCAGGTGGAGGCGTCGGGCAATCCGCTCGTGCGCACCTACTGGCGCTGGTCATGGGCGCTCAAACCGTTCGAGCTGTACCGGCCGGCATCCAGCGCGGTGGGGATGTACCAGATCACCGACGGCACGTTCGCGGAGGCGCGGCGTTATTGCATCCACGGCCACGCAGTGGTGCGCGAGGGCGCCTGGAACGACTGGCGCGCGTGCTGGTTCAACGCCCTGTACTGGCGTGTGGTACCAAGCCATGCGGTGGAGCTCACCTCGGCGTACCTCGATCTGAAGGTCAGCGCTATCCTCGGGCGCTTCGCCGTCACGCGCGCCACGTCTGCACAGCAGCGCCACCTGGCTGCGGCCGTGCATCTATGCGGCGCCGCGCTTGGGGCGACCTACGTGCGCCAGGGATTTCGCTTCACCGACACTCAGCGCTGCGGCGATCAGGATCCGCGCGCCTACCTCGGGCGGGTCGACGCCATGCAGGCGGTGTTCGCGCGCCTGGCGGCCGAGCAGGAGGGCGGGGCTGTGCCGGACTCTCACTGATGATGGCCGCCGGGGCCGTGCACGTGCCCGTGCGAGAGCTCCGCCGTGGTGGCTGCGCGCACCCCCGTGACCTCGACCTGGAAGTGGAGATTCTTGCCGGCGAGCGGATGATTGCCATCGAGGGTCACCAGGTCGCCGGCGATCCGGGTGACGGTGACCGCGCGCGCGCCGTGCCCGCTTTGCGCCTGCAGCCGCATTCCCACCTTGAGGCTCGCGAGGCCCTTGAGTGTGCGGCGCGGCACGCGCCGCACGAGAGCTTGGTCATACTCGCCGTAGCCATCGGCCGGCGCGACCGTCACCTGCAGCTTGTCCCCGGCGCGCTTGCCGGTCAGCTCGCGCTCCAGACCGGGTACGAGGTTGCCATGGCCGTGCAGGTACGCGAGTGGCTCGCCCTCGGGGGAGCTGTCGATGATCTCGCCCGCGTCATCCCTCAGGGTGTAGTGGATGCTGACGACCTGGTCCTGCGCGATGCTCATCTCGGGTCCTGCGTACGTGCGCAAGCACCAGGCCGCGCCGCAAACAGCGCCTGGCCAAACGGGCGCGCATCGAGAGGGCGCGAAGGATACCATTGCGCCCTGCCCGCGGCCTAACCAAGAAGGTCCGCGGGACAAACCTAAGGGCTCACCATGAGACTCGCATCCTTGGGCGTCCTCGCCGCCAGCTTCTCGGCCCTGGCCCTCGCTCGCGGCGGTGGACACGGACCAAAGACCGCAAGGACTTCCGCAATGGCCGACAACCCGTTCATGCAGCCGAGCACACTGCCCTTCGAGCTGCCACCCTTCGACCGCATCCGCGACAGCGACTACCTGCCCGCCTTCCAGGCCGGCATGCGCGAGCAGCTCACGGAGGTGGCCCGCATCGCTCACAACCCGCAACCCGCCGCCTTCGACAACACCATCGTCGCTCTGGAGCGCGCCGGGCAGCTGCTGCAGCGCGTCGACGCGGCCTTCGGACGGCTCAATGCCTGCAACACCAATCCGCGGATGCAGGAGATCGACACCGAGATGGCGCCGAAGCTCACCGCGCAGCAGGACGCGATTCATCTCGATCCGGCCCTGTGGGCGCGCGTAGACGCGCTGTACGAAAAGCGCGCCGGCCTGCACCTCGACCCGGAGTCCTTGCAGCTGCTCACGCGCTATCACACCGAGTTCGTGCGCGCCGGCGCGCGCCTGACGGCAGCCGAGCAGACGCGTCTGCGCGCGCTCAACACCGAGATCTCCTCCCTCACGACGCGCTTCAAGCACAACGTGCTCAAGGCCACCGCCGATGGCGCAGTGGCGGTCGACGACCTCAAGGACCTCGACGGCCTGTCGGAGGGGCAGATCGGCGCCGCGGCGCAGGCGGCTGCGGCACGCGGGCTCACTGGCAAGTGGCTCATCACGCTGCAGAACACCACCAACCAGCCGCTGCTGGCGCAGCTCACGAACCGCGCGCTGCGCGAGCGCATCTACAGGGCGTCGATCGGCAGGGCATCGGGTGGGGCGACCGACAACACCGCGGTGATCGCGCAGTTGGTCAAGCTGCGCGCCGAGCGTGCCGCGCTGCTGGGCTATGCGAGCCACGCCGCTTATCAGCTCGAGGACGAGTCGGCCAGCAACCCGGCCGCGGTGCGCGACATGATCAGCCAGGTGGCCCCGGCGGCGCTGGCGCGCGCGCGCGCGGAAGCCGCCGACATCCAGAAGCTGATCGACACGCAGGCGCGGGTGAGCGGCACGCCCTCATTCACCCTGCAGCCCTGGGACTGGTCGTTCTATGCGCAGCAGGTGCGCAAGGCACGCTACGATTTCGATCAGGCGCG
>WNER01000017.1_pt1 | contig 25477 bp, 26 predicted proteins | sample 5399921 | NCBI WGS metagenome assembly WNER01 (sample SAMN13153331, study PRJNA577476) | soil metagenome | isolation source: 20 cm grassland meadow soil 5 days after 1st rain plot 5 | place: USA:California | collected 2015-09-21 | reverse complement strand
TCCGTCCAGCACCACCGGTTTCTGAACGATCGAGCCCACGGCGATGATCCCGGCCTCCGGCGGATTGATGACCGCCGTGAACTGGTCGATGTCGAACATGCCGAGATTCGAGACGGAGAACGTCGCTCCGGTGTATTCGTTCGGCTGGAGCCGGCGGTTGCGGGCCTTCTCGGCGAGGTCCTTCGCCTCGCGGCCGATCTCGCCGAGGGACTTCAAGTCGGCGCTCCGGATCACCGGCGTGATGAGCCCGTCCTCCACGGCCACGGCCATGCCGATGTGCACCTCGTTCCAGTAGCGGATGTGGTCCTCCTGGAACCAGGCGTTGCAGGCGCGGTGCGTCCCGAGCGCGAGCGCGGTGGCCTTGATGACGATGTCGTTGAACGAGACCTTCCCCCGGTCGCCGAGCTGCTTGTTCAGGGCATCCCGCGCCTCGGACGCCCGCTCCATGTCCACTTCGGTCGTGAGAAAGAAGTGGGGGATGGGGCCGAGGGACGTCGCGAGCCGCTTCGCGATGGTCTTGCGGATTTGGGTCAGGGGGACGTCATCGTACGGAGCCGCGGAGCGCTCGGGAAGCGGGAAACGGGAAATGGGAAAGGGTGGCGCGGGCGCTGTGCTCGGCGCGCGCTCGAGATCCTTCTTAACGACTCGGCCGCCGGGCCCAGAGCCGGTTACGAGCTTCAGGTCTACGCCGGCCTCCTTCGCCATGCGCCGCGCGAGTGGGACGCCTTTACACGGGTGGCATCCGAGGGAGCGGTGGCCGGCAACGGAGCGACAACCACCGGTGCGGGGGCAGTCATGGTCGCCACGTTTCCCGTTTCCCGTTTCCCGCTTCCCGAGGGGACCGGCGCGGGCGGGGGAGCGGAGGCTGCCGTTCGCCCACCGTCTCGCCGGGGGCCGCGATGACGGCGACCACGCTCCCCACCGGCACCGTCTGCCCCTCCGCCACCGCCACCTGCCGCAGCACGCCGTCCGCTCGCGCCACCAGGTCCATCACCGCCTTGTCGGTCTCGATCTCGGCCAGGGTGTCACCCGCCTTCACCGTGTCGCCCTCCCGCTTATGCCACTTGGCCACGCGCCCTTCCTCCATGGTGGGAGAGAGCGCTTCCATATAGACGTTGGTGGCCACGGGGGAGTCAGTCGAGGTAGAGCACGCGGCGCGCGGCGGCGACCACGCGCTCGGGGGATGGCTTCGCGAGGCGCTCGAGCTGCTTGTTGTAGGGCATGGGGACGTCGGCCTGGGTAACGCGCAGCACCGGGGCGTCGAGCCGGTCGAACGCTTCGCGCTGGATCACGTCGACCACGTGGGCTCCGATGCCGCACTGGGGCCACCCTTCTTCCACCACGACGGCGCGGTTGGTGCGCGACACGGACTCGACGATCGTCGCCTCGTCGAGCGGTCGCAGCGACCGCAGGTCGAGCACTTCGGCCGAGACGCCCTCGTGCTCGGCCAGCTGCTCGGCCGCCTTGAGGGCGACGGTGACCGTCTTCGAGTGACAGATGAGCGTGACGTCGTTCCCCGGCCGTTTCACCTCGGCCCGGCCGATCGGCACGATGTGCTCCCCCTCCGGCACCTCGCCCTTGATGTTGTACAGCATCTCTCCTTCGAGCACGATGACGGGGCTGTCATCCCGGATCGCGGACTTGAGGAGCCCTTTGGCATCCGCCGGTGTCGCGGGTGCGACGACCTTCAGGCCCGGGATATGCGACAGCCACGACTCCCAGGCTTGGGAGTGCTGGGCCGCGAGCTGCAGCGCGGCGCCGTTCGGTCCTCGGAAGACGATCGGGATCGGCACCTGGCCGCCCGACTCGTACAGGATCTTGGCGGCGGAGTTGACGATCTGGTCGAGCGCGAGCACGGCGAAGTTCCACGTCATGAACTCGATCACGGGGCGGAGGCCCGCCATAGCCGCGCCCACGCCGATGCCGGCGAAGCCCAGCTCGGCGATCGGCGTGTCCACGATGCGTTTGGGGCCGAATTCCTCGAGCAGACCGCGACTCACTTTGTATGCGCCCTGATAGACGCCGACTTCTTCCCCCATCAGGAAGACGTTCGGGTCGCGTTGCATCTCTTCGCGCAGCGCCTGGTTCAGGGCGTCGCGATAGGTGAGCGTGGCCATCAGTCGGCGAGCACGTGCGTGGTCAGCTCGGCGGGCTCGGGGTCGGGACTCTCCTCGGCGAAGCGGACCGCCTGGTCGGTCTGAGCCCGCGCCTCGGCGTCGAGCGCGTCGAGCGCCGCGTCGTCGAGCGCCCCTGCTTCCTTCAGCTTGTGCGCGAGCTGCGTGATCGGATCGCGCTTGCGCTGCTCCTCGACTTCTTCCTTGGTGCGATACACGCCGTGCAGCGGGTCCGACATCGAATGCCCCATGAAGCGGTAGGTGCGCACCTCGAGTAGGGTGGGGTGGCCTCCCTTGCGGGCCCGCTCCGCGGCGCGCTGTGTCGCCGCGTACACGGCGAGCGCGTCCATCCCGTCCACGACCTCCGCCGCCATGTCGTAGCTGCAGGCGTGCTCCACCACGTCCGTGACCGCCGCCACGCGCTCGAACGCGGTGCCCATGCCGTAGCGATTGTTCTCACAGCAGAAGATGACGGGGAGTTTGTAGACGGAGGCCATGTTGAGGGCTTCATGGAAGGCGCCGATGTTGACGGCCGCCTCGCCGAAGTAGCAGATGCAGACCTGGTCGCCGTCCTTGTAGCGGATCGCGAACCCGATCCCCGCGGCGAGTGGGATGTGCCCCCCGACGATCCCGTGCCCGCCCAGGAACCGCCGCCCGGCGTCGAACAGATGCATCGAGCCACCCTTGCCCTTGGAGCAGCCGGTCGCCTTGCCGAACAGCTCGGCCATCACGGCGGTGGCCGGCACGCCCCGCGCCAGGGCTTGACCATGCTCACGGTACGACGAGATCACGTAGTCGTCGTCCCGCAAGGCCGCGAGCGACCCGACCGCGACGGCCTCCTGCCCGATGTAGAGATGGCAGAACCCGCCGATCTTGCCGAGCGCGTACGCCTCGGCGGCCTTCTCCTCGAAGCGACGGATCAGGAGCATCTGGCGCAGCATGCGTCGCTCCAGCTCCGTCTGGGGGGGGGCGCTCACGTTCGCGGTCCGGGCGGTGGCGGTGGCCATTATGCGGTCGCCTGCTCCACCTGCTCCCACGCATGGTAGCTCGAGCGGACCAGCGGACCCGCCTCCACGTGGCGATACCCCATCTCGCGGCCGAGCCGGCGCAGTTCGGCGAACTCGTCGGGGGCGTAGTAACGGGCGATCGGCAGGTGGTCGCGCGACGGCCGCAGGTATTGGCCCAGGGTCAGGATGTCCACGCCCTGCGCGCGCAGGTCGCGCATCGCGGCCAGCAGCTCATCCCACTCCTCACCCAGGCCGCACATGATGCCGGACTTGGTGACCATGCCGGGATCGAGGCGCTTCGCCCGAGCCAGCAGCTCGAGCGCGCGGACGTAGCGGCCCCCGGGCCGCGCCAGGCGATACAGCCGGTCGATCGTTTCGAGATTGTGATTGAGAATGTCGGGTTGGGCCTGGACAACGATACGGAGCGCCGGCTCGCTTCCCTTGAAATCGGGGATCAGCACCTCGACCGAGGTGTCCGGCGCGCGCCGGCGGATCTCGGCGATCGCGGCGGCGAATATCTCGGCGCCGCCGTTCGGCAGATCGTCGCGGTCGACGGAGGTGATTACGACGTGGCGCAGTCCCATGCGCTCCACGGCGCCGGCAAGCCGCAGCGGCTCGTCCTCGTCCAGGCCGGCGGGCGTGCCGTGGGCGACCGCGCAGTACGCACAGTTGCGGGTGCACACGTCGCCCAGGATCATGAACGTGGCGGCGCGATGCTCCCAGCACTCCCCGATGTTGGGGCAGTGGGCCTCCTCGCACACGGTATGGAGCCCGTGGTCCCGCATGAGCTGTTTCAAGGCGAGGTAATTGCGCCCGCCCGGCGCCGGAACCTTGAGCCACGGCGGCTTGCGATCTGGCAGCTGCGGGGGATGAGCGGGGTGCTGGCGCTGCAGTTGGACGAGGGGAGGGCTGGCCATAACTAGCCACAAAATAGCGAGTTCGCGGGGGGTCTGGTAGCCGCGCCAACGAAATTTCAACCGCGCGGTTGATCCAGAGCCTACGGACTCGGGGTGCGTCGTCGTCGGAGAATCTTGTGCCCAAGCGCTTGCAGTGCCTCGGCGGTTGCCGCGCCCGCCACGGTCGCCGCAAAGTCGAGCGGTCCGAACCCGTATCCCGGCCTGCCGGCCTTGCCTTCGCGCCGGGCCTCCAAGGCGTCGAGCATCTCCCAGCTCGCGGCCACGGTGGCCGTCACGAGCACGCGCTTCCAGGCGTGGTCATGAAACGGCGTCGCCACCCAGGGCCCTCGGGCCAACAGGTCGAGCCCGACGCCCGCGGCGAAATGGATCCGCTTGTCCGCACAGGTGACGCAGGCGTCGGGGTCCAGCCATTGTGCCGGCGCGCGCGTCGCGGCGACCGAGAGCGCCAGCACGACCATCCAGCCCCGGCTCGCAGGGGGAACCATCCGCTCACTCCGAGTTTGGATCTCTTGGTCATACGGCAGTGAGACTGGAGGGGTCCGCGCGGGACTCGGCGTGCGACGTGGCGCCGGCGCCTCACCGTTCCTTCTTCTTGTCGAGCCGCTCTCTGAGCCGACGCAGCTCCTCGTCGATCGTCGGGTCCGCGCTCAGCATGCCGTCGGCGATCTCGGCGATCTCCTCGGCCTCCTTCCATTGACGCTCCAGCTCCTCCACCTCGGCCCGCTCGTCGACCGCCATTTCCAGGGCGAGACGCCGGTCCGGGGCGAGGCTTCGCAGGGTGAGCTCGCGGCGCGCCACGTCGTGGATCAGCTGGTGCGGGCCGCCCGCTGCCTCGACCAGACGGGCCGCGTCCTCGGCGCGCTGCCAGCCGCCGCGGGCCAGGTTGAGGAAGGTCAGGCCGCGCCGCAGCGCGAACTGCGCGTCGGCGCCGGTGAGCATCGTGCCCTCGGCTCCACAGCTCGGACAGGTGAGCAATAGCGCCATACCCTCGCGCGCCGTCGTGGTCACGCGCGCGCGCTCCAGATGCCGCGCCCGCAACAGCATCACGCTGCCGCAGCGCTCGCAAATCGGCGGCTCGACCAGCACGATCTTGCGGCGCCCGACCATCTCGACGTAGATCCGCTTGACGAGCCGCGGTGTGTTCCACACAAACACGCCCACTGAGCCGCCCGCCGCCACGTTCACCGCTACGGCGAGCCCCACGGCCGCGACCGTCATGGGCACGACGAACTTGAGCTGCTCCTGGCGCCGCGCCCGCAGGCGTTCGCCGTAACGCCAGGTGGCGAGCTCGAGGCGCCGAGGCTTGCCCACACGGATTAGGTCGTAGCCGCGCCAGCGGATCAGGGCGACCTGGTCGGTCGCGGCCGCCACGCGGCCGTCGCCCGCGGCGCGCGCCAAGGCCTCGATGCGCTCCAGGCGGTCGTCGAGCGGCGCCAGGTTCCAGCGGGAGCACCTGGGACAGATCACCCACAGCCGTCCCTTCCACTCGTCGAACGCGAGCCGGCGTCCCACCCCGAGGTTGGTGGGGCCGCCGTCCCCGTCCAGCGTACCGTTGCAGAAGGCGCAGGTGCGATACATCGGGACTCGGGACTCGGGACTAGGGGCTCGTGGTCCTGTCGAAGCGGTCGACACCGAGCGGTCCGATATCGACGTCGGTCGCGCCCGTGGTGAGCAGGTCCGCGATGATCTCCCCAGTGAGCGCCGCCAGCAGGATGCCGTTGCGGCCGTGCCCGGTCGCGTACCACAGCCCCTCGACATCCGGGTCGCGCCCGAGGATCGGGCGGCCGTCTGACGTGGCGGGCCGGAGGCCGGCCCAGACGCGCTGCACGGCTTCGGAGAGCAGGGCGGGGAGCAGGCGTACGGCGCCGCGGAACACTTGAGCGAGCCCCTCGTTCGTGACGTGGGCGTCGTAGCCGGCGCGCTCCATCGTGCTCCCCAAGAGCGCCGCGCCGGCGCGTGCCAGCACGTAGCCCTGATCGTGATACAGAATGGAAGGCGGGTTGCCGTCGGGCCAGGCCGTGGCCGCCATTTGGCCGCGCAACGGCTCGACGGGGAGGGTGCGCGGCAGCCCGCGGATGCGCGGCGACCAGACGCCCGCCGCGAGCACGGCATGCTCCACGCTGGTCGTGCCTCCCGCCGCGACGACGCCGGTGACCCGCCCCTGGGCCACCTGGATCGATTCGACGGGCTCGGCGTGCAGCGCGGCGCCCAGGCGGCGGGCGTCCGCCAGGCAGGCGCGGGTGAGCCCTTGCGGGTCGAGCGCGCCGTCTTCCGGCGCGAACAGGGCCCCGTGGCACTCAGGGGCGGCGCCAGGCCAGCGTTCGCGCACCTCGTCCGCCTCCAGCCAGTCGCACCGCAGCCCCGCCTGGCGCTGCCGGGCGACCTCATCCTTGAGGCGGGCGGCTCCGGCGTCGTCGAAGGCGACGGCGGCGATCCCGGACCGCCAGAAGCCGATTTCGATCCCGGTGGTCTCGCGCAGAGCCGGGGCGAGCGGCTCATACAGGTCGCGCGCCCGCACCGACAGGGCCACCAATGCGTCGTCGGTGGCCTCGATCTGGGGGGCGAGCATGCCCGCCGACGCGGGCGACGCCGCGGCCGGGTCGGGGCCTGGCTCGAAAATGGCAACCGCGAGGCCCCGCAGGGCTGCCGCCCGGGCGCAGGCGGCGCCGATGGCGCCGCCCCCGATGATGGCCACGTCCGCGGTGCTCACGTGCTGGCGCCCGCCTGAAACCGGCTGCTAGATTCCGTCGTACGGCCCTCGCGTCGGGGCTCCACGGAGGTTGACCCCCATGTTCCGCAGCATCTTCGGCTTCGCCATCTTCGCCGCGCTCGCGTTCGTGGCCCTCAACATCTTTTTCGGGCTGCTCGCGGGCGTCTTCGGGATCGCATTGTGGATCCTGAAGCTCGCCGCCATCGGCTTCATTCTCTACTTCGTGCTGCGGCTGGTCAGCCCCACCACGGCGGACAAGATCCGCGAGATGATCAAGGGCCGTCCCGCCGACGCGTAGCTAGCGCGCATCCAGCTCGCGCAGCACTGCCCACGCGAGCAGCGGGATCAGAATCTCGTGGTGGCCGGTGAGCTGCACTCCCCGGCCACCGGCGAGTGTGGGGCGCTCGACCACGTTCATCCGCGGGCGGTAGTGGCGCTGCATATCGCAGTCGCATGCCGTGAACCCCGTCGGTTTTCCCCCGTTCAGATTGCGCGCCACGGTGAGCGCTTTGAGGAACACTTCGGGCATCACGACGGCGCTCCCCAGATTCAGGACCACGCCCCCGTCGTGCAGTGCCGGCAGCGACGCCGCCAGCCGCTTGAAGTCGCGGTGGCTGGTGGCGCCGAGGGCGGCGCCGTCCGCGGTGGGGTGCTGATGGATGATGTCGGCGCCCACCGCGGCGTGCACGGTGACCGGAACGTCGCGCTCCAGAGCGGCGACGAGCAGGGACGCCTCCGGTGCGGCGAGGCCGGCTCGGCGCCGCAAGGCCTCCACCAGCGCCTCGCCCAGGCCCCGGCCGGCGCGCGCGCCCTCGGCGATGGCGGCGTTCATCTCGCGCCCCGTTTCCTCCACCATCCCGAACGTGCCGTCGGCCAACCCTGCGGCCACGTCCTCGCTCGTCCCGCCGTACGCGGCGAGCTCGAAGTCGTGGATGGCGGCGCTGCCGTTCAGCGCGAGGTGGGTGATCACGCCGCGCCGCACGAGCGTCCCGAGCAGGGGCCCGAGCCCGACCTTGATCACGTGGCCGCCCAGCATCACGACCACGCCGCGACGGCCGGCGGCGCGCGCCACCAGCCGCGCGAGCTCGCGCGCGTCCCGGGCGGCGAGCACATCCGGCAGGGAGTCCCAAAAAGCGGCGAACGTCCGGTCGCCGCCGGGCGGATGGGCGAGGAGCGAGGGATCGACTTTATTCGGGCGCTGCGCGATGGGAACGGTCTTGAGTCGCGAAAAGTCCGCCTCGCGGTAGTCGGTCATGGGTGGTCGGACGGGGGGGCGGGGGCAGGGGCGGGGGCCGAGTACTCCTTGAGCTTCAGTGTCACCTGGCCGAAGGAGAAGTTCGACTGCAGCGCGAGCATGATCCGTGGCTGCTCGTCCGAGAGCCACATGCGGGCGTCGGCCTTCTCGGCGAAGATACCGCCCCCGTTCGGGATGCGCGGACGGATCACGATCGCGTCCCACTTCCGGCCCGCGACGCTGACGTGGTCGCGCTTCAATACCTCGACGATGACCGGGTTGCGCTCGGGCCGGAAATAGCGCCGGTACTCGTAGCGCTTGCCGATCTCGAGCGGGACGGTCCGGATCCAGTAGAGGAATGCGGCGTCGTCGAGCGGGTCGGCGACCGTGGGCGCCGCGCTGTCGCGCCCCGCCTCGCGGTACACGCCGGAGTCGGGGTAGATCTCGAACTTCCGCTCCCACGTCTTGCCCTTCTCTTCGGTCTGATTGAGAAAGCGGCGCGATCGGAAGTCGCCGCGTCCCACCCACGATTCGAGGTTCTGATGGATGTGGTACCACAGCGCCCCCCCGTCGATCAGGAACCGGAAGTGCACCGCCTCTACGCTGCGGATGGTGTCGACGCCCGCGACCTCCATGGTGGCCGTGCCGACGCTGAAGGGGCCGTAGCGCGCCCCGTACACCAATCGCTCGCCCACCGGAAACGGCACGGCGGTGGGGGGAGGGGCGGGCGCAATCCCGGTCGCCGTCAGCGACGCCGATGTCTGGGCCGCGCGCGTCGAGTCGGCCCGACCGGTGTCCGATTGCGCGCGCAGCGAGGCGGCGAGCACCAGCAGCGCGACCGCGGTATGAGCCGCGCGAATGATGGTCCGCGCCCGCCACGTCTCGAGCAGCTGGCGCCACGGCCTGACCCGCGAAGGCCGCTGCACCAGGTCGTAGCGCACGGCCGCGGCCACGGTGTCGAGGCGGCGGGCATGACGCGCGAGCCGGGCCACGAGCTCCGCGCTCGCACACCACCCGTCGGTGAGGAGCAGCCGCGTGCCGTCGCTCCGCAGCGCCTGCCGCAGCACGATCAAGCGCAGCGCCAGGAACCCCGACATCGGGTCGCGCAGCCCGGGGAGTCGTATCAGCCGCGGCGCCCAGCGACGCGACCACCGGAGCGCCCGCGACCCTCGCCCCCGCTCCTCCACCTGCTCGGCGACGACGAGGTCGGCCCCCGACTCGAGCCGCTTCACCATGTCTTCCATGCTCTCGGGGGAGTGGGCGAAGTCGGCGTGCAGCGTGATGGCGCAGTCGCGCTTAGGCCGGTCGGTGCGCTGCAGTGCGAGACGCAGCAGCTCCTCCAGGCTGCGCGCGTAGCCCTCCCGCGCCCGGTGCGTCACAATGGTCATCGGCAACACCTTGGCGTAGGACGCCAGCACCGCAGGCGTCTCGTCGGTCGAGGCGTCGTCCAGCACCAGCAGCTGATACTCGCGCGGAAACAGCGTAAACACCTGCCGCACCTTCCAGAGCACCAGCCCCGCCGTACGGGCTTCGTTGTGGACCGGCACACAGACGTAGATCATGGCCCTGCAATCTAGTGCCGTTCCAACTTTTCACGTCAAGGCACCGGGTCACGCCTGGACGCCGAGTTGGAACGGCACTAGACGAGCGAGCGATACACGGCCAAGACGCCGGCGGCCATGACCGAAGCGGTGAACCGCGGGGGAAGCGGGACGGGGGAAGGGTGATCCAGCGCGTGCACCACCTTCCGGGCGAGCCCATCGGCGTCGCCCACGGGGACGAGCCAGGGCTCGGGCACCATCTCCGGTAGCCCGCCTCCACGCGTGGCGACCACCGGCTTGCCGAGCGCCAGCGCGTGCAGCACGACGCTGCCCAGGCCTTCTTCCTTCGACGACATCACCAGCACGTCGGCCTCGGCGATGAGGGCATCGGCTTCGGGAACGTGCCCCAGCAGATGCACGCGGTCCCCGACACCGAGACCGGCCAGCGCGGCCGCGAGCGCGCTCCGCCGCTCGCCCTCACCGGCGATGATCCAATGGAGGTCCCCGCGCGTCGCGCGCGCCGCGTGGGCGGCCCGGATCAGGGTGTGCTGGTCCTTGTGATCGACCAGGGCGGCGACGTTGACGGCGAGCGGCGTGTCCGGCGACAGGCCGAGGCGGGCGCGCAGGTTGAGGGGTGTGCGAGCGGCGCGGCGCACCTCGTCGGGATCGATGCCGGATGGGACCACCGTGATGTCGCGGGGCGCGATGCCGTCCGCCACGAGCACGGCCCGTACCGCTTCGGAAATAGCGATCACGCGGTCGGCCCGGTGCCACACGCTGCGCGGGCGCACGTGGAAGTCCACCCGCCGGGTCGCCACGAGCACCGGGTCGCCGCGGCCCCTCCCCCGGCCGGACAGGCGACGCATCCAGTACGCCAGCTGCAGCGCATGACTGTCGTGCGCATGGAGCAGGTCGGGAGCGAAGTCGGCCGCTTCGCGATGCAGGCGCCACAGGGCACGAGGGTCGAGCGCCGGCCCCCAGGGCACCTCCCGTACGATGCCGCCCTGCTCGGCGACGCGGCGCGCGAGCTCGCTGTGACGCTTCGTCACCAGCCGGAGCCCGAGGCCCTCCGTCCGGGCGAGCTCGCGCGTCAGGAGCCGGACCTGGTTCTGACCGCCTCGGTACTCGCGGCCCGAGTCGATGTGCAGGACGCGCACGTCGGCTCAGACCGGCTGCTTGGCGGCGTGGCCGAGCGCGGCGCGCAGCTCGGCGAGTGTGAACGGCTTGTGGAGGTAGGGTCGGCCCAGCCCGTCGAGGAACTGCAGCGTGTCGCCCCGCACCGTGTCGCCGGTCGCGAAGATGATGCGCTCGGCGACCCGTGGATCCTGGCGCGTGAGCTTCATATACATGTCGCGCCCGGAGAGGTGTGGCATCCGCAGGTCGCAGATGATGACGTCGAACGGACCGGCCAGCGCGCGTTCGAGCGCGTAGGTGCCGTCGCTCGCCACCTCGACGGAGTGACCCCAGCTCTCGAGTGTGGCGCGCATGTAATGGAGGATGTGCGGCTCGTCGTCCACCACGAGGATGTGCAACGGCTTCGACTCGCCCCGCGGCGCGGGCGCTGGCTCCACGCGCACGGCCGGCACGCCCACGGGCAGCTCCACCGTGAAGGTCGCCCCGCTGTCGGGACGGCTCTCCAGGGTGAGGCGACCGCCATGCTCCTTGAGAATCCCCTGACAGATCGACAGCCCCAGCCCGGTGCCCTCGCCCTCGGGTTTGGTCGTGAAGAACGGCTCGAACACCCGGGCGGCGACGTCTTCGGGAATCCCCGGCCCCGAGTCGGTCACGCTCACGGCGATGACGTCCTGCGCCCGCTTGGCCGTAATCCAGATCCGGCCCGACGGCGCGTCGCTCGCGATCGCCTGGCAGGCGTTGTTGATCAGGTTCACGAACACCTGCTTGATCTGGTTGGCGTTCACCTCCACCTCGGGAAGGCCAGGCTCCACGTCCAGGGTCGCCTCGACCTTATGGGCCATCAGCTGGTTGCGGATCAGCACCAGCGTGGAGTCGAGCAGCTGGTGGATCGGCTGGCGCCCCCGCTCGCCCTCCTGGCTGCGGGCGAACGACAGCAGGTTTTTGACGATGGTCGCCGCCCGCTCCGCCTCCTGACGGATCACCAGGAGCGGCTCCTCCAGCGACGCCGGCACCCCCGTCTCGGCCAGGAAGTCGCTGAACCCCACGACGGACGCGAGCGGGTTGTTCAGGTCGTGCGCGACGCCCGCGATGAGTTGACCGATCGCCGACATTTTCTCAGACTGTATGAGCTGCTCCTGCAGGCGCCGCCGCTCCGTCTGGTCCTCGAACACGAGCACCGCGGAGCCGGGCTCGGCCATCGGGATGGTCGTGAGGAGCAGCGCCCGCTCGCCCGCGCGGATCTCGACCGAGGTCGCGGACGGCTCCGCGATGGCCCGGGCGACGGGGTCGGACCAGGCCGGCGGCAGGAGACCGAGCCAAGGGCGGCCCGGAATCGCCGTGACCGGCATTTGGATCAGCTCGGCGAACACGCGGTTGGCGCGTCGCACCGTGCCGTGCGCGTCCACGATGCAAATCGCCTGGGAGATGGCGTCCACGGTTTTCTCCCATTCGCGCTTGGCGGACGACAGCAGCTCGACCAGGCGCGCGTTCTCGAGCGCGATGGCGCCCTGGGCGAGGACCAGCGACACGAGGGTCAGCTCGGGCTTGCCGAGCGCGCCCGCCCGGTCGCTCGAGACAGAGACCGCTCCCATGGTGCGTCCCGCGGCGACGAGGGGCGCGCCGATCCACGAGCCGGGCGCGTCGCCGCTCAGCTCGGCCCCGCGGCGGCGCGCCTCTTCGCGCACGTCGCGCGGGAACGCGAGGGGTCCGCGCCGCAGCGCGAGCTGCAGCAGGGGGTCGTCGGTCCGGGCCGGCGCCGCGTTCGTGTCGTAGGTCACGGCGAGCCGGTTCGATTCGGCATCTAGTAGGACGACCGAGAGGCGGTCGGGTTTGAGCAGCTCGGCGAGGGCCCGCGCCACCAGGTCGATTACGCTGGCGGGCCGAAACGCTCCCGCGAGCTCCTGGGCGAGCATCGTGAGGCGCGCCAGCAACTCGACGCCGGGGCGTGGGGTAGCAGCCCTAGAGGGAGGCTTGGGCATGATCCTGGCCAATGTGCGCGGTCGCCTGCGGATACAGGACTTCCGGCTCGTCGCACTCGCGCTGGCGCGGGGCGACGCCGGGCGGCGCGCCCGCTACGAGCAGCTGCTGCTGGAACAGGGCCCCGACCCGCTGCTCGACGAGCCGGGTTTGCTCGAGGCGCTGCTGGCCGTGCGCTCGCTCGCCGTCCCGTCGCCGCCCCTGTTCGCGTACGTGGCGGTACGGCACGCCCTGCGCGCCGCCGCCGTCGACGACCGTGAGCTCGCGGACTATCTGGCCGCGCTGTTGCTCGAGTTCGGCGATCACGACCGGCACATGCGCATCCGTCGGGCCGACGACGAGAGTTACAGCTATCTCGTCGACATCGTGGAGGACCTCACCGGCCTCGACGACGCCGGGGAGCGGGGACTGCTGTTGCGCGTGCATCTCGGCAATTACAGCCTCTGGTTCGCGGGGCTCTTCCCCGATTACATCGAAGCCCGGCGCACCCGCAAGGGCGGGCCCGACCTGCCGTACTACGACGAGGTGGGCCGGCAGGGGTACCGGCTCGCCTCGGAGCACCGCCTGGCCGAGCGGTTTGGCGTCGCCAGCATCTACCGCAGCGCCGCGGAACGGTTCCCGGCGCTGCGGGTCGCGTTCAACCGCCTGAGCGACGGCGTGTTCTTCCGCAACGTCAGCACCCCAGAAAAGATACTGCGGAACCTGTAGTCATCCGTCGTCCGTCATCCGTTATCCGTACGGCACCACGGACGACCGATGACGGAGAACGGACTACTCGTCCAGAAACCGCGTCGGCAGCGTCGTCGCGGCTTCCACCAGCTGCTCGGCCGATTTCACAAACCGCACCACGATCGGCAGCGAGCCCTTGAGGCTGAGCTTGCGCTGCATGATCCCGGCGATGGGACCCAGCTCCTTGCGGATGACGCGCTTCCAGTGCGCGTAGTCGCCGCCGATCACGAACGCCGCTCGCTCCGCTTCGCCCTGCGACACGACCTTCGCTTCCCGGCACGTGCCGCGCTCGAGATCGAGCCAGATCCCGACCGCTTCCTTGATCCCGATCTCCGGCTGGGGGTTCACCACCAGGGCCACGGCGCCGTGCGTCCATTCGAGCGAGGCGGCCCGGTAGCCTTCGCTCGCGTTGATCGCGGCGCCGTAGGCGCTCACCCATTCGGGGGACGGGAACGCGAGGCTCACCCGATGGCCTCTGCGAACCCGCGGAACAGCGCGTCCTCCGTGTCGTCTTCGGGATGCCACTGGACGGCGAGCGTCCACGGCGCCGCGCGGTCCGCTCGTTCGACGCCCTCGATGACGCCGTCCTCCGCCCATGCCGTGGCGCGGAGCGTCGGGGCGAGCTCGCGGATCGCCTGATGGTGGCGGCTGTTGACGCTGCCGCCCACCCTCCCGAGGGTGTGATCGAGCAGGCTCTCAGGCTCGACGCGCAGGGCATGGCGGGCGCTCGTGTCGGTGTGGTCAATCGGGCCCCCCCCGCGCTCGCTCGCGAGGTCCTGGTACAGCGTTCCGCCCAGGGCGACGTTCAGGATCTGGATGCCGCGACAGATGGCGAGGATCGGAAGCCGGCGCCGCTCCGCGCCGGCGATGAGCGCCAGCTCGACGGCATCACGGGCGGGATCGGTTTCGCCGAGCTTGGGGTGCGGCGCCGCGCGGTAACGGGACGGCTCGACGTCCTCGCCTCCGGTGAGCACCAGCCCCTGGACGCGGTCGAGGGCGGCGCACGCGGCGTCGGGGTCGAGCACCGGCGGCACGAGCAGGGGCACGAGGCCGGCGCGCGTGAGGGCGCCCACGTACGCGATGTTGAGGGCGACGCGTTCCCGACCGCCGTCGGTGCGGCGCGTCGCGCTTACCGCGACGACTTTGGTCACGGCGTGGGGGCGGGGACGGGGGAGCCCAGGAGCGGGCAGTGCGGGTTGGAGACGCCGCCCCAGTCCACCCGCACGCCATACAGCGGGATGGTCTTGTCGCCCCCGCTCACCGTGCCCAGCTGCGGGTACGACTTCGGCGGCCGTTGTCCCTCGTAGAGGAGCACGCCCTGCGCCCGCTGGGTCGAGTCGTCCACGACGAGCAGCGCGTACACCGCGGTGTCGGAGGGGTAGGGCGGGAAATTCGCGCCCTGGTACGCCATGGTGAGACGCTGCCCGGTGTAGGTGATTGCTACCGTGCTCTGCTGCGCGTTGCCGGCGACGCGGGCGGGGAGCGAGCCGGGCAACCCGCGGGGCGACTCGGTGAGCACGAAGGGCAGGAGCCTCAACTGATCCTGAATGAGCGAGGGTCCGATGAGCTGTGCCATGCCGCAGGTGGGCGAGTGGGTCCGATCGCGTCCGCCGCAGGAAACGGCCAGGCACGTGACGAGGAGCGCAGCCGGCCGGGCCCGTCTCACGGTGACGTCACGACTTCGAGCACGGTCGTCGGGTCCGGGGCATTGGGCGCGGCGCGCCGGAACTCCAGGCTGTCGGCGTCGGGCACGAACGGCGTGCCGAGCCGCAGCGTGTCTCCCACCAGCCAGGCGGCCGTCTTCGCTTCCTGCGACACCGGGCGGTCGAAGTCGGCGCCCAGGATCCAGCGGCCGGTTCCCCGGAGAGGGCCACCGCCCAGCTTGGTGCGCTCGGGCTGTCCCAAATAGCGGCGGTACAGCCAGCCGGTGAACCACCCCCCGGTGTGCGACTCGAGCGACATGCGGATGTAGACGGTGGAATCGATCGGGACGGCGCGAGTGGCGGCGGGGCTGCCTGCGCGGAAGATGCGCGTGAGCTGCCAGGTGCCGTCGAGCGGCGTGCCTTGGGCGGTCCAGAGGAGCACCGTGGCGACGACGCCATAGGGATAGATCACGGCACCAATCTAATACGTCCAGGTCAGGACCACCGAAACGGCTCGCACGGGCTCGAGCGTGCCCGGCGTCAAGCTATAGATGTAGTTCAGCGCGTTGGTGACGCGCAGCCGCGCCGACCACGCGTCTCGGCTCCAACCCCCGCGTAGGTCCAGCACTGCGGCGGGCACGCGGGGGTCGTCCGCCCAGCTCAGGCCGAGCTCGATGCGCTCGATGCGGCTGACGTAGCGGAAGTCGCCTCCCACGCTGAACGGGCGCAACGCGTAGTCCGCGGAGAGCGTCAAGAGGTGCTTGGGACGAAATGCCAGCACCGAATCGGCGCCGAGGTCGCGCGCGTCCAGGAAGGTGTAGGCGACGGCAGTCTCGAGCCTCGGCGTGAACGGCCGGGCCGTGAAGGACAGGTCGAATCCACGGAGTCGCGCCCGCCCCACGTTGCGGAATTGAATGTAGGGGACTCCTCCTGATTCAAAGAATGCGGGCTCGATCAGCTGCCGGGCTTCGGTCCAGAAGGCAGCGGCGTCGAGCCGCGTCGACCCGATCGAAACGGCATCGCCAAGCTCGAAGGCCCAAGCGGTCTCCGGTACGAGCGTCGAGTCGGGAACCACCCGGATTCCGAACGCCACCGTCGACACGAACCGCTCGGCGAGCGACGGCGTGCGGAATCCGTGTCCGACCGAGCCGCGCCACGTCCCGAAGCGTGTGGGCCACACGACGCCGACCCGCGGGCTCGCGTGACCCCCGAGCGTCCCGCCCACCGGGCCGATTTCGTCCACGCGCGCACCCGCCGACAGCCGGACCGCCCCGATGCGCTGTTCTCCCTCACCGTACGCCGACAGCTCGTGCTGGGCGTGCCCGCCGAAGATGTCGCTCGTCACGTCCGCGCGAGCGGCCTCGACGCCGATGGTCAACACGCGGTCGCTGTCGCCGCCGGGCCGGAGGGTGCCCCGCAGCTCGGTGCCGTACCGATTCGCCACGCCCCAGTCGTCGGGCTTGGAGTCGGTGAAGTGGGTCCGCACCCAGGACGCGCGGGCTTGCCAGGCGAACCCCGCCGACGACGTCCGCTCGAGCGTCGTGGCCACGTACCCCTTGTCCGACCGTGTGTACGCCCCGCGGTCGTTGGTGCCGATCATGAACGGTTGAAACGCCAACCCGCGGTCGTCACACTGGCCGCGCTCGCACCAGGGCGGGCTGACCTGGTATTGATGGCTCGTCCACGAGCCGGACGCCGTCAGGCGGGTCCCCGGTGCCGGTTGCCATTCCGCCTTACCCGCACCCTCCCACTGGTCGCTCTTGTCCTGCTCGCGGTACCCGTCGGAGTGACGGCCGCCGAGCGTCACACGGCCCCGGATTGCCTCGCTGCCATACGAACCGGTCACATCGAGCCCGCCGAGGCCGCCGACGTAGTCACGGAACCGCCAGGCGGCATCGGGCGGGTCCGCGTAAGCGCCCGCTGTCGTGCGCACGCGACCGTGGAAGCCGACGGGTACGTCTCGCGTCAGCAAGTTGACCACGCCGCCGAACGCGGCCGACCCGTACAGGGACGAGCCGGCGCCCTTCACCACCTCGACGCGCTGTACTTCATCCAGCGGCAGCATGTCCCAGTCGATGCCGCCCCGGTCGGCCTCGTTCGCGGGTACGCCGTCCACCAGCAGGAGCACGCGCGATCCCAAGCCTTCGACGAAGCCGCTCGACCCGCGAATGTTGACCTGACCGTTGAGGAACAACACTCCCGGGGCCTTGTCCACCGCCTCGTCGACCGTGCTCACGGCGCGCCGCACGAGATCGCTGTCGCTGACGAGCGCCACACTCGTGGCTGACTGGTCGAGCAGCTGGGACCGCTTCGCCGCGGTGACGATCACGGGCTCGAGCGCGAATCGATTCGATCGCAGCGTGACGTCCAGGCGCACCGAGTCGCCGGCCGGAACGGCGACCGTGTCCTGCGTGGCGTGATAGCCCAGACGGGCGAAGCGGAGCACGGCGGGGCCCGGGCGGATCCCCGTCAGCCGGTAGTGGCCGGCCGCATCGGAGGCGGCGGCCGCCCCCGCGGTGCTGATGCGGACGTCGGCGACCGGCGCTCCGGCCGTGTCCGAGACGGTCCCGTACACCGCTCCCGGGATCTGCGCCTGTCCCCGCAGCGGCAGGAAGGCCAGCGCGATCAGCGACCGGGCGGCGACGCGGGTCAGGGGCACGGCGGGAAGTAGGCGCACACGCGCCGCATGGTGTCGAAATCGATCACGAAGTCGATCGAGTCGGTGCCGCCGCCGGAAACCACGACGATGCCGGAGCCGGCAGCGGTCGTATCGGCGCCATCGCGAAAGAAGCCGGCCACCTGGAGCGTCGTGTCGGCGCCGGCGAGCGTGAACGCCGTGTCCACCCACGCCGCGAGCACCCACTCATAGCGGCCGCTGGGCAATTTCACCGTGTAAAACTCGGATTGCCGGTCGTGCGGCAGGGGGTTGAGGGACATGAAGGGCGGCTGGAAGTTGAAGAGGTCGTTGCGGGTCTGGGGGAACACGTTGTATGCGATGATGTAGACGGCGGCCGTGTTCCCCGGGGCCGTGCCACGCAGCGTGACCGTCCCGCAGATGCCGACGAACCCGCCCTTGGGGCAGGTCGTGGGCGCGGGGGTCGGCTGGAGCCCGTCGTTGCATGCGAGCGCGGCGACGACGGCGAGTGCGGCTCGGAACACGGCCCTGGGCATGCCTGCAATGATCGGAGCGGGCGCTAGGGGCGTCAACTTGACCGCGGTTTCCGCGGGGAATAACGTAAAGTCCGCCATGCCGATCTACGAGTACCGCTGCACCAAGTGCGAGGCGCGCTTCAGCCAGCACGAGGAAATCGAACAGCACGGCCGCACGTCGCCCGCGTGCCCGCAGTGCGGGTCGCACGCGGTGGAGCAGGTGCTCTCGCCGTTCTTCGCCAAAACGGTCCGGAAAAGCTAGCCGCCGTGTTCGAGCGCCTGCGGGATGCCCTGCGTGCGGCCCTCGACGCGGCCACGCCGCCGGGCGACCTGCGTGACCTGGCGCGGCAGATGCGGGAGGCCGTGGTCGAAGCGAAGGTCGCGGTGATGGAGACGCGCGACGCGGTCGCGCGGACGGAGCGGGAGTTGGCGCAGGAGCGTCAGCGGCTCGCCGACGCGGAACGGCGCGGCCGGCTCGCGTCCGAGATCCAGGACGCGGAGACCGTGGCGGTGGCCGGGCGGTTCGCGGCGAAGCACCGCGAGCGCGCGGGCGTGCTCGACAAGAAGCTGGCGGCGCTACGCGACGAGCTCGCCCTGTACGAGCGGGAGCTCTCGGACATGCAGGCGCAGCTGGCGCGCGCCGAACAGGATCGTCCGCTCACGGAAGCGGAGCGCTCCGCCGAGCGCGCGTGGCGCGACCTACAGGCGGCGGGCGGCGCGCGCCCCGGGGTGGATCCGGAGGAGGAGCTGCTCAAGTCGCGCCTCGATCGCGCCGGCCGGGAAGCGGCGGCCGACCGCCAGCTACGGGAGCTCAAGAAAAAAATGAAGAAAGAGTAGCGACGTCGGCCATGGGCGTGGTCCGCCGGATGTGGCAGTGGTTCCGCGTGGCGTTCGGTCCGGGGCCACGGACCGCCGACGGGCGGCGCACGGGAGGCACGATGGATATCAAGCGCGACCGCATGGTGTTTCTCGGGTACGGCAAGTACTGGCGCTCGGACGCCATCATCGGGCTGATGCCGATCGAGGAGGAGCGCGGGCCGAAGCGGCGGACCAACGTGTTCGTGGAGGGCCGCGCCGACCCGATCATCGCGTCGCGCACCGAGCAGAGCATTCTCGAGGACATGGGGGCGAGCGAGGGCGGCTTCCAGGCGCAGGCCCTGCGCGAGGCCGTCACCGAGCTGCTCGCAGCCTTCCACGAGTTTTCCCCCGTGCTGCGCCGCGCCCTCCAGAACGAGCATCACTTCGACGTCGAGCAATGGGAGCAGCGGGTGGGGGAGCTGCTGCGCGCACCTCAGACACCCACCCCGATCGAGCAGAACGAGCTGTTCGACTGATGGCCGACGCCGGCTGGTTCGGCCATCCCCGCGGCCTGTCCACGCTCTTTTTCACGGAGATGTGGGAGCGCTTCAGCTACTACGGGATGCGGGGCTTCCTCATCCTGTACATGACCAAAGCGCTCGGCTTCACGGACCCGCACGCCGGCGCCGTATACGGTAATTACGTCGGCAGCGTGTGGCTCGCCGCGATCTTCGGCGGGGTCATCGCCGACCGCTGGCTGGGTCACTACCGCAGCGTGCTGCTCGGCGGGACCATCATTGCCCTGGGCCACTTCACCCTCGCGCTGCATGCTTTGCCGTTCTTCTACGCCGGCCTCTCGTTGATCGTCCTCGGGACGGGACTGCTCAAGCCCAACGTCTCGACGCTGGTCGGCGCGCTGTACGAGCAGGGCGACGAGCGGCGCGACGCCGGGTTCTCGGTTTTCTACATGGGGATCAACCTCGGGGCGCTGCTCGGGCCGCTGGTCGCCGGGAAGCTCGCCGAGGGTGTGGACTGGCATCTCGGATTCGCCTGCGCCGGCGTCGGCATGACGCTGGGGCTGGCGCAATATGTCCTCGGACGCCGGCGGCTCGCGCCGGCGATCGAGCGTCTGGCGGCCCGACCGGGGCCGGCTGCCGTGAGCCCCGGGCTTGCGCCCGGGGTCAGTCACGGCGGCTTCACGGCCGCGGACTGGAAGCGGATGACGGCGGTGGTGGTGTTCTTCGCATTCGCGTCGCTCTTTTGGGGGGCGTATGAGCAGGCAGGGTCCACGCTCAATCTGTTCGCCGACCGCTACGTCCACCTCGAGCTGCTGGGCATCAAGCTGTATGCGTCGTGGTTCGTGTCCATCCAGGCGGCGTTCGTGATCCTGCTGTCGCCCGCCTTCGCCTGGCTGTGGGTGAAGCTCGGGCCGCGCCAGCCGTCCTCCCCCGCGAAATTCGCGCTCGCGCTGCTGTTCGTGGGACTGGCCTTCGTCCTGCTCATGCCGGCGGGCGCGATCGCGCAAGGCGGCGTGCGGATCAGCCCGCTGTGGCTCGTCGCCGTCTATTTCATCGAGGAGCTGGGCGAGCTGTGTCTCAGTCCGGTCGGGCTGTCCGTCGTCACCAAGCTCGCGCCGAAACAGGTGGTCGGGCTCATGATGGGCGTGTTCTTCCTCTCGAACGCCCTGGGCAACAAGCTGGCCGGCTGGTCGGCGGGATTCATCAGCACGACGCCACTGCCCAGGCTGTTCGGCGTGACCGCCGCCGTCACGTTGGGCGCGGCGGCCGTCATGTTCCTGCTCATCAAGCCGGTGCGGCGCTTGATGGGCGGGGTGCGCTAGCAATTCAGGAGGCACCCCTTCCGTGAACCCCGGGCTTGCGCCCGGGGTCAGTCGGCCTACCGGCGACTGGTCGCCCTTGTTCCGACCCCGAGGCGCCGCTGGAAAAAATCCGCCGCCGCCTCGTAGGCTGCGACCCAATGCGCGTGCGTCAAGAAATCGTGGATGTCGTCCGGGAAGATCAGCTGCTCCACATCCACACCCTGCGGGCGCAGCGCCGCGGTGAGCTGTACGGTCTGGCTGAATTGCACGTTGCGGTCGTCGTCGCCGTGAATCAGCAGGACCGGCGAGCGCCAATCCTTCACATACGCGATCGGCGAAGACTCGTAGGCGAGCTTGGCCGCTTCGGCCTGCTTGATCGGGTCGTAGCTCGGGACCCAGTTCTGGATTTCGATGTTCCAGTCGTGCACGCCGTGCAGGTCGACGCCTGCGGCGAACAGGTCGGACGCGCGCGCCAGCCCCAGCGCCGTGAGAAACCCGCCGTACGAGCCGCCCCACAGACCGATCCGCTTGGGGTCCACGTCCGGCCGGCCGCGCAGGTACAATCCCGCGCCGAGCACGTCGTTGAACTCGCTCGCCCCCTGAGCGCCGTAGTGTAGCGCTTCCCGGAACTCCATCCCGTAGGCGATGCCACTGCGGTAGTTGACGGACAGCACCACGTAGCCCCGGCTCGCGAGGTACTGATTCAGGGCGTAGGCATTGCGATAGTAATAGAAGTAGTGCCAGCCGAGCAGCATCTGGCGCCGTGAGCCTCCGTGGAAGAACACCACGGCGGGGCGGCGCTCCCCCTCCCCGGGCTTGACCCCGCGCGGCAGGAACAGCTGGGCGTGGATCGTCATGCCGTCGGCGGCGGGGAAGAGCACCGGCTGCGGGTCCACCAGGGCGGCCTCGGGAAACTGCGGCGGGATCGCGCCCGGGGCGAGATCGCGAGGCGCGCCCCCGCTCATGCCGACCAGTACGGGCCGCGGCGGCGTCCGGGTACCTGCCCGGATGAAGGCGACCGCCTGTCCGTCCGCCGTCACGACCGGCGTCCACTCGAGATCGGTACCGCGGGTCAACGCGACCGGCGGGCCTCCCGTCACCGCCACCTTCCAGATGTGGCGCCGCTCGATGTCATCCTGATTCGAGCTGAACACGACCGTCGCGCCGTCCGGGCTCACGACCACGTGCTCGACCTCGAACGCGCCCGGCGTGAGCGGCGTGGCCCGACCGCCGCTCACCGGAACCGCGTACAGGTGCGTCCAACCGTCCTTCTCCCACGGGAACACGAGGCGGTCAGCGCCTCCCCACACGATCTGATTCTGGGCGACGATCTCCCGGAACACGCTGCCCCGGCCGGTGTCGGCGACCCACACCTGTCGGCCCGCGCCGCTCGCGAGGTCCGCCACGCGGATCGACCACGGCTGGCCGGCGCGCCGGGGCGTGAACGGTAGGCCGTCCGCACCCGCCGGAATACGCAGGAACGCGATGCGCCGGCCGTCGGGCGACCAGGCGGGCTCCCCGTCCGCGTCGACGCTCGCGTCGAGAAAGCGCAGCGACTTGGTCGCCACGTCGTACACCGCGATGAACGCGTGGTCGTCCCGGTCGCTCACGAACGCGAGCGTCGCGCCGTCGGGCGACCAGCGGAGCGAGCGTGCCGACCCACGCGCGTGGATCAGCTGTTCGCCCTGCCCCGACGTGTCGCCGAGCGAGGTCCACCACACCTGGCCGTGGCGCACGAACGCCACGCGGTCGCCCTTGGGCGATACCGCCGGCGCGTGTCCCTCGCTCAGGCGTCGTGGCGTCCCGCCGGTCGCCGCCACGAGCCACACCGCCTGCTCGACGCCAGTGACGAGGCTATGCGGGTTCGGGTATTCGCCCTTGCCGTTTGGCCCGCCGCCCCGCACGTACACGATCGCGCGACCATCGGGGGCCCAGCGCAGGTCGGTGAGCTCCTGACCGTCGTCCTCCGCGTAGCTCGTGACCGCCTTCCCCCGGTAGTCGGGCGGCGCCGCCACCCAGATGTTGCGCGCCCCGCGCGCATTGAACACCCAGGCGACCGCGCCGCCGCGAGGCGCGGCGACGAGCTCGTCGGGGAACGGCGGGCTCATCACTTGATCGAGGGTGAACGACGCCTGCTGCGCGGCGAGGGCGGCCGGAGCGAGAACGATGAGAGCGGTGAGGCCGAGACGACGGGTAAGATTGGTCATGGCGGGAAGGTATCATTCACCCCGGGCTTGCGCCCGGGGCCAGTAGAGACTCCTCCCGATTTCCGCGGGCTTGCGCCCGGGGTCGGGACAGAGTCCCGCGCCTTCGATATTCCCGGGCTTGCGCCCGGGGTCAGTGGGGATCTCTCCCCGGGTCGACCACCCTTCTCCGTGAACCCCGGGCTCGCGCCCGGGGTCAGTTAAAGCCCCCACCCTCGGAGACACTCTCCTTCTCGTAAACCCCGGGCTTGCGCCCGGGGTCAGTTAAAGCATTCGGTTATGCCCCGACTTCTTAGGGATTAGGTCCGGGTGGCGTTGGAATTGATCGGCGACGTATCGGGTCACCCCAGGAAGGTCGCGCTTGTGAATCGTGGTCACGAAGTAACCCCGCGCCCAGCGGACGGCACCGGGGACCCGCCGATTGGCGCGGGTCGCGGCCACTGATTTCGCGAGACGGACGAAGTCACTCAGGCGGATGTCGGGTCGGAAGCTGACCACGACGTGTACGTGATCCGCCAAGACGGCGCTCCGGAGTACCCGCACGCCGCTGGCCTGGCACGCGCTCGTTACCGCACTCTCGACATCGCTCGCGGCAGCCGCATCGAGGCACCCGACTCGCTTCCACGTGTGCCAGGTGATGTGAGCATACATCTGATCGGCGTGGTGGTTGGACATCGCCTTTTGACTGACCCCGGGCGCAAGCCCGGGGATTCAGGGAACAAGAGCAGCCGGCGGGTAACTGACCCCGGGCGCAAGCCCGGGGATTCAAGGACCATATCGGCCCCGTTTGTAGTGACCCCGGGCGCAAGCCAGGGATTCAGGGGACAAGAGGAGCCGGCTGCTAACTGACCCCGGGCGCAAGCCCGGGGTTCACGGGAGGCGGATAAGTTGCTGATCAGGTGGGGATCAAGTTGCCGATGAGCTGCCGATCAGCGGCACCGAAATGCTGCGAGAGGAAACGTTCCGTTGCGTGAGCCCGGTCGTCTCGAGACACCGATCGTCAGTTGAATCGCGTGGTCCGCCACAACAGGATCCCGGTGCCGCCGAGCAGGGCGAGCATCGCGAGCGTGAGGCCTGCGACCCAGGCCCAGCCGAGCCGCAGGTCGGGAACACGGGCGACGAGTCCCAGTGCGACGAACACGGCCGTGGCACCAGTCACGAGCGCCCAGTCGAGCCAGGTCCGCCGCCGCGCCGGACCGCCGGTGCTCTCACCCGCCAGCCCGGCGCGCACCACGGCGGGGTCGATGCCGTAGCGCTGCCCCTCGCGCGCCGCGGCCTCCTGCCAGCGCCGGTGCTCGGGACCGGTGGCGGAGGCGAGCGCGATGAGCGCGGCGCCGAGCGCCATCAGGAGCGAGCCGCCGATCACCTGTGCATACGTGGCCCGCGCGCCGCCGTGCAGCTCCCCGAACACGAGCAGGCCCCACACCAGCCCCCACAGCTGGTTCGTATTCGACAGCGGGATGCCGCGGCTGATACCCACATACTTGGCGGCGTACTGCTGGAACAGGTCCCCCACGACCCACACGAAGCCGCCCAGCAGCAGCCAGAACAGCACGTCGCGGGCGCCGCTCAGCTCGGCGACGAGTGGGGCCAGGCCGCCGCGATCGGCGAGCGCGAGCGCCGACATCATAGCGAGCTCGCCGACCGTGAAGAACGTGACGAGTGAGGTATGCCTTGCGGTAGGGGATGTACATGGTGCCCCACAACGCCCCCGCCGCGAGGGCCGCCGCAACGCCCCGCGCGGCGTGTCCGGCGGGCGCCTGCGCCGCCGACGCGACCGCGAGCAGGGTGGCGCCGGCACACATCACCGCCGCGCCGCCCAGCACGGCCACCACGCGGGACCAGCCCGCTCCCCGCAGCTCGTTGAAGAACACGGCGCCCCACAGGATCCCGAGCAGGCTGTTGGCGTTCCACAGCGGAAACGCGACGCTCAGGCCGATATCCTTGATCGCGTAAATGGTGAGCGTGTTGGCGACGGCCCACAGACAGCCGGCGAGGATGGCCCACACCACGAGGTGAGGCGCCTGCCGCACGTCGGCCCCGATCGCGGTCGTCCCCCGCAGCAGCGCCGGCAGACTCCAGCGCGCCAGGAACACACCCACCACCATCGCGAGCGAGATCACCACGGGCGACAGCCCGAGTACGACCATCTTGGTGGGCGCTTCGGCGGCCCCGAGCCAGGCGCCGGCGGTGAAGCCGCAGGCGACGCCGGCGAGCTGCAGGCGGCGCAGGCGCGGCGGGTCGAGCGGCGGAGGCGGGGGCGTGGCTAGCGGATCCATACGAGCACCAGGAGGCCGCCGACCAGGACGGCGATGGGGACCCAGAACTGAGCGTCGCCCAGCATGGCGCTCCAGCGGCCGGTCATAGCGGTTCCTCGGCGTAATGGCACGCGGCGATCTGACCCGGCGCGACCTCGCGCAGCGCAGGCGGCTCGGTGCGACAGCGCGCGTCCTTTTTGGGGTGCGGGCAGCGGGGGTGAAACGCGCAGCCAGCCGGCGGG
>WNER01000015.1_pt1 | contig 25654 bp, 27 predicted proteins | sample 5399921 | NCBI WGS metagenome assembly WNER01 (sample SAMN13153331, study PRJNA577476) | soil metagenome | isolation source: 20 cm grassland meadow soil 5 days after 1st rain plot 5 | place: USA:California | collected 2015-09-21 | reverse complement strand
TTCTTGGCCCCGGCGTGGGTGAGGCGCTTGGAGTCGGCGACATACATCGAACCCGGATTCTAGCGCGCCGCCGCCTTCTGGGATGATCTCGCGCTGGCCTTCTCGAATTGCATCGCACCGCCGCGGTATTCGACGCGGATGATGTCCTTCGCCGCGAACCGGCCTTCGAGGATCTGTTTCGCGAGCGGGTTCTCGATGCTCTGCTGGATCGCGCGCTTGAGCGGCCGCGCGCCGTAGACCGGATCGAAGCCGGCCTTGGCGAGCTGTGCGAGGGCGCTGTCTCCGACTTCCAGTCCCATTTCCAGCTTCGCCAGCCGCTCCTCGAGGTAGCGCAGCTGGATCTTGGCGATGTTCCGGATGTGCTTTTCGTCCAGCGCGTGGAACACCACGATCTCGTCGATGCGGTTGACGAACTCGGGCCTGAACTGCGTCTTCACCTCGGCCATGACCGCGGTCTTGATGAGGGCGGGATCGTCGCCCTGCATCTGCTGGATCATGTGCGAGCCGAGGTTGGAGGTCATCACGATCACCGTGTTCTTGAAATCCACGGTGCGGCCCTGGCCGTCGGTCATGCGGCCGTCGTCCAGAACCTGCAGCAGCACGTTGAACACGTCCGGGTGCGCCTTTTCGATCTCGTCGAGCAGGATCACGCTGTAGGGCTTGCGCCTTACGGCCTCGGTGAGGTGCCCGCCTTCCTCGTAGCCGACGTAGCCGGGCGGCGCGCCGATGAGGCGCGCGACCGAATGCTTCTCCATGAATTCGGACATGTCGATGCGGATGAGGTGATCTTCCGAATCGAAGAGGAACGCCGCGAGCGCCTTGCACAGCTCGGTCTTGCCCACGCCGGTGGGGCCGAGGAACAGGAACGAGCCGTAGGGCTTGTTGGGGTCGGAGAGCCCCGCGCGCGAGCGCCGGATCGCGTCGGCGACGAGGTGCACCGCCTCGTCCTGGCCGACGACGCGTTCGTGGAGCTTTTCTTCCATCGCGAGCAGCTTGTCGCGCTCGCCCTGCATCATCTTCGAGACGGGGATGCCGGTCGCGCGCGACACGACTTCGGCGATTTCCTCCGCCCCGACCTGGGTGCGCAGGAGCCTGGGCTTCGCTTGCGCGGAAGGCGTCTTCTCAGCCTTCTTCAGCTGTGCTTCGAGCTGCGGCATGCGGCCGTACTGCAGCTCGGAGACTTTCTGCCAGTCGCCTTTGCGCTTCGCCCCTTCCATCTCGAGCTTGAGCTTCTCCAGCTCTTCCTTGATGTGCTGGGAGCCGGCTACCTGCGCCTTCTCCGCCTTCCAGACTTCCTCCAAGTCGGTGTATTCGCGCTCGAGCTTCTTTATCTCGCTCTCGATCAGCGTCAGGCGCTTCTGCGAGGCTTCGTCCTTCTCCTTCTTGATCGCCTCGCGCTCGATCTTGAGCTGGATAATGCGCCGATCGAGCCGGTCCATGGCCTCGGGCTTGGAATCGATCTCCATCTTGATGCGCGCCGCGGCTTCGTCGATCAGGTCGATGGCCTTGTCGGGGAGAAACCGGTCGGTGATGTACCGTTGAGACAGCTCCGCAGCGGCTACGATCGCGGGATCGGTGATGTCCACGCCGTGGTGCACTTCGTATTTCTCCTGCAGGCCGCGCAGGATGGCGATGGTGGCCTCGACCGAAGGCTCGTCCACCATGACCTTCTGGAAGCGGCGCTCGAGCGCCGCGTCCTTCTCGATGTACTTGCGGTATTCGTCCAGGGTCGTCGCCCCCACGCAGTGCAGCTCTCCGCGTGCGAGAGCCGGCTTCAGCATGTTGCCCGCGTCGATCGCGCCCTCCGCCTTGCCGGCTCCGACCATGGTGTGCAGCTCGTCGATGAAGACGATGGTGCGCCCCTCGTCCTGCGCGAGCTCCTTCAGCACGGCCTTCAGGCGCTCTTCGAACTCGCCGCGGTACTTGGCGCCGGCGAGAAGCGCCGCCAGGTCGAGCGAGAGCACGCGCTTCCCCTTGAGCGTTTCCGGTACTTCCTCGTTCACGATGCGCTGGGCGAGTCCCTCGACGATTGCGGTCTTGCCCACGCCCGGTTCGCCGATCAGCACCGGATTGTTCTTGGTGCGGCGCTGCAGGATCTGGATCACGCGACGGATCTCGTCGTCGCGGCCGATCACCGGGTCGAGTTTGCCCGAGCGCGCCCGCTCGGTCAGATCGAGCGTGTATTTCTTCAGCGCCTCGCGGCTCCCCTCGGCTTCCTGGCTGGCGACCGACTCGCCGCCGCGCACCGCCTTGATCGCCTGGTCGATCGCCTTCTTGCTCCCGCCGTTTTCTTTCAACAGGCGGCCGGCCTCGCCCTTGTCATCGGCGAGCGCCAGCAAAAACAGCTCGGAAGCGATGAACTGGTCGCCGCGCTTCTGCGCTTCCTTGTCGGTGAGATTGAGCAGAGCGTTCAGCTCGCGCGAGGTCTGCACCTCCCCGCCTTGGCCTTCCACCTTCGGAAGACGCGAAATCGCCTGCCTGGTCGCCTCCCGCAGCCGCGGAACATTGACGCCCGCGCGGGACAGAAGCGACGCGCTCCCGCCGTCTTCCTGGTCGAGCAAGGCGCCAAGCAGGTGCAGCGGTTCGATGAATGGGTTGTCCTGTCCCACGGCGACGCTCTGGGCGTCGCCGAGGGCCTGCTGAAACTTGGTGGTCAGTTTGTCCAGGCGCATAGAGGCGCAGGTGGGGGGGCAAGAGCCGTTTTCAAGGCTGGGGCTATCATATTACCCATGGCGATGAAGTTCGAGCTCCAGGAGCACTTGGGCAAATACCCGATCGTTCGGGAGATCGGCAGCGGCGCGACCAGCCGCGTGTACCTCGCGCGCGACCCGTTCGCCGACCGCGACGTCGCCATCAAGGTGTTCCTGTTCGACGAGAACATCAATCCGCAGACCGAGCGCATGATGCACAAGGCGTTCCTCGCCGAGGCCGCGCTCGCCGGCAAGCTCAGCCATCCGCACATCGTCGAGATCCTCGACGCAGTGGTCGAGCCCGAGCACAGCTACCTGGTCATGGAGTACGTGCCCGGCACCACGCTCGAGGCGCACTCGGACGTCACCAGCCTGCTGCCCTTGAGCAAGGTCATCGAGATCATCTTCAAGTGCATACGCGCGCTCGAGTATGCGTTCCAGCACGGGGTGATCCACCGCGATATCAAGCCGGGAAACATCCTGCTCTCGGAATCCGGCGACACCAAGGTCAGCGACTTCGGCGCCTCGTTTCAGCAGCGCCACGGCCAGGAGACGACCCAGATCACCGGCGTGGGCTCCCCCGCCTACATGTCTCCCGAACAGATCCGTATGGAAGACGTTACGCACCAGACCGACATTTATTCGCTCGGCGTGGTGATGTATCGCCTCCTCACCGGCCGGCTGCCCTACGAGGCGAACACCCAGGCGGGACTCAGCTATGCCATTCTCAACACGGTTCCGGCCCGCCCGGCGACGTTGCGTCCGGAGCTGTCGCCGCTGCTCGACCAGATCGTGATGAAGGCCATCGAAAAAGATCGTGCCGCCCGCCACACGACCTGGCTCGAGTTCGGCAAAGAGCTCAGCCAGGCCTTCACCACGCTGCGCCTTTCCGGTGCGTCGGTTTCCGATTCCCAGAAGTTCAACGATCTGCGCGATATGCCGTTTTTCGAGGACTTCGACGACGTCGCCCTGTGGGAGGTCGTGCGGATCGGCAGCTGGAAGACCATGGACGCGGGAACCATCATCATCCGGGAAGCCGACCAGGGCGACAGTTTCTACTTCCTGATAGCCGGCGAAGTGAGCGTGACTCTCCTGGGCAAGCAACTCAACACCATCAAGCCCGGGGGCTGCTTCGGCGAGATTCTCTATTTCGCCGGCCGGACGGGGCGCCGCACGACAACGATCACGGCGGTGGGCGAGATCACCGTCATGGAGATCAAGGCCGACGCCTTGCGCGCCGCGACCGACGCTTGCCAGGTCGGATTCAACAAGGCGTTCATGCGCGTGCTGGTCGATCGCCTCACCCAGGCGAACCTGCGGCTTGCCGGTCGCGGCTGAGGTCGCAGTGCGGCGGCTCAGCGCACCACCATGACCGGTCGGTCGGCGTACTGCACGACCTGCTTCGAGACTGAGCCGAGCAGCAGTCGGGCAAACGTCGAGCGGCCGCGATCGCCGACGACGATGAGATCCACCGCGTGCCGGTCGGCGTCATAGATGATCTGCGCCGCGGGATGTCCGACTGCGACCTCGAAGTGCGCATTGACGCCTTTCGCCGCGACTGCCGGCTTCAACTCGGCAAGCAGGCCTCGGTGGTGGCGCCGCGAGCTCTCGATCACCGCCTCGGTCTCGACATCGTCACCGATCTCCGGCGGCCGGCATACCGTGAGTACGTACAATTCGGCGCCGTGTGTAGCTGCAAGTTCAAGCGCGGTCTCAAACGCCTTCTTTCCGGCTTCAGACCCGTCGTAACCCACGAGAATTTTCGTGTACATCGCTCAACTCCGCGGTGCCTGCGACGCAGAAGACTGGCCAGACACGGCCTGCCCGGCATCCGCTTCGTCCGCTTTCGGCAGCAGATGGTGCGGGAGAAACCAGATGTTCGCGATCAGGGTGGGTACGACCGCGCTTGCTATCACCGCAGCGACCAGGGCCGAATACTGCCCCTGGGTGACGATGCCGTGCGACAGGCCGAAAAGGGACGAAATGGTGCCGAAGGTAAGGCCGGTCGACATCAACAGCGTCGTATACATGCCTTCCTTCCGCGGAGATCGGAAAGCCTGGGTCACGGGATACACACCTGCAATCTTGGTCACCACCTTCACCGTGAGCATCAGGAGGAATGCGCCGGGCGCGGCGATCAGAGCGGGCACCGAGACGAAGGAGCCCGCCCGGATGAAGTAAAACGGCGTCAGCAGGCCGAAGGTCAGGGTGCGCAGGCGCCGCACCAGCAGGTGGTCCTTGCCGACCGTGCCCGCGAGCATCATGCCCAGCACGTAGGCGGGGAGCACGGCTTCGCTGTCGGCCCACCCCGCCAGCGCGCCGAGCCCGAAGAGAAACAGCAGCAGGAATTTCGTCTCCAGCTCAGAGGGCCTGCCGCCGAAGCGCCGGAAAAATCGCGGGGTGAGCCAAGGAAGGGCAAGCGCCGCGCAGCCCAGCCCGCCGACGAACAGCGCCGTCCTGAGAGTGAACGGCGCGAAGATCAGGCCCAGCGCGATCACGGTGCCAAGGTCGGTGATGAAACAGGCCGCGAGCACCGTCTTCCCGTAGTCGGTCGCGTTGAAACCGAATTCGATCATCACTGCGTACACGACCGCGACCGAGGTCGTCGACATCGCCACCCCCGCGAGCCAGCTCGCCTCGACGTCCCAGCCGAGCAGCCAGCGCGCAGCCGCCGCGCAACCGAAGAACGGCGCGAAGAAGCTGATCAGACCTACCGCGGTCGCTTCCTTCCATTTGCGCCTAAAAACCTCGGGGTCCAGTTCGGCGCCTGCGAGGAAGGTGAGCACGATGGCGCCGGCGCCGGCGAGGAACTTGATCCAGGCCTGATCCGCTCCCAGAAATGCGGCGTCGAAAGCAGCGCCGAGGACGAGCTGCGCAGCAGTGCCGACCAGGATCTCGGAGAGCGCATTGGCAACTTTCAACCAGATGGACAGCAGCGCCGCGAGCAACGCAAGCCCGAGCCAGAGCGCGGCCAAAGCCCAAATTTCCGTCATTGAGAACCTCCGTTCCGCATTATTCTGAACCACGACGGAGGGTGGAAACCGACGCCCGCGCCAACGCTCTCCGGCGTGCTACGTAGGCATCATCAGCCTTGCGGCGGTTAGGGGAGGTATGCCATCTCCCGGAAACGCCGCCATCATAGCGATCCAGGCGGCAGACGTAAACGGCGCGCCGGTACTCAGGCGGCGCTCGACTTCGGGGGCTCCCAGCGCTGCGCGGCCTCGTCGTCGGATGCTCGCGCTTCGACCCAGCGCGCTCCCTGCGGAGTTTCTTCTTTCTTCCAGAACGGCGCGCGGGTCTTGAGGTAGTCCATGACGAATTCGCAGGCCGCGAAGGCCTCGCCGCGGTGCGCTCCCGTGACCACGACGAGCACGATCTGGTCGGCGGGCTTCAGCTCGCCCACGCGGTGGACGATGAGCACCTCCATTACGTCCCAGCGGCGCTTTGCTTCGGAGACGATCTTTTCGAGCGCCTTCTCGGTCATGCCGGGATAGTGCTCGAGCGTCATCTTGGTCACCGCGGTGCCATCATTGGCGTCGCGGCACAAGCCGATGAAGCTCGCTACCGCTCCGACCTTGGGGTTGTCACGCCGCAGCGCCGCGATCTCGGCACCCGCGTCGAAATCCTTCGTCTGGATGCGCACCGGCATCTCAGCCTCCCGTCACCGGCGGGAAAAATGCGATTTCGTCGCCCGGCTTCACCGCAGTCGTCGGCTGCGCCATTTCCTGGTTGACGGCGACGCGCAGGGCCTTCCCCTGAGCCAGCGCCGTCTGCCAAGCACCTCCTCGAGCCATAAGCAGCGTGCGCAGGCCCGCGACCGTGGATGTCGCGGGCGAAACTTCGAGGTCTTCGCCGGGTTTGCCCAGCTGTTCGCGCAGGCTCGCCAGATAGAGGACCTTGACTTTCATCGATACAGCTCCGAATACGGCATGAACTTCACCATGTCCCCGGCGCGGATGCGATGTTCGGCCGGATTGTCGACCAGGCCGTCCGCCCACGCCGTGGACATCAGCACCGCGGAGTCCTGCGTGGGATACAGATCGAGCCCGCCGCGCGCGTTCCATTTTACGCGCAGAAATTCTCGCCGGGGATCGGGTTCGGGCCAGTCGAAATCCGCGCGCACGGGAATCGCGTGGACTTGGACGTCGGCGACACCCTGAGTCTTGAGCAGAAACGGCCGGACGAATACGAGGAAGGTCACGAAGCTCGAAACCGGATTTCCCGGCAGCCCGATGAAATTGGCTTTGCCGACGCGGCCGAACGCGAGCGGCCGGCCCGGCTTCATGGCGATCTTCCACATGAGGAGTTCGCCTTCGGCCTCGACCGCGGGCTTCACGAAATCCGCATCTCCTACGGAGACGCCGCCGCTGGTGACGATCACATCGCACTCGGCTGCCGCGCGGCGCAGCGCTTCCCGCGTCGCGGGCAGCGAATCGGGAACGATCCCGTAATCGCGAGTCTCGCACCCGAATATGCCCGCAAGGCCGTTCAGCGTGAAGCGGTTCGAGTTATAGATCCGCCCCGGCGGAAGCGGGTCGCCGGGCATCACCAGCTCATCGCCGGTGAAGAACAGGCCGAGACGCACGCGTCGGCGGACGGGGAGCGATGCGATGCCGACCGAAGCAGCGAGCCCCGTGTCCTGGGGCCGCAAGCGGATTCCGGCGGGAAGAACCTCTCCGCCCGTGCGAATATCGCTGCCAGTGAGGCGGATCCATTCTCCGCGCTCAGGGATTTTTTCGACGACGACCACGTCGCCTTCGGCGACGCAGTGTTCCTGCATTACGATGGCATCAGCGCCGGCCGGAATCGGCGCACCGGTGAAGATCCGTGCTGCGGTTCCTGGAGCGAGCGGCTTGCCCGTGGAACCCGCCTGGATTTTCTGCGCAACCTTGAGCCGGGGTTCAGGTCCTTTCAGATCGGCGAGACGCACCGCATAACCATCCATCGCGCTGTTGTCCATGGGCGGAACGTTCATGGTCGAGCGCTGCGCCGCAGCGAGCACGCGGCCGGTCGCAGAAAGCGTCGCAACCGTTTCCGTTTCGGAAACGGAGCGCGCGCCGGCGAGAAGTTGCTGGAGCGCCTCGTCGACGTTGAGCAGGCCTGTGTTCATCTGAATCCGTTGTAGTTCAGGATGAAGTCCTCGATACCCCTGTGATCGTTGAGATCGAAGCGGGGCAGCTTCGTTTCAAGCGGCGCATCCGCAGCGATCGCAACGATGTGCGCATCCTCCGGATGCAGCAAGGCCTTGCCGTTGGCCTTGCGCCAGACTTCGAGCTTCGGCAGAGGATGGTGCTTGTGGCCTTCAACGAGCAGCAGATCGCAGGGCGAGACGCGCTTGATCTGCTCCTCGAGCGAGGGCTCCGGCTCGCCGCGCAGCTCGTGCATGATGACCCAGCGTTTTTCAGACACCACCATCACCTCGCTGCAGCCGGCTTCGCGGTGGCGGTACGAGTCTTTGCCCGGATGATCGACGTCGAAGCTGTGATGTGCGTGCTTGATCATCGATACCCTGAGACCGCGTTTGACGAAGCGCGGAATGAGCTGCTCGATCAGCGTGGTCTTGCCGCTTCCAGACCATCCGGCGAAGCCGAAGATCTTCATACGCGTCATTGTATCAGGGCGTCATTCCCGCGCGGATATAGCGAACGGGACTGCTCACTTCGCGTTCGGAAAGAACAGTTGTTCGCCGCCGATCTTGTACTCGGCGATCGTCTTCTGTCCCTCGGAAGAGATGATCCAGTCGACGAACGCCTGGCCGAGATCTTTTTTCACGCTGGGATGCTTCGCAGGATTCACCAGCATCACCCCGTACTGGTTGAACAGGCGTTTGTCGCCTTCGACCACGATGGCGAGCTCGCCCCGGTTCTTGAACGAGATCCAGGTGCCGCGGTCGGCGAGAATGTAGGCGTTCATCGCCGCAGCCGTGTTCAAGGCCGGTCCCATTCCCTGGCCCGTATCGCGGTACCACGGCCCCTTCTCGGCGGCGATGTCGATTCCGGCCAATTTCCACAGATCGAGCTCGGCGATGTGCGTGCCGCTCTTGTCGCCCCGCGATACGAACGGCGCGCCCGCAGCTTTGATCTTTTTCAGGGCGTCGAGGATGTCCCCGCCGCCCGAGACCTTCGCCGGATCCGCCCTCGGGCCGACCAGGACAAAATCGTTGTACATGACGTCGAAGCGCCTGACGCCGTGGCCTTCGGCGAGGAATTTGTCCTCGGCCGACCGGGCGTGCACGAACACCACGTCGGCGTCGCCGCGCCGCGCGAGATCGAGCGCCTGCCCCGTGCCGAGCGCGACCACGCGAACGTGAATCCCGGTCTTTTTCTGGAAAATAGGCAACAGGTAGCCGAACAGTCCCGACTGCTCGGTCGAGGTGGTCGAGGCGACGACGATGAATTTTTCCTGCGCGAGCGCCGGCAAGGCGGCGAGCAGCGCGGCAAGCAACAGGAATCTTCGGATCAGATCCACGGCAGCTGCCCCTTGATGAATGCGGCGGCTTGCGCCGACTGCGGTTTTGAAAAGAAATCCTCGACCGGCGAGCGCTCGACGACCCTCCCTTGATCGAGAAACAGGATCTCGTCGCCCAGCCGCCGCGCCTGGCCGAGGTTGTGCGTCGCCATGACAACCTTCGTTCCCGCCGCATCGAAGGCCTTGATCACCGATTCGATCTCGCGCGTCGCGCTCGGGTCGAGGCTGGCGGTGGGCTCGTCGAGGAAAAGCACCTCAGGATGCAGCGCCCAGGCCCGCGCGAGTGCGAGCCGCTGCTGCTCGCCCCCGGAAAGCACGCGAGCCGACCTGCGCGCGAGGTGCGAAAGCCCCACGCTTTCGAGCGCCTCGCGCACCAGCGCCGCGCGCCGGGGCTCGGGGATCCCGGCGATCTTCAGTGCGTACGCGACGTTGCCGTAGGCCGAGCGGCGCAGCATAACGGGCCGCTGGAACACCATGGCCTGCTTCCTCGGAACGCCCGGGCGCTCCGGCGCGTTCCAATCGATGCGGCCCGAGGAAGGCTCGAGCAAGCCGTGCATGAGACGCATCAGCACGCTTTTTCCGGCGCCGTTCGCGCCCAGGATGATGGTGCTCAGTCCCGTCTCAATTTCGAGCGACACCCGGTCGATGATGGTCCGCCCGCCGGCGGCGAATGACACTTCGGCAAGGCGCAGCGGAAGGATCGAAGCCTTGCTCATCCGTAGCGCCGCTGTGCGAGTTCCTTGGTCAGATAGGCCGCCGCATTGACCGCAATGACGATGGCGATCAGGATCATCCCCAATCCGAGCGCAAGCGGCAGATCGCCCTTGCTCGTTTCCAGCGCAATGGTGGTGGTCATCACCCGTGTCACCCCATCGATATTTCCGCCGACGATCATCACCGCACCGACTTCAGCTGCGGCGCGCCCGAATCCGGCGAGGATCGTGGTCAGCAGCGAGAAGCGCGTGTCCCAGAGGAGAGTCAGCGCGGCATTCACGCGGCCCGCCCCGAGCGAGCACAGCTGCTCCTCGTATTCGCGCCAGGCATCTTCGATCGCCTGGCGCGAAAGCGCGGCAATGATCGGCAGGATCAGGATCGCCTGCGCGACGACCATCGCCGAAGGCGTGAACAGAATCCCGAGCGCGCCCAATGGGCCGGCACGCGAGAGCAAAAGGTATACGAGTAGTCCCACCACGACGGGCGGCAGGCCCATGAGTGCGTTCAGCAGTACGATCACTGTTTGCCGGCCGGGAAAGCGGCCCACGGCGATCGCGGCGCCGAGGGGCAAGCCCACCAGCGCCGCGATCGCGACCGCCGACAGGCTCACGCGCAGGCTGAGAAGAACGATCTCGACCAGCTTGGAGTCGAGCCCTATCAGCAGCGCCAGCGCAGCGCTCAGGGCTTCCGACATGCTCGGCTCATGAATCGACCGTTCTTCAATCAGTGCTTATCGATGTTTACGAGGTTTACCCGCGCACCCAGCCACACCAGTATGGTGCCGGCAACCATGCCAACCAAATAGCCGTACGGCAGCCCGACCGCCATCAATCCTACGAGCGCAGCGATGGGGAATTCCAAGCGCGAATCCGCCGTGTCACGGATGAGCCAGATGAGCGAGAGAGCCTCAAAGAGGAGCAGCACGCCAAGTATGGGCAATGGAAACGCCCGCGCTATCTGATCGAACCCCGATCCGAAGAGAAGCCCCAGCGCGACGAAAATCAGGCCGTAAATGATGACCGATCCGCCAGTACGGCCGCCGAATGCGTAGTGGCCGGCCATGCCTCCAGAGCCATGACACGTGGGTATACCGCCCAGCCATGGACTGATCAGGTTCATGGCGGCGTACGTGATACCAATTTTGCGGATAGTCAGATTGCGCTCGGGAAAGAGATCGTGCGCCAGCTGGCGCGTGGCAAGAACAGAGTTGCCCAGCGAGAGAGGGATCTGGGGCAGCGCGAGCAGCACGAACCCGGTAGCTATGTCCGACAATTGCGGTACATGAGGAGAAGGTAGGTGCAAACCCATGCTTGCTGCCAGTAAGCTTGGGTCGAGTCTGTACGCCGCAATTGCGAGTCCAAGAGCGACCACCGGCAAAGCGGCCGGCAGCCGGCGATTCCCCAAGAGGAGCACGACGATGACAAACGCGAGGCCGGCCAGGAGGTAACCCGTCACGCTCTCGGCACGGACATAGTTCTGCAAGGAGATCGAGGCGAGTTGCAGACCCAGACCAAACTGGATTCCGCGCACCACGCTTTTTGGAACGATGCGCGCCAGCCACGTGAGCGCGCCTGATGACGCGAGTATCAACATCGTGAGGCCGATTGCGATTCCCGCGCCGTACAGAATCTCTGGCGCAGTCTGTTGGGCAATGACGATGGCGGCCATGGCCTTGAGGGGCTGGACAGGCATCGGCATTCGGTACGCGAGGCCAGTCAGGATCTGCATGACGCCGAACATAATGAGCACGCTTGCGCCGTCGAGATGGGATGCGAGAGCAACGCCAATGATGAGCGGCACGTCCGTACCCATGTCACCGAACGCACCCGATAGCTCATTGCGATCGAAGCGGATCGCGGGGCTCACAATACACCTCCTGATCTCGTGATATTCGGTGGTATATAACGCTGCCGAGAATTCTAATCGAGGCCGGTGTCGAACGCAAAGCTATCTGCCGCGGCGCACCGGCGCGATGAGCCGGGAGAGCCGCTTGAGCTCCGGCGCAACCGAGCGCGCCGCGCTGGATTCCATGGCGCGGTAGCGGCGAAGGACTTCCTCTCCCAATTCGGTGACGCGCGCCCCGCCTCCGCCTTCACCGCCGGTGAGCGTCTCGACGAGCGGCCGCCGGAACGCCGAGTTCATCGCCTCGACCAGCAACCAGGCGCGCCGGTAGGACATTTTCATCTCGCGCGCCGCCGCCGAGATCGACCCAGTGCGCGCGATGCCGGCGAGCAAGGCGGCCTTGCCCGGGCCGATGGCGACTACGGCACCGATCAGGATGCGGATCTTGGGGACGAGTCGTGCCGATTTCATTCTCTTGCCGCAAAAAATTGGCAGGTTCAGGTAAGGGTCAGTATAGTCCAAGCACCATGAGCGACCCCTCGCAGTCCAAGCGTTCCCCGGTATCTTTTTCCGAGGCATTTCGCTACTGGCTCAAGCTCGGCTTCATCAGCTTCGGCGGCCCGACCGGGCAGATCGCGATCATGCACCAGGATCTCGTGGAGCGGAAACGCTGGATCTCGGAGAAGCGATTCCTGCACGCGCTCAACTACTGCATGCTGCTGCCGGGACCGGAGGCCCAGCAGCTCGCCACCTATATCGGCTGGATGATGCACAGGACGTGGGGAGGAGTGATATCGGGCGGCCTTTTCGTATTGCCGTCGCTGTTCATCCTGATCGCGCTGACCTGGGTCTACCTCGCGTTCGGGAACGTGCCGCTGGTCGCCGGGCTGTTCTACGGAATCAAGCCGGCGGTCACGGCGATCGTCTTGTTCGCGGCGTATCGCATCGGTTCGCGCGCACTCAAGAATGCCGTGCTGTGGGCCATCAGCCTGGCTGCGTTCGTGGCTATCTTTGTCTTCCACGTGCTGTTTCCCTACATCGTGCTCGGCGCCGGCGTTGTCGGCTACCTCGGTGGACGCATCGCCCCGGGAAAATTCTCCACAGGGGGCCACGAGGGCGCCGGGAAAGGCTACGGACCGGCCTTGATCGACGATGCCACTCCAACGCCCGCGCACGCGCTTTTCCGCTGGGCGCATTTTGCCCTGGTCCTGGCGATTTTCCTCGCGATCTGGATCGTGGCGCTCGGCACCCTCGTCGCGCTATTCGGATGGGACAGCACGCTCGCTCAGATGGGCTGGTTTTTCACAAAGGCGGCGATGCTTACCTTCGGAGGCGCCTACGCGGTGCTGCCTTACGTCTACCAAGGCGGGGTGGAGCATTACCAGTGGCTGACTGCAACGCAAATGATCGACGGGCTCGCGCTGGGCGAAACGACGCCCGGACCGCTCATCATGGTGGTCGCCTTCGTCGGGTTTGTCGGTGCCTGGACGAAGGCGGCGCTCGGACCCGGGGCGCTGGCCCTCGCCGGGTGCGTAGGCGGCGCGGTGGCGACCTTCTTCACCTTCCTCCCTTCTTTCCTCTTCATCCTCCTCGGCGGTCCGCTGGTGGAATCGACGCACGGAAATCTGCGTTTCACCGCCCCGCTCACGGGGATCACCGCAGCGGTGGTCGGCGTGATCCTCAACCTCGCCGTGTTCTTCGCCTGGCACGTGTTGTGGCCGGCGGGGTTTTCCGGAGGGTTCGAATGGTTCTCGGCGCTCGTCGGGCTGGCCGCGCTCGCCGCACTATGGCGCTACCGGACCGGCATGATTCCGGTGATCTTCGCCTGCGGCGCAGCCGGCCTTGCGTACCATCTGATCGCGGGGTAGCCGCGGGCTCGTCGGAAAAAGCAAAGGGCGCCCTCGGGCGCCCTTTGAGCGCGATCGGTGCGTCTTACTTTCCTCCCACCTTGGGCAACGGCCCTTTGATGCCCTTGTTCTTGCGATAGTTCGCCACCGCCCTGTCCTGGGACTTGCCGAGCTTCTCCGCGTCCTTCTTCGCCGCTTCGTCGGCTTTCGCCTTGGCTTCGGCGGCCTTGGCCGGATCGACCGGAGGAGCGGGCAGCTTCGCCCAGACCGCGCCAGCAGCCACCGCCATCGCGATGCTCATCATCAAAATGCGAAAATTCATGGCGTCCCTCCTCAATGCTGAGCCTGCGGCGCGCCGGGCTGGCCGATCGCAGTCCCGGCCTTGATCTTTCCGGACTTCACGTCGTTGTACCAGTATTCGTGGTGTTCCCTGGCCCAGGTTTCATCGACGTAGCCGTTGCGCATCGCCTCGTACGCCCCGTCCAAGCCGATCGTTCCGAGATAGATATGGCCCAGAGAAATGGCAATCACCGCGCCGCCCGCAACCATGTGCACGACGTTCGCCTCGATCATGACGGCCCGTACCTGGTCGAAATTCGGAAATAGCAGCACCAGACCCGACGCACTCAGGAGCAGGCTCAACACCACCACGCCGATCCAGAACCAGGCCTTCTCCCCTGCGTTGAATCTGCCGGAGGGAACGTGCTCGCCGGAGATCATTCCGCCGAGGTTCGCAAACCACTTGATATCGTAGAGGCGCGGGAGATTATCCTTGACGAACATGACGATGAACATCAGCAGGCTCACGACGAATACCGGCCCGACGAAATTGTGCAGATGTTTCGAAAGCTGCGCGAGCCAGGCGAACAGCGTGTATCCGATCACCGGCAGCAGGACGTACTTCCCCAGCATCATGACGAGGCCGCTGATGCCGAGAACGACAAAGCTTATCGCGACCACCCAGTGCGTGTAGCGCTCGAACGGAGTGAAGCGCTCGATCAGCCGGCCGGTAGGCTCGCCGTGGACCTTGATGCTGCCGCGCCACTTGAAGAACGCCCCGATTACGACCACGACGACGGCGATCAGCCAGCCGGCGATCGGCGTGATCCAGCCGTTCTTCAGCTGTCGCCAGGTCTCTCCGTAGGTCTGGACCAGCACGCCCGTTTCGCGGCCCTTGATCGAGGTGTACTCCTCCTTCCCGGAGCGCACGTCGCGCCACACCGGCGCGTTGTTGCCGGGCTGGCTCTGCGCGCGCTGCTGCTGGGTCTCGCCCTGCTGCGCGACCGAGGTGCCGGTCGACGGCAGAATCAGTGCCAGCGCAACGGCGAAGGAACGCGCCCAGACCGCAAACGGTTTCATGAGCGGTGCCCCCCTTATTCCGCCCGCGTGTATTCGTTCTGTCCGAGATTCCGGGTCCTGACAGCGGATTCCCAACTCGACTTGTCGCCTTTGTTCCACTTGGAGCCCGGGTAAGGACTTGCGGCCGGATCGTTCTCCCAGGGCTTCGTGTCGGGCTTGCCCTGGTACTTTCCCTGCTTGTAGACGATCACCTGCTCGCGCTCGCCGCAGGCGCCGAGGCCGAGCGCGAGGAGGAGCGCTGTGCCCGCGAAGACGAACTTGCGGCCCGTCATGACTTCGACCCAGCCGGCGCCGCCTTCTGGTCGGGCTTGCCGTACGCCGTGCCCCAGCCCCAGACCTCGGAGCCTTTGCCGCGCTTGAGCACGCGCTGGCGGTAGATGTCGGCGATGACGTCGCCGTCCCCACCGAGGAGCGCCTTGGTCGAGCACATCTCGGCGCATGCGGGCAGCTTGCCTTGGGCGAGGCGGTTGGAGCCGTACTTGCTGAATTCTTCCTTGGAGAGGTCCTTCTCGGGACCGCCGGCGCAGAACGTGCATTTGTCCATCTTGCCGCGCAATCCGAAGGCGCCGGCCTGCGGGAACTGCGGCGCCCCGAACGGGCATGCGTAGAAGCAGTAGCCGCAGCCGATGCAAAGGTCCTTGTCATGCAGCACCACGCCTTCGTCGGTCCGGTAGAAACAGTCGACCGGGCACACCGCCATGCAGGGCGCGTCCGAGCAGTGCATGCAAGCGACCGAGATCGACTTCTCGGCTCCGACCATGCCGTCGTTGATGGTGACCACGCGGCGGCGGTTCACGCCCCAGGGAACCTCGTTCTCGTTCTTGCAGGCGGTCACGCAGCCGTTGCACTCGATGCAGCGCTCGGCGTCGCACAGGAATTTCATTCTGGCCATGGTTGTCTCCTCTCCTCTCGCTCTGATCGCACGGAGGGGTCCCTCCCCCTCCTCAGGCCCGCTCGATCTGGCAAACGGTTGTTTTTGTTTCCTGCATCATCGTCACCGAGTCGTAGCCGTAGGTCGTGGCGGTATTGACCGCCTCGCCGCGCACGATCGGCGCCGCGCCGTCGGGATAATACGGGAGCATGTCCTTGCCCTGCCACCAGCCCGAGAAGTGGAACGGTATGAAGGCATGATCCGGACCGACGCGCTCGGTCACCAGCGCCTTGACCTTGAGCCGGGCGCCGGTCGGTGTCTTCACCCAGACGTCCTCGCCGTTCCGGATGCCGCGGTCGTTCGCCGACTTGGGATTGATCTCGACGAAGTTATCCTGCATCAGCTCGGCCAGCCACGGATTGGAGCGCGTTTCCTCGCCGCCACCCTCGTATTCGACCAGCCGCCCGGAGGTGAGGATGATCGGGTACTGCTTGCCGATGTCCTTGTTCTTCTCCTGCACCGACTTGTAGAGGGTCGGCAGGCGCCAGAACGCCTTCTTGTCGTCGTGCGTCGGGTAGTCGGCGATCAAATCTGGGCGAATACCAAACAGGGGTTCACGGTGCTTCGGGACGCCGTCGGGGAAGTTCCACACGACGGCGCGCGCCTTGGCGTTGCCGAACGGATGGCAGCCGTGGTTCTTCATCACGACGCGCTGGATGCCGCCGGATAGATCGGTCTTCCAGTTCCTGCCTTCGGCTTCCACCTTTTCGGCGTCGGTCAGCTCATCCCACCAGCCGAGCTTCTTCAGGAGCACGTGATCGAACTCGGGATAACCCGTGGTGATCTCCGCGCCTTTCGAGTACGACCCGTCCTCGGCGAGCAGGTTGACGCCGTCTTTCTCCACGCCGAAATTGGCGCGGAAGTTGCCGCCGCCGTCCATCACGTGCAAATGCGTGTTGTAGAGCACGGGCGACCCCGGATGCTTGAGCGCCGCATTGCCGAAGCACGGCCACGGCAACCCGAAGTAATCGCCGTCGAGTACGTAGCCGGTCTTGGCGTCCTTGCCGCCCTTGGCGCGCAGGGTCTTCACGTCGAACACGTGCATGTTGCGCATGTGCGCCTGCAGGCGCTCGGGCGATTGGCCGGTGTAGCCGATGGTCCAGCTGCCGTTGTTGAACTCGCGGGTCATGTCCTCGACGTTCGGTTCGTCCTTCTCCACCTTGATGTTCTGCTTGCCGTCCTTCTTGCCCACGAACTGGTCGGCAAAACCGAATTTCTTGGCGAACAGGTACATGATGGTGTGGTCGGGCTTGGACTCGAACATCGGCTCGATGACCTTCTCGCGCCATTGCACCGAGCGGTTGGACGCGGTCACCGAGCCGGAGGTTTCCAGCTGGGTTGCAGCCGGCAGCAGGTACACCGCGCGATCCGCCTTCGGTTGCTTGCCAGCATCCTTCAGCACCTTCATCCCCTGCTCGTCGAGCGGCATGGCCGCCATTGCGGCGGTGGCCGACGGATACGGGTCGATGACCACGAGGAGATCGAGCGCGTGCATCGCCGCCTGCATCTCCAGGCCCCGGGTTTGGCTGTTCGGCGCGTGACCCCAGAAGAACAGGCCGCGGATGTTCGGATCCTGATCGATGTTCTCGTTCTTCTCGAGCACGCCGTCGATCCAGCGCGACACCGTGATGCCGGCCTTGGTCATCATCGCCGGCGAAGCGAACTGGTCCTGCAGCCACTTCAGATCCACGTTCCACACCCGCGCCCAGTGCGCGTACGCGCCCGGGGCGAGGCCGTAGTACGCCGGCAAGGAGTCCGGGTTCGGACCGAGGTCGGTTGCGCCCTGCACGTTGTCGTGCCCGCGGAAGATATTGGCGCCGCCGCCCGCAACGCCGATGTTGCCGAGCGCGAGCTGCAGGATGCACGAGGCGCGCACCATGGCGTTGCCTATGGTGTGCTGCGTCTGCCCCATGCACCACACGATGGTGCTCGGCCGGTTCTTCGCCATCGTCTCGGCGACCTTGTAGACCTCGGCCTCCGGAACGCCCGTCACCCGCTCGACTTCGGATGGGACCCAGACCTTCATCACCTCTTCCTTGACCTTGTCCATCCCGTAGACGCGGTCATGGATGTACTTCTTGTCCTCCCAGCCGTTCTTGAAGACGTGGTGCAGCACACCGAACAGGAACGCGATGTCGGTTCCCGAACGGATGCGGATGTACTGGTCGGCCTTGGCTGCCGTGCGCGTGAAGCGCGGGTCGGCGACCATGATCTTGCAGCCGGTCTCCTTCGCGTGCAGCGAATGCAGCATCGACACCGGGTGCGCCTCGGCGGCATTCGAGCCGATATAGAGGGCGGCCTTGCTGTTGTGCATGTCGTTGTAGGAGTTGGTCATCGCGCCGTAACCCCAGGTATTCGCGACGCCGGATACCGTGGTCGAGTGGCAGATGCGCGCCTGATGGTCGGTGTTGTTGGTCCCGAAGAGCCTGACCCACTTGCACAGCATGTAGGACTGCTCGTTGGAGTGCTTGGAAGACCCGACGAAGTAAAGCGAGTCGGGGCCGGACTCCTTGCGAAGGGCGAGCACCTTGTCGCCGATCTCGTTGATCGCCGTGTCCCAGGAGATGCGCTGGTATTTGCCGCTCACCAGCTTCATCGGGTATTTCAGCCGGTGCGAGTGCTCGGCCATGCCGTGCTCGCGTATCGACGCACCCTTGGCGCAGTGCGCTCCGAGGTTGAGAGGCGAATCGAACACCGGTTCCTGGCGCACCCACACGCCGTTCTGCACCACCGCGTCGATCGCGCATCCGACCGAGCAGTGCGTGCATACCGTGCGCTTCACTTCGATCTTGCCGGCCTTGTCGTCGGCGGCCTCGGCCTTGCCGATAATGTTGAACGGCAGCTGAGTGGCGAAAGCGCCGGCGCCGACCGCGACGCCCGAGCGCTTCAGGAAAGCGCGGCGGTCGATCGTCTTCGCCAGCATCCCGGAGAGGCTGCGCGAAAGACGGCTGTTGCCGGAAGAAAGATGAGCGGGAGCGCCAGCGGATTTCCTGGTGAGCATCATGGTTGCGCCTCCTCGGGTCAGACTTTTGCGGTGTTGTAGTAACTGCGGACGTGGGCAGTTTCCTGATAGCCCCGCCCGCGTCTCTTATCGTTGTTGTTCGTTGCGGGTTGCGCGGTTGCCGGGCCGACCGCCTGGGTTGCGATCGCGGCCGCCGTCGCGGCCCCGCCAGCGCCGACTGCAAGTAGGAAGTTCCTGCGGCTGAGTTTGGATTTAGTTTGATTTTTCATGTGTGGTCTCCCTCCTCTTATCGACGCCGAATATGCGCGCTATTGCTTGAGGGAATTAGAACACCTTTAAGGCCTCGGTTTCAACCACTAAGAATGACGAGGCAAAGTGGGAAACGTCCTTATAGAACTTCGCCCTTTCGCTGGCTGATACTGCGAGGCAAAACCCCGGGAAAGAGCGCTCGAGGTAGGCGCTGAAGAAGCCACGCTGTTTTTGCAGCGCAGCATCGTCAGAACCCTCTGAAATCAAATGTCTCATGACCTCGAAGAGCCCGGCAAAGTGGTCCTCCGGCTCCCGGGCGGAGTTCGCCCTGCCCAAACCGAGGGAGGCGAGGTCCTGCTTGAGCTGGACGAGGATTTTCTCCCGGCCGGTCGCGGCGAGATAAAAACTGGCGTAAGGCGTTACCTCGGCCTTGCCCGTTCCGACGAAGACTTCGTCATACTCCACGCGCGCTGCCTCGGCCGCCGTCGCGCTTGCCGCCGCCGCCAAGGCGTTCCAGGGGCCGGTCAGTTGGCCGCCGGCGACGGCGAACTCGGCGGACCCTGAAATAGTCTGGAGCAGGCCCGCGTCGGGCCCGGAGTAGAAAAGCCGCGCTAACAGCGCGTAGTATCCGGCGCGCGCCTCATCCTCCTGGACCAGCGGCGCGTGGAACTTGGGCGGGGTGACGGTCGCGCTCACTTCTTGACGTCCTGTATCGAGATCTCGTCCTTGTTTTCCATCATGTCCACCACGCGGCAGTCGCCGCACATCTGCAGGCGTTTCAGCGAGCCGTCGCCCGCGAACATCGAATGGCCGGTGAGCTTGCCGAGCATGTTGCCTACCATCTGCCGCGTGCCGAAGGGCTTGCCGCAGCGCACGCAGTTGAACGGCTCGGCTTCGTTGAGAACGACCTCCTGCTTCGCCTGCGCCGCGAGCAGCAGGCGCGGCGCGAGCGTGATCGCGTTTTCCGGGCAGGTGTTCTCGCACAGCCCGCACTGCACACAGTTGCGCTCAATGAACTTCAGCATCGGCTGGTCGCGCCCGTCATGCAGCGCCGATTCCGGACACGCGCCGACGCAGGCCATGCACAGCGTGCAGGTCTGCTTGTTGACGAGCACCTGGCCGTACGGCGCTCCGGCGCCGAGCGCTATGCTCTCCTGCGGCTTGGGTGCGAGTTTCGCGAGGTGTTCGAGCGCGAATTCGAGCGTGGCGCGTTTCTCGGCGGCGAGATTGTAGGTCGCGGGCTTCGATGCCGTCGCTGCCGGCTGGAGCGCCCACACCTCCTTCTCGAGCACCGCAAGGCTATCGATCGCGAGCAGCCTGAAATGGGCGCCGCCATAGCCGAGAGCGTTGACGATGGTCTCGGCGAACCCCATCTGCTTCCTCAGCGCGTCGCCGTACTCGCTTGCTTCCTTCGGCGTTGCGAGCACGAGCACCTGGCTTGCCCCGTAGGCGAGGGCCGCCAACAGAACGTCGATGCCGACCGAAGCGGGATGATGGACTTCGAGCGGAATCGCACGCGCGGGCAAGCCTGTCCCGCGCCGCGCGAGCTTTGCAATGAGCGCGCGGCTCTCGCCCGCGTTGTGCAGCAGTAGGCACGCGTCCTTGCCCCCTGCCTGCGCGTAGACTGAGAGCAGGCGCTTCAGCCGCGCGCCGAAGTCAGGCACGCGCGGATAGGCGTAGGTCATGGCGCCCGATGGACACACTGTCGCGCAGCCCCCGCAGCCCATGCACAGGTGCGGGTCGACCTTGACGTGATCGCCGTCGGGCGCGATCGCAGCAGTCGAGCACACGTCGATGCACTGGTTGCAGCCGATCTTGCTGGAGCGGCCGTGCGCGCATATTTTCTCGTTGTACGCGAAGAACCGCGGCTTCTCGAACTCGCCGACCATCTGCGCAAGCTGTGCCGCCGCGAGTGCCTGCTCGAGCGGATCGTCACCGGGCGCGAGATAGCCCTGCGGCGGCTGGGGTGTCTTGATGAGCGGATCGCGCGAAAGGTCGAGCACCATGTCGAAGCGCTCGCTGCGCGCGCGATCAGCGCGATCGAAGTCGATGGCTCCGATCGCGCCGCAGGCTTTCACGCATTGGCGGTGCGACTTGCATTTCTCCATGTCGACCTGATAGGAGAAATCTATCGCTTGTTCAGGGCAGGCGTGAACGCAGGCGTTGCAGCGCGTGCAGACTTCCAGATCGATCGCGTTGTCCTGCTGCCAGGCGACCTCGAACGCGCCGAGATAGCCTTTCACCGACTGTACTTTTCCGGACCATACCGGGTAGCGCCGCTCCGCGGGCAACTCTCCGCCGCGCCCCGGGGTGAGCAGCACGTTGACGTCGAGCTGCTCGGCGAGTTTCTCGGCCCAGGAAATCGCCGCTTCGGCCGGTCCGACGATCAGGAGTTCGCCGCCCGACTTGTAAAAGACTCCGGCCACCGGCTCGGCCTCGGGCAGATCGGCGAGCGCAAGCAGCGCCGCGATCTTGGGAGTCGCTTTCGCGCCTTCCTTCGACCACCCCGCATGCTCACGGATGTTGACGAATTTGATGTCCGAGCTGGAGCCCGCCCGATCCGCCAGCTCCGAGAACAGTGGCGCTTCCTGCGTGCAGGCGATCACGCAGGCTTCGTCCTTCAGTGCACCGTGGAAGCTCGCGACCTGCTTGCGGCACAGCTCCGTGTGGATTTCGATTGGCTGCGTGAGCTTGAGCGCTCCCGCCAGCGCCTTGGGGTCCAGCGCCATGGTCCGGTTGCAGTTGCAGAGCTTGAGCGTCTTGTCGTCTAGCGCCATAAATCGGATCAGGCGGGCTTTGTCGGATGCGTCGCATCCCGGGCGGGCGGAGACTCGCGCTCGGGCGCCACGCGCTCGTCGTCCGACGCAACCTGACGCGGCGGCGCCTCCGTCGCCGGCATGCTTCCCGCGTCCGCAACGGCCGCTCCGGCGGCTCCGGCGTCGGTCTCCCTGTCCTTTTCCGCCGCCTCCTCCGGGAAGAGCAGCCGGTTCGCTTGCTTCAGCGACTTCAGCATCTCCCCCGGAATCGGGTCCAGCTTGGAATAATCTTCGATGTACGTGTCGAGCCCGTCCATTACGTTGAAATGCGGATCGTGGAAGAGTTTTTTGAGCGCGGACTGGCGCAGCTTCTCGTCCACTCCAGGGCGCAAGAAACCCTTGTACTCGGAGGCGAGCCCCTTGAGCGTATCGACGGGAGGTAACTCGGTCTTTGCGGGCGATTGTGCAGCGCCGGGGCCGACTGCCGGCGGCGCTGCGGGTGCGACTGGCCGCGGCGCAGCCGGGCCCTTCGCCGAATCGAGCTTGCGGCGCGACCAGCGCGACAGAAACGGCTCCTTGTCCGTGCTCACGCGGCGTCCCTCTTAGCGCCCTTGAACGAAGGCGGGCGGCTGCGTTTCTTCTTCGGCTCGGGCTTGTAGTGCTTCTCGACGTACTCGGCAAGCCAGGAGATCCATTCGGCCGGCATCGGCACGCCGTCCACGCGCGCTCCGCCATCCATCTGGCGCGCCGCTTCGTTGTAGCTCACCGTCACCGATTGCGGCACGCCCTTCCCGTCCTCCTCCAGCCAATTCACGAACACATACGGCTGCGGTGAGTAGAGGTTGAGGTAATACCCTTCCGACTCGTCGTGGAAGAGTTCCAGCTTGAATCCCGGATGAAGCCACTGCGTGCTCACGCTGTCCTGACGCAGCACCCGCGCCGCCGAGCCGGGTCCGCTCGAATCGGCCAGCACACCGATCGGCTCCCATTTCTCCGACTGCCAGCGGTTGTCGAGCTGTGTGCGCTCCATGACGACCGCAATGGCGAGGTTTGGGTAGGGCATTTTGCGGCTATACTCAGCGGTTGAGGAACGATGAATTATGAACCGCATTTCATGATGCGGCTACGCGAACCATGACGGACCGGGTCATTCCTATCAACGATGGGCGCAGGACAAAACCCTTTCCTCCTAAGGGGAAATCGGGTGGATCCGAGCGCTCCGGGCAGGACAGGCTCGGCCGCAGGCTGCACGACCTGCGCATCTCGGTCACGGACCGATGCAACTTCCGTTGCATCTACTGCATGCCGCGCGATGTGTTCGGCCCCGACTACGCGTTTCTCCCGAAGAGCGAATTGCTGAGCTTCGAGGAGATCGCGCGGCTGGCGCGCGTTTTCAAAGGCCATGGGGTCGAGAAAATCCGCCTGACCGGCGGCGAGCCGCTCCTGCGCAGGAACCTCGAGCGTCTGATCGAGATGCTCGCCGACATTCCTGGGCTCGACCTCACGCTCACCACTAACGGCTCGGTCCTCGCAAAGAAAGCGCGGGCGCTGAAGGCGGCGGGCCTCACCCGCGTCACGGTCAGCCTCGACTCTCTGGACGAAGCGGTATTCCGCAGGATGAACGACGCCGACTTCCCCGTCTCCGAAGTGCTGAACGGCATCGATGCAGCCGCCGCGGCGGGGCTCGCGCCGATCAAGATCAACATGGTGGTCAAGCGCGGCGCAAACGAGGACTCCGTCATCCCGATGGCGCGTTATTTCAAGGGCAGCGGCCACATCGTGCGCTTCGTCGAGTATATGGACGTCGGCGCGACCAACGGCTGGCGCATGGACGACGTTCTGCCCTCGGCCGAGATCGTCCGCATGATCAGCGAGAAGATGCCTCTCGAACCGGTCGAGCCAAATTACACAGGCGAGGTCGCCGAGCGCTGGCGCTACCGGGACGGGTCGGGGGAGATCGGTGTGATCTCCTCGGTAACTCAGGCCTTCTGCCGCACCTGCACTCGCGCGCGCCTCTCCACCGAGGGTATGCTTTATACGTGTCTTTTCGCTACGGCGGGCTACGACCTGCGCGGGCTGTTACGCGGCGGCTCTTCCGCCGAGGAGATCTCGGACGCAATCGCGCGCATCTGGCAGGCGCGTGCCGACCGCTATTCCGAGGTCCGCACCGCGGAGACGGCCAAGCTGCGCAAGATCGAGATGTCCTACATCGGCGGATGAAGACACCGCACCGCCTCGAGCTCACCCACGCGTCGAAGCCCCTAACCTTCGAAGTCGAGGCAATCAATGAGCGCGGCGAGGCCGTGCCGACGCCAATAGCCGGCGAGCATCCGCTCACGCTCTACGTGGACAAACGCGAGATCGTCACGCTGATGACCCTCGGCCAGGCGCCCGAGGCGCTCGCGATCGGTTATCTGCGAAACCAACGCCTGGCGAAATCCATCGACGAAATCGCCGCGGTGCAGGTGGACTGGGAAACGGCGTCGGTTGCGATCACGACGCGCGCGCCCCTCAGGGGGCTCGAAAACAAAATGGAAAAACGCACGGTCACCACCGGCTGCGGCCAGGGCACGGTTTTCGGCGACCTGATGGAAGAAGTCGATTCGATCAAGCTGCGCGATGACGTCGTTCTCACCGAAGATGCACTCCATGCCCTGCTCGACGCGGTGCGCCGCCACGAGGCCATCTACAAGGAAGCGGGCGCCGTTCACGGCTGTTCGCTGGCGAGCAACACCTCCGGCGGAGTCGAGATCCTCTACTTCGTGGAGGACGTCGGCAGGCACAACGCCGTGGACGCGATCGCCGGACAGATGTGGCTCGACGGCGTGGACGGCTCGGACAAGATTTTCTACACCACCGGGCGCCTTACCTCGGAGATGGTGATCAAGGCGGCGCAGATGCGCGTCCCTTTCCTTGTTTCCCGCTCGGGCCTCACCAAGATGGGCCACGAGATCGCCAACAAGATCGGAATCACCATGATCGGCCGCGCGGCGGGCGGAAAACACTACCTGCTCTTCACCGGCAAGCACCGCTTCAGGAAGACCGTCGCGCCGACGATGGTGGCGTAGCGGCGAGCGCGCCGTGCAGTCCTCGGTCACCGGACTGATCCTCGCGGGAGGCAAAGGCAACCGCATGGGCGGGGTGGACAAGGGCCTGCAGCCCTTCCGCGGCAGGCGCCTCGTCGATCACGTGTACGAGCGCTTCGCACCGCAGGTTGGCGGCATCATCATCAACGCCAACCAGAACCACGAGGAGTACAAGACTTTCGGCGTGCGCGTGGTGAGCGACGCGATCGGAGGGTACGCGGGGCCGCTCGCAGGGCTGCACGCGGGCCTGTCGGTCTCCAAGCGACCCTTTCTCGCCTCCGTCCCCTGCGATTCGCCGTTCCTGCCGGCGGATCTGATCGAGCGCCTGTACCAGCGGATCGACGAAACCGGTGCTGAGCTCGCCGTAGCGAAAACCGGCGAACAGCCGCACCCGGTGTTCTCGCTCATGCGCCGCGGCGTGCTCGACCACCTCGCTGACTTCCTGAAAGACGGCGGCCGCAAGATCGACGCCTGGTATGCGACGCTCAACGTCGTGGAAGTCGGATTCGACGACGAGCCGGAAGCTTTCTCCAATATCAACACGCGCGAAGAACTCCAAACCTGGGAAAACACGCCACCCGCTTGAATCTCTTCGGCAGTCAAGGACGGTTGTCACCCAACCCGATCAGGGAACGTTCTTGGAAACTTCGTTTGAATAAGGGCTTTCCACGCCCACGGTATCAAAGGCCGTCACCGCGAAGTAGTATTGGCTTCCGCTGGCGAGTCCCGTAAGGGTGTAGGCCGTAACAT
>WNER01000014.1_pt1 | contig 25804 bp, 16 predicted proteins | sample 5399921 | NCBI WGS metagenome assembly WNER01 (sample SAMN13153331, study PRJNA577476) | soil metagenome | isolation source: 20 cm grassland meadow soil 5 days after 1st rain plot 5 | place: USA:California | collected 2015-09-21 | reverse complement strand
ATCGAGCTTGAGGGTAATCGTATGCAAGCCCGAAGGTATTTGAATCCGCGAGGGAGTGAACTGCCCGGAGGAGTTTCCGTCCACGATGATTTCCGCGCCCTTGGGATTGCTGTTCACTTGGGCCCATGCTACGCGGGTGGCGGAGCGTTCCGTCAACTCGATGTTGAGCGGGGTCTGAATGTCTTTTACCTGGATACTCCCCGAGTAGGGCTCGTAGCCTTGCAGCCGCAACACCAGGTTGTATTGTCCCGGTGCGAGCGGAAGAACGACAGGGGTCTGTCCGGCCTGTTTGGCTCCGTTAATAAAAACGTCCGCTCCCGGCGGCTGGGTGCTGATGAAGATGCCCTTGGCCAGCGATTCGAGCTTGATCTTCTGGTCCTGGGCTTCGCCGCCCTTGATCTGCAGCGCTGTCTGAACGGGTTGGTAACCTTCCTTTTTTACTTCCAGACTGTAGCTCTCCGGCCTGAGGTTGTTGAAGCTGCAGGGTGTCTCGCACCTGCTCAGGACTTGGCCGGCTGGTCCGTGGAGCAGCGCGGTTGCGCCAATCACGTCCGTGACTACGTGAATCGCGCCGCGCCCTGCCGCGGGAACCGGATGGCTGCTGTCGTCGGAGCCGTCTGCTGCACTCACTGGTGCATCGTCGTATTCAATGTGATCGATAAGGTGAACGCTGGCCGGGGCGTTGCGCAAGAATTTCAAAAGCTCTCCGTGTTCAGACGGGCGGAGTTTCCCAGCCAGAGTCAGCGTGCTGCCAGTTCCTTGAACCCTCGCGCGTCCGGCAAATCCCTTTTCGGAGATGGCTTCTTCGATGCGGCCTTTATACTCCGCCGCTTTGGGAGTGAGTAAGTTTTCCGGCTTCTTCGGAGCGGCTTTTTCAGAAACGGGATCTACGGGCTTCGGATCCGCGTTTGTATCCGCCGTGCCGGGTGCAGCTTCATTGGAACCTTGAGAAGCGTCAATGGCCGGAGGGTTCGCCCCGGAACTGTCCGGAGTGGTTCCCGTTGCGGCGCCCGCGGATTTGCCGGATTGGCTCTCTTTAACCTGGGAGTTGTGCAACGCACGCGCGGCCTCGAAAACAGGCTTCATCTTATTTGCGCCGTACACAATCACTGCGAGGAGCAGAAGCGCCGCGAAAATCGTGCCGACAATGCTCTTTTTCTTGGGCGGCTCAACGGGCTCGGGGGGAGGCGCGATGGTTCCGGTGCGGCGCACAACCGGGGTCTGCCCGGGCGAAGCGGCGCGCGCACTGAGAGAGCGAGCCGTGGCGATAACGGTGGGGTCATCTTCTACTGGATTGTGGCCCACAAGTCCGCGCCCACCAGCGTTGCCGGTTGCAATGGTTGCCGCAGGCGAGCTCCCACCCATCACCATCGTCGAATTGGGATTCCCCCCGGCGGCGCCTTGCGCGCGGTAATTCCGCAAGTCCTCGAGCATTTCCCGGCAGCTCTGATAGCGTTGTTCAGGCTCTTTCGCCAGGGCTTTCATCACTACGGCGCTGATTCCGGGATGAATCGAGGGATCAATCTGACGCGGCGGAACGGGTTCCTCGTTGACAATTTTGTAGATGACCGTGGTGATGTTCTGTCCCGGGAAAGGCTTTTCGCCGGTAACCATTTCATAGAGCATGACGCCGAGCGAAAAAATATCGCTGCGGCCATCCACCGCGCGGCCCTTCACCTGTTCGGGAGACATATAACTGGGCGTGCCCATAACGTGCGAGGTCTGCTGCGCGGCGCCAAACTGAAGAATCTTAGCGGTGCCGAAGTCGGTAATTTTGACGGTGTCGTCGGCAGTGAGCATCAAGTTGGCGGGCTTAATGTCGCGGTGAACGACGTTGCGTTCATGGGCGAACTGCAAAGCGTTGCAGGTTTGATCCAGGATGCGCAGGGTGCGGGGCAGAGGGAAAGAGTGTCCGCCATCCAGAAGAGCCTGGAGGCTCTTGCCTTCCACCAGTTCCATGGTGATGTAGTACAGCCCGTCTTCTTCGCCGGCGTCGAAGACCACCACGATATTGGGGTGAGTGAGCAGGCCGGCGGCGCGTGCTTCGGTCTGGAACCGCGCCAGGAGTTCGTCATGCTTCAGGCCGGTACCTTCTTCGCTTAGCCGTATCGTTTTTACTGCGACGGTGCGGCCAATAACCGGGTCGACGGCCTTGTACACAATACCCATGGCGCCGCGGCCAAGTTCGCCCACGATTTCGTACCTTCCGGCTTTGGTTACCGTTTCCATCTGCAAGCGAGCGCTGGTTCAACGAAGCGCGTCGCAAAATTCCCTAGATTTGCCAGGGCAGACTTCGTCCCGTCAGGTCGAGGGCTAAGGGCCTGTGCTTCTGGATCTAATTATTTCTTTCGCCTGACGTTCTTAGCGGACACGCATCCGCGGACACCCGGGCGCCCTACTAGCACGGTAACCAGCGGAATTTAAGCAGGTCAACGCTACTGGGGTACCAGTGTTTCGGACTCGATACCGGACGAAGGTGCTGGGTTTTGCTTCTCACGAACAAGAAGCCAACTGCACGATGCGAAGGCCGCGTACAGCCGGGAGTACCCGATCATTGGCGATAAAAGTGTCACAAGAAGTATTTTTCCCAGAGGAGTGAATGCAATGCACCTTTAAGTTATCGGGAATCGGGCTGCGTCCTCGATGTAGAGTCTTGGTGCGCCTCAATGGCAGGGCGGTTCCATGAGGAGGACGTTTCCATGAAATATGACGCCATTATTGTCGGCTCCGGCCAGGCTGGAAATCCCCTCGCGTTTCGCCTTGCGGATTTAGGATGGTCCGTCGCGCTCGTCGAGGAGAAGAATCTGGGTGGTACGTGCATTAACGTGGGGTGCACGCCGACGAAAACGATGGTGCATCGGGCCCAGGTGGCGCACTATGCGCGAAATGCGGCGCGCTGGGGCATAAACACCTCTGGAGTCCAGGTTGATCTGGCGAAAATTGTGGCGCAGAAAGATGAGGTGGTGCTGAGCTTTCGCGGCAGGCAGCAAAGGCAGGTGGATGAGCGTAAGAATATTCACCTCTACCGTAACCGCGCGCGATTTGTTGCGGCGCATCGGCTACAGGCCGGCGAAGAAATCATCGAGAGCGAGAAGATTTTCATTAACACGGGCGGACGCGCGAGCATTCCTGCGATTACCGGATTGCGCGACGCGCCTTTTCTCACCAATGAGTCGATCATGCAGCTCACCACGATTCCCGAACATCTGTTGGTTTTGGGTGGCGGTTACATTGGCCTCGAATTTGGGCAAATGTTCCGCCGCTATGGCAGCCGCGTCACCGTCGTTCATCAGGGGCCGCAGATTGTTCCTCGCGAGGATCCGGAAATCGCAACGGAATTGCAGAGCGCGCTGGAAGCGGAAGGCTTGGAATTTGTTTTGAATGCGCGCACCGAAGCAGTGCATCAGAACGATGGTGAGATTACTCTCTTCTGCAAGATCGGTGATGGCACGAAGGAAGTTACGGGTTCCCATTTGCTTGTTGCCACGGGGCGCGTTCCGAACACCGATGATTTGGGCCTCGATAAGGCGGGCATCGCCACGAACAAAGATGGCTCCATCCAGGCGAACGCGCGCCTGGAAACAAGCGTGCCTGGAATCTGGGCGCTGGGCGATTGCAAGGGCGGGCCCGCTTTCACGCATATTTCCTACAACGATTTTCAAATCGTGTATGCAAACGTTGTGGAAGGGAAAAATCTCAGCACGGAAAACAGGCTCGTACCTTATTGCGTGTTTACCGATCCACAGCTCGGGGGCGTGGGTTTGACAGAGAAAGAGGCGCGAGCGAAGGGCCACAAGCTAAAGATTGGAAGATGTCCGATGACCCGTGTGGCGCGCGCCATCGAACGCGGAGAAACCGCCGGGCTGATGAAAATCGTTGTGGATGCTTCCAATGACCGCATTCTAGGCGCGTCCATTCTTGCCCCGGAAGGCGGCGAGTTGGTGCAGATTCTTGGAGCGATGATGCTGGCAGGCCAACCGTACACGCTCCTGAAAGGCGCGGTGTACATTCATCCAACGCTAGCGGAAGGATTTTTCGCGCTGATGGAAGACGTCAAGCCAGCCAACTGACGCGCGAAAAAAGCGTTAGGGCAGGAAGTGTTGTGGTCTAGTTGGCTGAGGCGCCAGCGGAGAAGAATTGGGGTTCAAGCCCGGAGCGATCTTCGCAATGCGCAGATTCCGGAAAATCGTCGGCCAGTATTCCTTAACGATATTTGTGCCAGCCGTGAACCCGAGCCGCACGCCGTAGCGGCGAAACGTCCGGCCCGCGGTTTGTTCTCTCTCCGGAAGATAGACATTCGCCAGGCTTTCGGCGAATAGCGGCCCAAGCATTCCCGGCCAATTGACGCCTTCCGCTCCTGTATCCGTGCGAGCGACAACCAAGCGGCTGACCCCGTAACCGATGCGGCGCAACGGACCGCCGTGCAAGCTCACAAAGTAGCGCGGGTCACGGCGCAACAAGGATGCGAACAAGAACGTGCCGAAGAATTCCGTCGAAACCCCCGTGGCCATCGAAGACCCAAGACGCTTGCCGTAGCCGCTCATGCCCTGACCATACCCTGGGAAGGCGTTGCGCGCCTGGCCAATACCGGAGCCAATGCCGGACGTAATGAGCCGCGAAGGCGCGATGGACTTGTCCGCAAAAAGCTCCAGCTTCTGCTTGGTGTCGAGCGGGCCGGGGCTGGCCGCCAAGTCCGGAAAGAAAACAGAGCGCCGGCCAAGGACCTCAACGGTGGTGCGAAAGGCATTGTCGTGTTTGCGAGGAGCATGCTCCTGCTTCGGCACGGGAGCTTCGGGGAGGTCTTTCGGTTTCGGCTCCTGCTGCGCAGCCACGGCTTCAACGCTGAGGAGGAGAATCGCGCCGAATCGCAGGGCCCGGGAGCCGTAACGCATTCTGCCATCGTAGCACGGGCGCGACACGACACTCTGATGAAGGTGTGAAATGTTCGCGCAGAGTGTAAACTCCGATGCGTCGCACGAGTCGTTGCGCGGAGCATTCGCGAATCCGGGAAACGCAGTGCTGGGAGATTAGGGGAGGCCGCGACAAAAGCATGGATAGCTTGAAGAATCAGGTGGCGGTAGTGACCGGGTCGAGCAGCGGCATCGGAAAGGCCATTGCTCTTGCGCTTGCCGGACATGGCGCGGAGCTTTTTTTGGCCGCCAGAGGTAAAGAGGCGCTCAGCGAGGCGGCGAAGGAAGCTCAGAAAATTGGGGCGCGTGCCCACACCTGTTCCCTGGATCTGACGAAAGATGAAGATATTCGCGCTTTAGGAGAGAAGCTGCAACGCGAAGCGGCGGGGTTGAACATTCTGGTGCTTTGCGGCGGCGCGATTGCTCATGGTCCTCATGAGAAGGCTCCGCTTGCGGATTTGGATCTGATGTATCGCTCTAACGTGCGCGGCCACTATGCCTTGATTCAAACGATGTTGCCGCTCTTGCGCAAGGCGAAGGGCCAGATTGTTTTTGTGAATTCTTCCGCGGGGCAGCGCTCTCCGGCGAGCGCGGGCCAATTTTCCGCGACGCAGCACGCTTTTCGGTCCATCGCCGACAGCCTGCGCGACGAAGTCAACGCGGACGGCATCCGTGTGCTAAGCATTTTCCCTGGCCGCACGGCCACGCCGCGCATGGAAAAGCTTTTCGCCAAAGAAGGCCGCGCCTACAAACCACTGCTCTTGCTGCAGCCCGAAGACGTCGCGGAAATGGTGACCCATGCGTTGCGCCTGCCGCGCACCGCCGAGGTCACCGACATCAGCATCCGCCCAATGCAAAAATCCTATTAGAGCGCGTCGCGTATCGAAACCGGCGTCGCCTGCGTCAGAGCACGCATACGTCTTCGCGTTGTTCTACTTACAAATCTAAAACTGAGAACCGATTACTTGGAGATGGTGGGGCTGGGGAGATTCGAACTCCCGACACGCAGTTTAGGAAACTGCTGCTCTATCCATCTGAGCTACAGCCCCGCGTTTCCATTGTAATACGTCTTGTCACGTAGCGAATGGAAGGCAAGCAAGGGTCAGTCGTCTTGCAGGTTGTGAGCAGGTTGAGAAACGACAGGGCCGAAGCGAGCGACGTTCAAGGTTTCGGGTGAGGAGTCTATGGCAGCGACACGACAGGAATGAGAATGCATGCCGTGCGGGCAAAGCAAGAGTTCGTTTCACCAATCCGCGTAGTGCGTTCCATTGAGGGCCGTGGCCTGCGACTTGGAGTGCACGTCGAAAACGTTCTTGCCTCCCCAGGAAGTGGAGTCGGGGTCGTCCTGGACGGACTGCAAATTCCATTCCGCTCGCCCGGTCATGGGGTCCACAGGGATGCGGCGCAAGAAGCGAACCTTGCGGTCGGAACCGGCGCCAATCTGGATGGGTTTTACGAGCGATTCCAGGTCCGGCGGGTATCCTTCGCTTCCGACTTCCACGCGAATGAGATTGCGGTCCGCGTAGTCCTTATAATGGTCGATCGCGTCGCGGATTTCGCGCAGCGCTTTGTGAAGCTGTGCTTCCCTTTGTCGTTGAACGCTAAAGCGCACGACGGGCAGTGCGGCGGAAGCAAGTACAAGAAGGATGGACGTTGCGATAATCAGCTCCAAAAGCGTAAAGCCGCTTTCGGAATGTCTACGCCCCTTATTTGCAGGCAGCAGCCGCGCAGGTCTCCCTCTACCAGCAAGAGCTGATCCCACTCGCCGCGCGATAGAATTGACCAAGAGTCCCACGTTATTAGGATAGCGCAATTTCACCGCGCGTTGCCCGGGTTGCAGCCGCTTTGTTGCCCGATGCAGCTCCTCCCCGCGCCTGCACGCTGCCCGCAGCCGCAGCACTGAAGCCGAAAGCGGCTTGTGTTATGATGCGATTTCTCCGTCAAAGTTATCGCGAACCCTACCGCACTGGAGGTCCGTATGGGCAGCAAGCTCCGCGTCGTGCTGATTGTTGTCGGCGTCCTGATTGTTTTGATCTTGATCACTCCGTTCCTGATTCCTGTGAATCAGTTCCGCCCCACCATCGAAGAAAAAGCTTCCGCGGCCCTGGGGCGCAAGGTTCAACTCGGGGATCTGAGCCTTTCGCTTCTCAGCGGCTCGCTTTCGGCCGAAAATCTTTCCATCGGAGACGACCCCAAGTTCAGCTCCGCCCCTTTTCTGACCGCAAGATCCCTTAAAGTCGGTGTGGAACTGATGCCTTTGATTTTTTCGAAGACGCTGAACATCACCGGCATAACCATCGACACGCCCCAGGTCATGCTGCTGCACAATCCTGCCGGCGTGTGGAACTTCTCCTCGCTCGGAGGCCCGGCAGCTAAAGCGCAAGCCAAGCAGGCTCCCGCTCAAAAAGGGGCTGCGCCGGAGCTTTCCATCGCGAAACTCGAGCTGAAGAATGGAAAAATCACAGTGGGCGCAACGAATTCTCAGAAGCGCAGCACCTACAACAATCTCAATATCACTGCTTCCGACGTTTCCATGGTCTCAAAGTTTCCTGTCACATTGACGGCAGATCTTCCGGGTGGCGGCAAGTTCAAGCTCGACGGGACAGCTGGTCCCGTGGACCAAGAAGACACTTCACTGACCCCGCTCGATGCAAAACTCGCGATCAGCTCGCTGAGTCTTGCTTCGACCGGCTTTCTGGATTCCTCGGCGGGTCTCGGCGGCGTGGTTGATTTGGACGGCACGCTCAACTCACAAGGCGGTGAAGCGGAAACCAAAGGCAATGTGAAGCTTTCCAAGGCGCTGCTCGTTGCGGGAGGCTCGCCGGCGGGAGTTCCGTCACCGTCAACTTCGGAACCAAGTACAACCTTAGAAAAAACACCGGCGTGCTGAGCCCTTCCGTTTTGAAAATTGGCAGCGCCGCCGCCCATCTGGGCGGCACTTATGAAGCGGCGGGCGACGCGACAGCCGTCAAGATCAAGATGGACGCGAAAGACATGCCCGCAAAAGATCTGGAAGCATTTCTTCCGGCTCTCGGCATCCATCTGCCGAAAGGCGCTTCTCTTGCAGCCGGAACGCTGAATTCCGATCTCGCGATTACGGGGCCAACGAACAAGCTGGTCATTGCAGGCAACCTTGGGCTTTTCAACGGCAAACTGGCGGGATTTGACCTGGGCTCAAAAATGTCGGCCGTTACCGCGCTCACGGGCATCAAAACCGGCAGCGACCTCCTGATTGACAAACTCACTTCGGACGTTCGCATGGCCCCGGATGGTCTCCAGGCGGAGAATTTCAATGCGGTGATCCCTGCGCTCGGCACGCTGGCCGGTCAGGGCACCGTTGATTCCAAAAACGCTCTCGATTTCAAAATGGCCGCGACGCTTGCCAACACTGCCACCTATTCTTCTTCCGGTGGCGCGCCAGTTTCAGGTATCGGAGGGATTCTTGGCGCGATCGGCGGCGGCAAGGGCAACTGCAAAGGCGCCACCATTCCTTTTCTCATTAAGGGTACGACCGCTGAGCCGAAATTTGTCCCGGACGTGGGTGGAATCGCTGCCAGCCTGGTGAAATCTCAACTCGGTTGCGTGGGCGGCGGCGCGGCCGCAGGCTCCCAATCTCAGGCTAACCCGAACGCAACTGCAACGAATCCGGTCGACGCCATTTCCGGCCTCTTTAAAAAGAAAAAGCCCTAGGCGCATTTTTGCAAGCGCCCACCCTTGACTCTGTGGAAACTTCGCAATAGCCTCATGCGTCTATTCGTGAGGCCGGTACCGGTGTCCGTCAAAGTCTGATAGCAGGGGGGATTCGCATGCGCTTCAAACTGCTCTGCGGGTGTGCGTCCGCGCTGTGCTTAGCCGCTCTTTTGTTTCTTGTTTTTCATCTACCGTTAGCTCATGCGCAGGGGGGCGAGCCTGAGTATTTCGCCATACGCGGCGCAAAGGTTTTCCCCGTCTCCGGACCGCCGATTGATGGAGCTACTGTCGTGGTTTCTAAAGGCATCATTACCGCCATCGGCAAAGATGCCGCCATTCCGCCGGAGGCTTGGGTGATTGACGGCAAGGGCTTGAACGTTTATCCCGGACTCGTAGATGCTTTTACAGACGTCGGCATTCCTGCAGCACCGCCCGCGGGGGGAGAAGGCGGTGGCCCGCGCCGCCCACAAGAGCGGGCCAACGGTCCGGAAGATCGCCCCGCTTCCACGCCCTGGCGCAGCGGCGCGGAGGAAGCAAGCCTTAGCGACAAGCGCATTGAAACGTGGCGCAACGGCGGTTTCACGACGGTGATTTGCGCTCCCAAGGGCGGCTTCCTTCCAGGTCAGGCCGCGGTTTTGGACTTGGCGGGGGAACGCGCCGGCGACCTCGTCGTGAAGACTCCCGTTGCAATTCCTCTTTCCTTCCAGACGTCCGGAGGATTCGGCGGCGGCTTTCCGGATTCTCTCCTCGGCGTCCTGTCCTACATTCACCAGGTTTGGCTGGACACCGATTGGAGCATGAAGGCGCAAGCGATTTATGGGAAGAATCCCCGTGGCGTGGCGCGTCCCCGCTACGACCGCACGGAGGCCACCCTCGCCGAAGCTCTGGAGGACCACGCTCTCGTTCTTGTCCCCGCGAACAATCGAGTGCAACTCCGCCGCGCGCTCGAGCTCATTGAGCGCTGGAAGGTCAGCGGCGCGATTTACGGCGGCCAGATGGGTTACGAAGTCGCTACCGAAATTGCCGCCAAGAAGGTTCCCGTGCTGGTCGATTTGAAATGGCCCGAAGCGGAAAAAGACGCGGACCCCGAAGCCAAGGCATCGCTGCGCACTCTCCAGTTGCGCGATCGCGCGCCATCCACGCCGGCAGCCTTGGCAAAGGCTGGAGCAAAGTTCGCGTTTTATTCCGGAGGCATCAGCGCACCGAAAGACATTCTCAAAGCGGTGAAAAAATCCATTGAGGCGGGACTTGCGCCGGACGCCACGTTGCGCGCCTTCACGCTCTCCGCCGCAGAGATTTTTGGCGTGGCCGACCGGCTCGGCTCCATCGAGAACGGCAAAATCGCGAATCTCGTCGTTACGGACGGCGATCTTTTCGAGGAAAAGACAAAAATCAAAATGGTTTTTGTGGATGGCCGCCGGTTTGAAGCGCACGAGCCGGAAAAACCAAAGGATCCGCCGAAAGGCGACATCACCGGAAAGTGGAAGCTCTCCTACACCACGCCGGAGGGGCTTGAGGAATCCACGGCGGACCTTACCATGGATAAGGACGGCACAATTTCGGGCTCGCTGACCAGCCATCGCGGCACGGCGAACATCATCAGCGGCTATCTCAGCGGCGATAAATTCAGTTTCACCATCAACATTGTGCTCGAGGAGGGCGCGACGGACGTCACCTTCACGGGCACTTTCGACGGCAGCTCGATGAAAGGCTCCATCGCCGTGATGGGCATGTCGCTCGATTTCACCGGCGTTAAACCCGGAACCGCTGCATCTGGCGCTGCCACTCACGGAGGTGCGCAATGAGGATTGCAAAGATGCTCAATGCAGGCAACGCGCGCTCTACTCTCTTCCACCTGCTTTGCTTCCTTTACCTAGGTTGCTTCGCATGGTCCTCGAGTAGGGCGACTCCACCCGACGCTTCCTCCGTCATCCTGATTCAAAACGCCACGGTGATGACCGTTTCTCATGGCACCATCGAGCACGGCTCCGTCCTCATCAAGGACGGCAAGATTGCCGAAGTCGGGCAGTCCATCAAAGCGCCGGCCGGAGCTCAGGTTATCGACGCTTCGGGGCAATTCGTGATCCCGGGAATTATCGATTGCCATTCGCATATCGCCGCAGAAAGCATCAATGAAGGCAGCGTTTCCGTTTCTTCGATGGTGACGATGGAAGAAGTCCTCGATCCAGACGACATGGACATTTACCGCGATCTCGCCGGCGGGGTCACTTCCGCGAACATTCTTCACGGTTCGGCGAACTCCATCGGCGGACAGACCCTGGTCATCAAATTGCGCTGGGGCCAGCCGGCATCGAAGCTACCGTTTGAAGGAGCGATGCCCGGCATTAAGTTCGCCCTCGGCGAAAACCCCAAGCGTTCGAATTTCAGCATTCCCGGCCAGCCCCGCCGCTTTCCGGCCACACGCATGGGCGTGGAGGAAACCATTCGCGGCGCTTTCAGCGAGGCGCGCGATTACAAGAAAGCCTGGGACGACTACAACAAGCGCGTTGCCTCCGGCGAAAAAAATCTCATTCCGCCGCGCCGCGACCTGAAACTCGAGCCGCTCGTGGAAGTGCTCGAAGGCAAGCGCTACGTGCACTCGCATTGCTATCGCGAGGACGAAATCCTGATGCTCCTCCGCGTGGCCAAGGAGTTCGGCTTCAAGGTCCGCACCTTTCAGCACGTTTTGGAAGGCTACAAAGTGGCCGACGAACTTGCCGCTGCCGGAGTTGGCGCTTCGACTTTTTCGGATTGGTGGGCGTACAAAGTCGAAGCTTATGACGCCATTCCTTACAATGCGGCGCTGATGACCCGCCGCGGAGTGGTTGTTTCCATTAATTCTGACAGCGCGGAGGAAGCCACGCACCTCAATCAGGAAGCCGCCAAGAGCATGAAGTATGGCGGCCTGTCGCACGACGAAGCGCTGAAAATGGTCACTTTGAATCCAGCCATGCAGCTCGGAATCGACAAACGGGTGGGCACGATCGACGTGGGTAAAGATGCCGACCTGGCCATTTATAACCACGACCCGCTGAGCGCGTATGCCGTGGTGCAAAAAACTTTGATCGATGGCCGCGTCTACTTTGACCGCGAGAAAGACATAGCCAACCGCGCCGAAATTGAGAAGGAGAAGAAGGCGCTCACTGAAAAATTAACGAAAGCCGAAAAGAAACCGGAAGAAAAGAAACCGCCGGAAAAGAAGCACGAAGAAAAGTCCAAGCCGCCCGCACCCAGTCCGACGCCAACAGCCGCCACGAATTCTCAAGGGGGTGCGCTGTGAGCAAGGCTCGCCATGTTCGCTGTTTGCTTTACATCCTTTGCCTCCTCAATTTCCTGTATTTCCTTTTTGCTCCTATCACCGATGCGCAAGCACAGCCGCCTTCGGTTTACGCCATCACGCACGCAAAGATATTCACTCTTGCTGGTTCTCCCATTGAAGACGGCACACTGGTCATCCGCGACGGTAAGATTGCCGCGGTGGGCGCCAGCGTGGAAGTTCCCACCGGCGCTCAGGTGATTGACGCCAAGGGTTTGCAGGTTTATCCCGGTCTGTTTGATGCGATTACCCAGATGGGCCTCAGCGAGATCGGCGCCGTCAATGCGACGGTCGATACTACGGAGACCGGAAACTACAATCCGGATGTCGTCGCCGCAACAGCCATTTCTCCTTCGAGCGAGCATATTCCCGTGACGCGCGCTTCCGGTATCACCGAAGTTCTGGCGGTTCCGGCCAGCGGCGGATTTGACTCTGGCGGCGGGCGGGGAACCCTGGGTGGCCAAGCCTCCGCAATTCATCTCGCTGGCTGGACCATCGATGAAATGCTCATTAAAAAGAGCGCTGCCATGGTGCTCAATTTTCCGGAAATTCAGACCCAGACGTTCGACTTCTCCACTTTCTCGCGCAAGGAAAAGCCCTTCACCGATGCCAAGCAGGAATACGACAAGCAAATCAATGAACTCACGGACTGGATGGACCGTGCGCGCCACTACGCTCAGGCGATGGAGAAGGGCTCGGTATCAAAATACGACCGCGACCTGAAGCTCGAAGCCCTGGCTCCGGTCGTTCGCGGTGAACTGCCGGTGCTGGTGTTTGCCGATCACGCGCGCGACATTCGCAATGCCGTGGAATTCTGCGACAAGCAAAAGTTGAAAATGGTCCTGGCCGGCGGCGAAGAGGCCTTCAAGGTGAAGGATCTTCTCCGTTCGAAGGACGTACCCGTCATTCTGCGTCCCGTGCTCTCGCTTCCTGAAGAAGAAGACGATCCGTACGATCGCGAGCTTTCGCAGCCCGCGGAACTTGCGGCTGCCGGCGTGAAGATTGCCATCGCCAGCTTTGATAACTCCTTTGCGCGGCGTCTTGGTCAAAACGCCGCGAACGCGGTCGCCTACGGCTTGCCGTACGACCAGGCACTGCGCGCCGTCACCATTAATCCCGCGCAGATTTTTGGACTGGGGAGCCAGATCGGCACACTCGAGTTGGGCAAAATCGCCAACGTTATCGTTACCAACGGAGACCCCTTGGAATTGACGACCGACGTGAAATATCTCTTCATCAAGGGACAGCTCACTTCAACCGAAAACAAGCACCATCGCCTGTACGAGAAGTACTTGAACCGCCCCAAGGCGCAGTAGCGGGCTGAAACGCATTCCTGCCCGGCGGCGTGGAGTCCGTTCGCTGAAATTTCGCGAAACTTTTCCCTCGGTTCCGCGTTTCTATGGGTGGGCGTCATGCACCGCCTCCTCCGTTTCGCGTCCATAATGTTTATTCTCGGTTTCGCGCGCCTGGCCTGTGCCCAGGAGCCCGCGAAAATCGTGGAGCAGTACGTCAAGGCAGCAGGAGGCGGCAAAGCCCTATCCAAAATCCAGACGCTCGCCCTCGAAGGAATCTTTATTACAGACGACGGAAAATCGGGTACTTACACGCTCAATACCAAACTTCCAAATCGCTATTACCAGGAATTGTTGCTGGGCGACCAGAATCAGATTGAGGCCTACAACGGCAAATCGGCTTGGCGGCAAGACGCGGCGGGGGAACTCAGCACTCTCATCGGACCCGAAGGAATGCAACTCGAAGCAGCCGCTCGCTATTACAACTCGCGGCTCGTTAATCCCAAGAAGGAGAAAATGGCGCTTGCGTTTGCCGGTAGCGCCGAAGTTCGCGGCAAAGATGCTCTGGAGGTCGAGGTAACCAGCGCCACTGGCATGAAACGCCGCGTGTTCTTCGATCTGCAGACTCACCAGATCGTGAAAGAAACTGCTACCGTTGGAGGCGTGAACGAAGAAATTCTTTACGACGATTATCGCCCCGTCGATGGCGTGAATGTCCCTTACAGGATCGAACTGCACCGCGGTGGAGCAAAGTACGACATAACCGTGATGCGCGCCGTCGTCAACGGCACCATTGGCGAGCGCGTCTTCGATTTCCCGATCAAGTCCCAGATCAAGCTGCCGGACCTCAAGGCTCTGTTCAAGGAAATCGATGACAACCAGAAAACGATCGACAAGCTCAAGGAAAACTACGCAGGCACCGAAACGGAAGAAGAATCCGAATACGACGGCGCGGGAAAAGTGAAGAAGCACGAGGAGCGCGAATCCACGTTTTTCTACCTGGACGGCGATGAAATTACCACGTTAGTGAAAAAGGACGGCAAGGCGCTCGACGAAAAAGAACAAGAAAAGGAAAGCGAGCGGGTGCGGAGGCGCATCGAAGAGCACCAGAAACGCCAGGCCAAAAAAGAAGCTAAAGAAGAAAAGGCCAAGGAACAAGGAAAAAACGAAGACAAAGATGAGCCCGGCATTGAGGTCTTTTTGCGCGCTTGCCAGTTCGTGAACCCGCGCCGCGAGCGCTTTCGTGGACAGGACGTTTTGGTCTTCGATTTTGAGCCTAACCCTGAATTCAAGCCGCATAAGCTTGAAGAAAAGATTGTCCAGAAGCTTTCCGGGGTGGTTTGGGTTGACGAGAAAGCCCACGATGTGGCGCGGCTGGAAGCGTATTTTGTCGGTGACGTAAAGATTGCAGGCGGGCTGCTCGCCAATGTGCAGAAAGGTACGAGTTTCGTTTTCGAGCAAGCCTATATCAACAATGAAGTCTGGCTTCCGACCTACATGGAGGGCCATCTTGCGGCGCGCGTCTTGTTGGTGAAGGGTTTCAAGGTGAGCTTCGTAGCGCGTTACTCGGACTATAAGAAATTCAACGTGGAAACGCTTTCGACAATCGCCAAACCCAAAGGAGCGGAACCCGCGTCCGAAACTCCCGTCAAACCTCAATAACGCGGGCGAAGCAAATCAATCCGCAACCACGGGACGGTCCAGTGTCTCGCGCACTCTTAGCGTCAAGGCTTTGGGAGAAAACGGTTTCTGCAGGAACGACAAGCCTTCTTCGAGGGTGCCGTTTTCGCCGATCACGTTGTGCGTGTAACCGGACATGTAGAGCACCCGAAGGTAGGGGTGAAGCGCCGTCAAATGTTTGGCCAGGTCGCGCCCGCTCATTCCCGGCATCATCACGTCAGTCAATAGCAAATGGATTTCGGACCTGTGCCTTCCCGCCAGCCGTACCGCGTCTTCCGAGTTTTGCGCCTCGATGACAGTGTATCCCTGCTCGGAAAGAACCGTGCGCGCGAGTTCGCGCACCGCCGGCTCGTCCTCAACCAGCAGGATCGTCTCTCCCCCGGCGCCCGTTGCCGGCTCGGCCCATTCCGCCTTTTGCGGCCGCTGCGCCGCCTGTTCCACGCGGGGCAGAAACACCTTGAACGTCGTGCCTTTCCCCAATTCGCTGGCGACCTCGATGTGCCCGCCGCTTTGTTTGACGATGCCGTATACCGTGGAGAGTCCCAGACCTGTGCCGCGGCTGCTCCCCTTCGTGGTGTAAAAGGGCTCGAAGATATGCGGAAGCGTCTCTGCGCTGATCCCCACGCCGGTATCCCTGACGCTGAGCATCACGTACAACCCCGGTTTGATAGACGCCTGGTCATTCGCCATGCCCGAATCCAGCTCGACATTCCGCGTCTCAATCCACAGTTTGCCTCCGTCTGGCATGGCGTCGCGCGCGTTTACGATCAGGTTGAGGATCACTTGTTCAATCTGTCCAGGGTCGGCCTTCACCGCGCCCAGATTTTTTTCGACGCTCGTTCTCATTTCAATGTTTTCGCTCATCAAGCGCCGCACCATCTTGTCCATGTTCAAGACGACGCCGTTCAAGTCCAGCACTTTCGGTTTCAAGACTTGCTTGCGGCTGAACGCCAGAAGTTGCCTCACCAGCGTGACGGCGCGCTCGGCCGCGTCCGCAATCTGCTGGATGTTCCCACGGAGTTCCGGCTGCCCCCCGATGCGGTTCAAGGCGAGTTCCACATAACCCTTGATAATGGTCAGCAGGTTGTTGAAATCGTGTGCCACTCCTCCTGCGAGGCGTCCCACTGCTTCCATTCGCCGCGCCTGCTGCAACTGATCTTCCAGCACTCGCCTTTCCGTGATGTCAACGATGATGCCTTCCATCAGCGGATGGCTTTCGCTTCCCGGCACGAAAACCGCATTGTCGCTCACCCAGATGATCCGGCCATCTTTCCGCTTAAGCCGGTACTCCGCCTGAAAACGTTTGGCGCGCATGCAATTCTCTTCCGCGGCTTCGACAAGCGGATGGTCTTCCTCAGCAACATGCCGCACCCAGTGTTCCGAACCGGCCAGCCATTCCTCGGGCGTGTAACCGAAAATCGTCTCCACTTGAGGGCTCACGTAGTGCCATTTGCCGTGAAAGCCCACTTCGGCGATGTAACTCACCGCCGCCACCTGTTCGATGAACATCTTGTACTTCGCTTCTGTTTCCGAATATGCCCGCTCTGCTTTCAGGCGATCGCTGATGTCCCGCGCCACGCACACCACGCCGCCCTGGGGCATCGCCGTGATGGCCATCTCCAAGGGAATCCGCGTACCATCCTGGCGGCTTAGAGACACCTGCTCTGACCACTGGCCTGTCTTTTCGAGGGATTCGCGAACGTGGTCTTCCAGCAGCTCTGTATCTCTAACGTCGTAGACTTCACGCCAGTTTTTCCCGATGATTCCCGAGGCGCCTTCAAATCCCATCATTTTCGCGAAAGCGGAGTTGGCGTATACATGCTCGCCTGCCGCCCCGACGATGGAAATACCGTCCGCGGCGGATTCCATGGCCAGCGCGTGCGTTTGCACCTCATTAGCGCTCTTGGCCTCGCGATACTGGCTGATGCCCAGCCGCGCCGCGTAACACACGATGGAAATCCCGAGGAGCGAAAAACGAAGCAATCGCCACTCATCCTGGAGTTGCGAAACTTGAAAAAGAATGATCAAGGGCGCCAGCGCCAGCGTGCCGTTGGTGATCAACAATTCGCTCAACGCTTTGTGGCGTGCCGGCGGTCCGCTTCCTTCCACGGCGTCCGGTTTCCATTGAGCGGCCCATAACGCGCCCGCGAGAAACGGCAGCGTCCAAAGCAGATCGCGCACCGTCCCCGTTGGCGTTGGCTGAACGCTCTGCAAATACTGCGCCGCCGCCGCGAATACCGTCACGACCAGAAAATAGAGCGTCAGCCCCCCATAAAGCTTGCGAAGATGCGGCTTCCTGGCGGTCAACGCCCGGAAACCCGCCAGGGCCACGACCATTACATCTTCCAGGTTCTCGACCCGCATTTCTCGCAGAAACGCCGAATGTTTATCCAGTTGGCGGGCAGGCAGGAAGTAAAACTCGAGGAAGATAAAGAAAAAGACGATGCCGATTTGGACAAAATCGAGCGCAGTTTCCACCCCGATCCGCGGAGAATCCTTGTCCTGGTCCAGGAACAGGGCCAGGGCGATGAGCACGGCTTCAAAACCGAACAGGAATCGTACGACGGACACCTGCGGCGGTTCGCCGTGCAGCACCACCTCGTAGTACATCCAGCCAAGATTCGCCAGGCCCCACATCGAAATGCCCATCCCGACGAGCAGCCAGAAGGGCCGGCTCAATCCGCGTCCGCGGCGCGACGCTCCAAACGCCATCACCGCCGCAAAGCCGCAAGCCAGTACCTGCAGGAGATTCGCCAGGAGGGATCCATTCGTGGAAGTCCCAAGCGCCGCCGTTTCGAGCAGGTGCAGCCCGACGATGGCCGCGGCGAGGATGAGGAACTTTCGGGGCATTCCTTGTTGTACTTTCGCCTGAATTTCTTGCTTAAATTTATTTTAGGGAAGTGCCTGCAAGCCTTTGCAAAAGGCTTCAAACCAGTGTGTCCTGGCCGATACGGGGTTATCAACCGGTTTAGGCGCCGCGAAATGCGCACGGCTTTCCCTGCGGGAGTGGCACAACTGAATTAAGAGAGTTTCCGGAATCCTTGGAGTCCCTCCCTGCTCTAAAGACTCCTTGTTGCTTTGACTTAGGACTTTAAAACTTAGGACTTAAAACTGATTCTTCTGCTAGCGACCTTCGAAGGGATAGCGGTCCTGCGACTGCACGGCCGCAGCCACGCGCCGCCGGAGGGCAATCGTGTTTACCGGCGCGCGCTTCGCAAAGCGCTTCAGCACCGCCATTTGCGTGGTCAGCATGTCGCCTTCATGCACCGCGGCAATGGCGCGCTTCGCCTCGTGCTCTACGCGTTCCGCCGCATCGTTGATAAAGATCTTCGCCGCGTCGATCATTGTTTGCGCCGCCGCTTCGCCCTTGGTCGCCGCCGCCTTTTGCGCGCGCAACAAGGTGGACTCCATCGCGTAAATTTCCATTACGATGTTCGAAAGTGAGCCGATCAATTCCTGCTCGTCGGCCAGCTTTTCGCGGAATTTCTGCACCGCGCCGCCCGCCGCCTGCAGGAACATCTTCTTCGCATTCCCCACCACGCGCGCCTCGTCGGCCAGCACGCCCTCCGGCGCGTCTTCAAACGACGGCCCTGCCAGAATCTCATCCGCCAGCTTCATCGCCGCGGGAATCAACGGCAACTGTCCGCCCATCGCCCGCTTCATCAGCATCTGGATAATCAACATGCGGTTGATTTCGTTGGTGCCTTCAAAAATCCGGTTGATGCGCGAGTCGCGGTACGCCCGGCAGACCGGATATTCCTCGTGGAAACCGTACCCGCCGAAAATCTGCACCGCTTCGTCAACCACGAAGTCCAGCATCTCGCTACCGTACACCTTGGCAATCGAGCTTTCTATTGCATATTCCTCGAGCACTTTCATCGTGTTCTGAATCTTGTCGCCCGAACCGGCCGCCGCGGCCATCGCCCCTTCGATGTTTCCCGCCGAGCGGTATACCATCGACTCCACCGCCAGAATCTGGATGGCCATCTCCGCCAGCTTTTCCTTCATCATCCCGAAGTCGCCGATTTGCTTGCCAAACGCTTTCCGCTCCTTCGCATACTTCGACGCCGTCGTCAGCACGTTTTTCGCGCCGCCCACGCACGACGCCCCCAGCGTGAACCGTCCCGCATTCAAAATGTTAAAGGCCACAATGTGTCCGCGCCCGACTTCGTGCAGCACGTTTTCCTTCGGCACCTTGCAGTTGTCCAGGAAAATCGGCGTCGTCGAACTTCCGTGAATTCCCATCTTATGCTCTTCGTTGCCGGGCTTGAAACCCGGGAACGTGCGCTCCACGATAAACGCCGTGAATTTCTCGCCATTCACCTTCGCGAACACGATGTACACGTCCGCGAAGCCGCCGTTGGTGATCCACATCTTCTGCCCGTTCAGGACGTAGTGCGTGCCTTCGGCGTTCAGTTCGGCCCGCGTCAGCGAATTTTGCGCGTCCGAACCCGCCTGCGGCTCGGACAGGCAGTACGCGCCAATCCATTCGCCCGTCGCCAGCTTCGGCAAATATTTTTTCTTTTGCGGTTCCGTTCCGAAATACACGATCGGCAGCGTCCCGATACCCGCGTGCGCCCCGTGCGTTACCGCGAACCCGCCGTAAATCGACAGTTTCTCCGTCAGCACCGTGGTCGCAATTTTGTCGAGCCCCGCGCCGCCGAATTCTTCCGGGACGCCGCCGCCCATCAGTCCCACTTCGCCGCCTTTTTTCACCAGTTGCGGCATCAGGCCCGGCTTTTTGTTCTCCAGGTCCTTCACCAACGGCAACACTTCCTTCACCACAAATTCTTCGGCCGTCTGCCCGATCAGTTTTTGGTCGTCCGTCAAATCGGCAGGCGTGAAAACGTCGCTCGCCTGCGGCGATTCCAGCAGGAAGCTGCCTCCCTTCGCTGCGGGCTTGGTCAGGATCGCGGTGGCCATGGTGGTTTCTCCTCGAGGAAAGTCTGTGCTCTGCATTTAACTCAAATAGGCGAGTGGGAGCGCGCAACGCAACAAATTCATCTTACTCTGTCAAGTCTACTCCCGCCTTCCCGCCCAGTAAAACACGGTTAGCCTGCCCGTGTCGCATTAGTTTCCGGCTCGGCGATAGTGGGGAAAATACTCAGCTTGCTCTTTTCCGCTTGGCTTGGGGTGCACCCGAGATCAGCGAACGCAACAGTGCATTTACTGTCTTCGACGACTTGAACACTGCCGCAACATCGGGTTCGAGTACGACAGCAATGGTCCCGCCGGCCATTCGCGTCGCAAACCGATTCGGTTTTGACTTTCCGTAGTCAAACCGGTATTCGGAAGACAGGCCTTCCCGTCCAGTCTGTATCTTCTTACGAGCCGACCCTTTCTTCATAATCTCTGCGCTCCCCGCGTGTTGCCTTCCGTGCGTTGATTAATCGAACTCTCTCCTCAGCTTCCACAAAACTTACCAAAATCAGATTCCGCCAGTCCGAGTGACCGATGATGATTTCTCTCCGTTCGCTTTCGGAGTGCTCGGGATCGTCAAAGATTCGGGCAAGAGGATCGGCGAATACACTAACTGCCTCTTCAAAGGAAACACCGTGCTTCGCCTTGTTTGCCCTCGCTTTTCTGGCATCCCATTCGAATTGAAGAGCCATGCTGCGCAAATGCTATCACGGCCCAATTTCATTCTACGCCGCAAACCTACGATTGTGAGCAAGCAATTCTCGCTTACGCGACTTTCATTCTTCGGGACATTCGGGACGAGCGGAACGTGACTCCAAACCTTCGTCCCTGCTATCCTCATATCCCGAATTCCTCTGAGGTGAATCCCATGCGTAAATCTTTCTTGCTCGTCCTAGTTCTCGTATTTGCCCTTGGCGTCGCCACGCTCGCCCAGCAAACCGCACCTCCTTCCCACTTCGACGGCAACTCCTGGTGGGCGCACGTCAAAGTTCTTGCTGACGATTCACTCGAAGGCCGCAACACCGGCAGCGAAGGTCTCAAGAAAGCACAGGCGTACGCCGTCGAGCAGCTCCAGAAAGCCGGCCTCGAGCCCGCCGGGGTCAACGGTTTCTATCAGCCCATCCGCTTCACGCAATTCCAGGTGGACGAATCCAAATCCTCTCTCGCCCTCGTCTCCAAGGGAAAAGCCGAACCTCTTTCATTCGCCGACGATGCTTTCATCAGTTCTCGCGCCACGCGCTCCACCGTGTATCTCGAAGCGCCCTTAGTGTTCGTCGGCTACGGCCTGAAAATCCCCGAGAAAAATCTCGATGAACTCGCCGGCCTCGACCTCAACGGGAAAGTCGTTGTCTATCTCGCCGGTTCTCCAGCGGACGTTCCCACCGCTCTCTCCGCGCACTACCAGACCGCAGGCGAACGCTGGAAATCTCTTCATGCAGCCGGCGTCATCGGTACCATCACCATTTTCAATCCCGCTTCCATGGACATTCCCTGGTCGCGCATTTCCGCGAACCACAACGAGCCTTCCATGGACCTCGCCGATCCCGAATTCCTGGAAACTCCCGGTCAGCAAATTGGTGTCGCTTGCAATCCCGCCTCCGCCGAAAAACTCTTCGCGGGTTCCGGCCACACTTTCGCGGAAATCGCCGCGCTCGGCAAAGACCGCAAGCCGCTGCCACATTTTCCGCTATCGGTTTCGCTCAGCGCCAAAGCGGCCATCGAAACCAGTCCTGTCGAAACTGCGAACCTCGTCGCCAAGCTTCCCGGTTCCGACCCCACGCTGAAAAATGAATACGTGGTCCTTTCCGCGCACATCGATCACGTTGGCATCGGCGCGCCCATCAACGGCGACAAAATTTATAACGGGGCCATGGACGACGGCTCCGGCAGCGCGGCAGTTCTGGATGTAGCCGCAAACTTGAAGGCACATCCCGAGGAAGCGAAGCGCTCGATCCTCTTTCTCCTTGTTACCGCCGAAGAAAAAGGCCTGCTCGGCTCAAAATATTTCGCCGCGCATCCCACCGTTCCGATCAAATCCATCGTTGCCGACATCAACATGGACATGTTTCTCCCCATCGTGCCGCTGAAAATCCTGACGATTCAAGGCATCGACGAATCGGACCTCGGCCCGCGCGCGGCGGCCATCGCGCAATCCATGGGCGTGAAGCCCATCGCCGATCCCGAACCTTTGCGCAACCGCTTCATTCGCAGCGATCAGTACAGCTTCATAAAAAAAGGCGTTCCTTCCGTCAAAGTGGACGTCGGCTTCGAACTCGGCACGCCGGAGCAAAAACTCTTTAAGGACTGGCTCACCAACCGCTACCATGCGCCTTCCGACGATGTGAACCAGCCCGTCGATCTGAAAACCGCCGCTGGTTACGAGGAATTTACGCGCCGCCTGCTGCTCGAAACCTCCAACGCCGCCGCCCGCCCGGAATGGAATAAAGATTCTTTCTTCCGCCGCTACGCCGCCAACTAACTGCCGCGTCCCTCAAAATGTATTTCGACGAAGCCTTTTGGAGCGCGGCAGCCTTGCTGCCGCATTTCCGACTGCTTGCATCACTCTAATATTTGGCAAGGCTCCAAGCTCTTGCTCATGCAGAATTCTGCTTGGTCCAGATTTTCGATGCTTGTGTTACAGTGCGCCTCACTATTTCTCGCGAGAGGAGCGAATCATGCGGAGACGAACCTTCATCAACGTGACTGCCGGCACTGCCGCGACACTGGCTTTTCCGCCATTGCCGCAGGCTGAACCGGAGGGTAAGAATCCCGTTTCCCCTAGGCCGGGAGCCGCCCAAACAGGAGAAAAGCCCATGCCACACGCCGTCGTGCATTTTGAAATCGGTTGCAGAAACAGCGCTAAGACGCAGGAGTTCTACAAAAAACTCTTCGATTGGAAAATTGAAGCGATGGGCCCCGCCGCGATGATCGCCGGGGAGACCGGCGGCATTGCCGGCCACATCACCGCGCTCGGCCATGAACCCGAGCACTACACGATTTTCTATGTCAGCGTGGATGACGTTGCCGCGTATCTGGAAAAAGCAAAGGCCTTGGGAGCCAAGACGCTCGTCGGTCCAATAGACATCCCTACCGGCACGTTTGCCTGGATGCAGGATCCCGAAGGCAACACCGTCGGCCTCTGGAAGAACAAGTCTTAGCCTATTTTTCACACTGGCATGGCAACTTATATCGAGCAACGCAATGAATGTGTCATTCTAAGCCTGCCTGCGGCAAGCAGGCGAGGCGAAGGCTCTCAACCGATGCGCACCTCACAGGTTTAGACCGGCGCGTCCTGGCCGCTCTACTTTCTTGAACGTTGGCCTCATAGACGCCACGCCATTTCTAGTCTTGAGTCTTTCCCAGGATACGCCGGGCGACTTCGGCAGCCGTCAGCAAGAAGGTGGCGAATGCAGCCGAGAACAGAGCAGTTAGATGACGGGCCCAGAGCAATCGGTCAGCGCGATAACTCATGTGGTCGTTGCCGACGCGGTAGGTTTCAGCGATTCTGGCCCAAAGGTCTCCCACCATGATGAAAGCGACAGAGAAGGCTAGAGAAAGAAACAGAATCATTGTGGCGCCGGGAAGCCAGCCGCTTTCGGCAGGAGGGTAGCGCCGCCAGATCGCGCGGGCAACAACTGCGGCGACGAGACAGTAGAGCAATGCAAAGGGGAGGTTTATGGCCAGATCGATGTACGCGCGGTTCTGTCCGAGCGAGCCGTATACGCTTTCAATTGGCACATTGTGCTGCTTTGCGATCTCTCCAAACAACCTTGCGATACACCGGTCTCTGTTGGAGGCATAGTCTTCACCGGAGACGTAGTAGGGCGTGCGAAGGCCATGATGCACATCCGAATACCTGATTGCGAGATCTTCGGCGAACTCCGCGTCCTCACTGAGGTGCTGTGCCGTGGCTGGACCGGCAGCCCTTTCCGGCGGCCACTCGCAGTCGGAGTTGCGACCCTCGCGGCGGACGCAGCCGGCGGCGCAGAAAAAAACGAGTGTCGCCAGCAGGAGTCGCCGGAATTGCTGCGCGCGGATAACCATGAGGCTACCGATGCTTAGGTGTGGCCGACGGATTCATTTCAGAAAGCTGGTGAACGCCCGAGCGGTGCAACAAATGAAGAATGCCCCAGCCGATCGCTCCGGCCGTAAGGGCCCAGAGCAGAGTTGCCAGTAGCGCCTGCACGATCATAGCTTGCGTGGGGTGAATCGGACCCACCGCCGGATTTGCGTGGGGTATTGAGACCGATATCGCTCTAGCCTTCTCAATCGTGAACATCACCGCGGCCAGGATGACCATCATCAACCCCACCGTAGCTTTCGGGAACCGGAATTCAGATCGCATGGCAAGCCTCCTTCCTGAAGAAAACATCCCATTGTCGTAGGAACCCGTGATGCCCATGAAATGCTCGCGGACCGCGCCATAGAGCAGCCCGCCGGTCTCACGCATGCCGGAAAAAAGCAACGCCAGCGCGCCTTTCTTTTGATTCTCCGATTGCACTTCACGGAGGACGTCGGTCATCTCGTCGCCATATTCGCAGCGGTACGCCGCGGGATAAAGGCGCAGGAGCGCGCGGTAGAGTGCGAGCATGAGTTACGTCTCCTTCCGCGCCACGCGCAGCGCAGCCACGCGCGTGAGATGTTTCAGCCGCGCCACTTCCATTTGCAGGTTCCGTCGCCCCGCCGCCGTCAACCGGTACGCTTGCCGGCCGCGCGAGCTGTCCTGTTCTTTGAAGCGCTCGATCCAGTCCTCTTCAAGGAGGCGACGCAGCGCCCCGTACAGCGTTCCGGTGCTGAGCCGCACGCGCCCTTCGCTCATCTGCTCGGTGTCTTGCAGGATCGCGTAGCCGTGCCGCGGCTGTTCCGCCAGGCTCAGAAGGATCAGCAGAACCGGCTCGCTCACATCCATATATGTCCTCCAGCGACATGTCGCATAACGCCATATTGCCCGTTTCTTTAGACGCCGGTCAAGACAAAAATGTTCCAGGCTCATTCTTTACCGAAGGTGCGCGTATTTCCTACGGTTTGCCGGGAGCCGCGCTCCCGTGAAAGTTTCCATAGACGAGGCCCGCTGGTTTGCCAGAGGCATCGCGCTCGATTTTGACTTGCTCCCAGTACGAGCGGTCCACAAATTGATCCCGGGCTACCGGAAGCAACGGCGAAACGCTGCCGCCGGGCCAGCGGAGCGACAGCTCCTGCCCCTCCGCCATGACCTCCAGTTGTGCGTTGGGCTGATAGAAGTCCGCGCCGAATTGAAACGTGCCCGTGCAGGTCTTAAGTTCCGCTGCGCTCGGAGGAGGATCGCTCGGACTAAATGTTTCATACGGTAGCCCGCGGAGAATGGCCGCAATGTCCTGGCCGATGGTCGATGTGGCCGACGAATAAATATTGCTGAAGACCGTCACGCTCATTTTCTCGCGCGGCAGATAGAGAACAAAGGAGGCGAATCCGGGAGCGCGTCCGCTCATCGAATAAGCGGTTTCACCGAACCTCTTATTTGCGCGTTTGAACCAGCCATACCCCACTTCCAGCGAAGTGTCGAGCATCGCTTCGCGCGAAGATGAACTCAACAACCGGCCGCCAAACAGCGCTTCCAGCCATTTTGTTTCGTCGCCTGCGGTGGTGAACACGGAAGCGTTGCCCGTCTTACCTGACCAGTGAATCACCCTCGCGCGGTCTATTCCGTAGATCCCCGCTGGCTGATAACCGAGCGCCATCTTTGCAGCCGTCGCGTTGGAGTCGTCATCGATCCCGGACGCCTGCAAGGCCGCGCGCCGGAAAACCAGCTTCTCTACGGCGGCCGCGAAAGGCAGGCCGGTCTTCTTTTCCACGATAAGCGCGAGAAGGTTGTAAGCGGAATGTTCCTCGTGCAGATATTTCGTTCCCGGCTCGAACAGAAGCGGCGGGCCTTCGATTTTGGCAATCAGCGTCGCGGGCGTCTGATGCTGCTGAAGTATGTCGTTGTAGTCGGGCAGGTTGTTGATGTCCGGCAGGCC
>WNER01000013.1_pt1 | contig 26919 bp, 22 predicted proteins | sample 5399921 | NCBI WGS metagenome assembly WNER01 (sample SAMN13153331, study PRJNA577476) | soil metagenome | isolation source: 20 cm grassland meadow soil 5 days after 1st rain plot 5 | place: USA:California | collected 2015-09-21 | reverse complement strand
TACACCGTTCAGGCCATCGACGCGGCGGGGAACGCTTCCGCCCAATCGACCTCTGCGAGCGCGACCACTCAAGCCGCCCTCGACACCACGGCCCCCTCGGTCCCCGGCGGCCTGGCCGCCGTCGCGACGTCCTCCTCACGGATCAAGCTGTCCTGGAGCGCCTCGAACAACAACGTGGGCGTGACCGGCTACAAGGTGTTCCGCAACGGCGTGCAGATCGCCACCACCAGCGCGCTCAGCCACGTCAACACGGGTCTCTCGCCTGCCACCACCTACAGCTTCACCGTCGCCGCCTTCGACGCCGCCGGCAACAGCTCGGCGCAGTCGGCCCCTGTCTCGAGTCGCACCCCCGCGGCTCGTGTCAGAAGGGATTTCAACGGGGATGGCAAGGCTGACATCCTGTGGCGCAACAGCACGACCGGCGCGAACACGATCTGGCTCATGAATGGGGCCGTGATTTCGAGCGGTGCGACATTCGCTACGGTAGTGGATCCCAACTGGGGCATTGCAGGGCTCGGCGACTTCAACGGAGACGGGAAGTCCGACATCCTGTGGCGCAACCGCTCTACCGGCGAGAACACAATCTGGTTCATGAACGGCGCGGCGATTTCGAGCGCTGCTGTGTTTGCTACCATATCGGATCTCAACTGGACTGTCGCCGGGACGGGTGACTTTGACGGAGACGGCAAGTCCGACATCTTGTGGCGCAACGCGGCGACCGGGGATACCACAATCTGGCTCATGAACGGTGCCACGATTTCGAGTAGCGCGCCCATCGCCGCGGTAACCGATCTCAACTGGAGCATTGCTGGAGTCGGGGACTTTGACGGAGACGGCAAGTCCGACATCCTGTGGCGCAACGGCACGACCGGCCAGAACGCGATCTATTTCATGAACGGCACCACGATTTCGAGCAACGTGCCCATCACTGCGGTGGCGGATCTCAACTGGAGCATCGCGGGAACCGTTGACTTTGACGGAGACGGCAAGTCCGACATCCTGTGGCGCAACGGCGCGACCGGCGATAACTCAATCTGGCTCATGAACGGTGCCACGACTTTGACCGGTTCTTCCATCGGCGCGGTGCAGGGCAGCGCCTGGTCGATAGTGCGCTAAGGCCTTCGCCCGAGTCAGCTACAAGGGCCGGCCCGACCGTCTACGGCCGAACGCAAGCGCTCAGAACGCGATTCGGGCGGAAATCGAGATGACGTTGACTACGTAGTCAACGGGAAGAACGACAGGACTGGCTGTAGGATCAGAAACAAAGTTTGAAGAGCGGCCCTCGCGCTGAGCGCTCAACAGGAACGTTAGGCTCCGAGCGGGCCGATACGCAAGCGTCACCGTCCCCGACCTCACTCGATCGGTTCGGCTCGGAGAACTCCCCGAGGTCTGTCCCGGACTGGGCAGGAACTCCCTGACGCTGTAATCGAAGGTCCCCGACACGTCGATTTTCTCGGTCACGCTGAGCGTCGGGCGCAGCGTGACCCCTTTCACGAGCACGAAGCTCGAGCCGATGTCCTGGTAGGGGTAGATGTCGCGCTGCGCGACCGCGGCGAGCGAAAGCTTTCCGGTCGGCTTCCAGTCGTACTGAGCGCGGGCGGTGTGACCGACAAAATCGAAGGTCTGCAGCGACATGTCGGCATAGCGCCGGCTGAGGCGATCGGCGCGTGCGCTCAAGTGTGACGCGCCGGTCGGTGTCCAGTCGGCCACGACACCCGCGCTGGTCTGACGGTACGCGTTGTCGACCAGGCCTTTCGGATAACGGCCGTCTTCGGTCCGCGCGCTAAGACCCACCGAGGTATTGGCCGGAGTGACATAGCTCAAGGCGACCTCGGTGTAGAGAACGTCGAGGTCGAGGCTCTGACGCGCCGGGTCGCCGTTCGTCAACTCCAGTCCGCTTACCCCCGTGTTGAGCCGCCAGCGCGGCGTGACGAGATAGGCCGCGCTGAAGAAGGCCTGTCGTGTCTTGAGAGGATCAGGTCTGCTGCTCTGAGGATTGGCGAACGAAACAATATTAGCGAACGATGCCAGGGCCAAAGTTTCCGTATACCCCAGTTGGCCGCTCGCGTCGTTGCCCAGCTGCCACAACCACATCGCCCGCCCCTCGTGGCCGGTGAAATCGAGAACGGTAAGTTGGTCGTAGCGGGTATCGTTCCTTGCAAAGGCCCCCTGAAAACGCTGCCGGCTCACCGGCACGTCGAAGTTGAGCCCGAGGGACGTAGTGCGGTAAGTATCACCCCGCGAAGACGCGCCGATATCCTCGGGCGCCGCATTCTTCGAGATGCGGAATACGTTATCGTCGCGAGCGGCTTTCTCCTCGGCGAACAGCGTGAGCTTGTCATCCCACAATGCGAATGCTTTCGCTGCCGGAAGGAAAAGACCGGCGACGGCAATTGCTCCGCCCACGATTCGAAGGCCCAGGCCGGCGTGGCCCTGGGCGCCGCGCATCGGAGTCACGGCCGCCTCAGACGGAAGACCGGGTTCGACCTGCAGGAATCCATGCCTCAAGCGTGCCACGGCGCGCTCGAGATGGATAGTGGATCGGCGAAAGCCTCTTGCGAATCAGGTTCTGACCGCTGGCGTCCCTTCACGCGCCATCACAGCGACATGCGGCGGCGCGCGATGGCGATCACGCCGAGCAGCCCCGCCAACACCGTGGCCCAATTACCGGGCTCCGGGACGGGGACCGCGGGCCCCGGAGCGAGCTTGGCGTTTGCGATGAGATAGTATTTCTCCGCGTCTAGCTCGCTGCCGCCGTTTGCCGCTACCAGGACTGCTCGCGGCTGCGAGGCACCGACCACCTCGTGCCGGTTGAAGACCGACCGCTGCTTCAACCCCGTGCCGTAGCCGTTCTTGCGACCGGGCGTGAAATCGTCCGAGCCGGACGGCGAAAAGCCGAGGGCAGCGTTCGACTGCCGTGCGTCGACCCTGAAAGGGCCACGGGCCGGGGCATGCTCGCCGCTCGTCAATCGAGTTGGAGTTCCCTTCCGGGCGGCGGCCGCCGAAGTCAGGAGCGCAACGTTTGCGTTGGCGCGGATGCCGTTCGCAGGGACCTTTCCGTCTGAATACGGCGTCGTGATTTGATCCAGAGAGCGCTCCGGATCAGTGACCATCGGATTGACGACCATCGTCAACGCGCTGCTGGCGCCGAACACACTGTTGGCGCCGGCATGTATGGAAGCACAAGCGTGGCCGGACGCCGCTGCCAATGCCAGCCAAGCGGCAAGCGCTTCGAGCATCAGCCTTGTTCTCATCGTACCTTCCTCTCGGGAACCGATATGAATCACTCCGGAGAGTAAAAGGTCAACGTGACAGTGAGTCGAGTGTTTCGCCGTGTGGGAATGGGTAGAGAGAACTAAGGGGCGCCGGTCCCGATATTACCGGGACTCAGTTGTTGAGAATGCGCAGTACTAGCGCCTTGACGACGGCCTGAGTGCGGTTTTGAACATTCAGCTTGCGCAGAATTTTCTGCACGTGATTTTTTACCGTCAGCGGGCTGATCTCCAGGATGGTGCCGACCTCGATGTTGCTCTTGCCGAGGTGAATCCATCTCAGGATTTCCTGTTCGCGCGAGGTAAGAAGACCGGCACCTCCGGGATGTGCGCCGGCGCTTTCTGCCGGCCGGTCGATCTGGGTGCGCACCCATGCCTGATGCAGGAACGGCACGATCAGTTCGATGCAATAGATCTGTTTTTGGCCCATCGTCTGCGCCCGGCAGGCGAAAGTGAACAAGCTCGCCGGCTTCCCGAAAGCATCGTAGGTCCCGTGCGTGATCACCGTGTCCGCCCCTATCCGGTTGAGTTCGCGCGCCAACGAGCTTTGGGCGAACTGACTCGCTGGTCCCATTTCACAGACTACGGGCCGGTAGGAGTTTTCTTCCCAGGTCTTGATGATGTGCGGCACCATGGATGTATCTTGGCGGAACATGTCGCTGAAGAGCGCAGGCTCGAGAGGTGACGTAGAAAAGCTGTCGACTTGAAAAGACATCGGCTCCGCATTGCGCAGGGCACAGATCAGGGCCTCATGTTTCACGAGGTCTTGCAGCACGCCCTGGGTCCACGTAAAAAAGTGATGTCGCGCATGCACCCGAAGCGAGGCATCCATGATGAGCTTGAGCGATTCCAGCTCAAGAGGGTCCAATAGGGTCGCGCTACCGGACGTGCCGCCGCTCACTGGGGCTTGAGACTGATGGGCCGGCAGCTCGGGATGACGTTCTGCGGTGAACGGGCGTTCGCTTGCTTGCATAAGACAACCTCCCGGAATCCAAGACTCGTCCTAGGTAAGTAGGACTAGCGTGCCTAATATGAGTAGCGCGTATTACATGAACGTGAACTGCCTGAAATGATTTTCAGTGGAAAGTCTCCTAAGCAACCCATTGTTTGTATTCATACTTCACCCACGCGTCCCAGAGGCACACTCTTCAGGAACGCGCTGGCGGCGCCGATCCGCAAACGCATCGCGCCGTAGCCATTGGACACTGCTCCCGCTCGGCGAAGCGACAAATTTCCCGCGTCGTGGGCGCTACAATTCCACACGCCAGCGATACGCCCCACCCGTGAAAGTAGTTCTTTGGGGCTAACCGGCCGTGTCCGCAAGGTTTGCAATTGGGAGCTACCGTGTCCTCCGATATCCGTCACGGCTCCCTTCGACCTTGCCCCCTTCCAGTTTGCTCGCCGCGCACCAGTCCCATCGCCTGTTCCTCGACCATCGGCTCGCGCCTGCGGCGCTGGTGCAGGCGACGCTCGATCCTCTTGTGGCGATCGGCGCGCTGCTGCTGTCCGCCTTTGCGTTCGGCAAAACGTTCGAAGGCCCGTATCTGATTCTCGCGCTGATCGTATTCTCGCTGACCTTTCCCGGAACCCCTACGAAAGGCACCAGCCTGAGAGCGCTCGCCGGTGACGTCGCGTCAAGCTGGTTTGTCGTCGTCGCACTCCTGTTGCTTATCGGTTGGGCGACGCGAACGCTCAACTCCTTTGATCCGCGCGTCATCCTCGCGTGGGTATTCGCCGCTCCGGTCGCGTTGTTCGCCGCGCGAGCGCTCATGCCCGTAGTTCTGCAGCGCCTACTCGCGGCGGAGGGTGTGCAACGAGTCGCCGTCATCGCAGGTGAGGGCGAGCTCGGGCGCAAGCTCGCCGAACGGATCCGAGGCACCCCGTTTCTCGGCATCCGCTTGGCCGGTTTTTTCGACGATCGCAGCCCCGAGCGCCTCGGCAGCGCCGAGCCCGGCGAGACTCTCGGAGCGCTGGATCAGGTCGCGCCTTACGTAAAAACACATCATGTCGATCTGATCTATATCACGCTCCCCATGGCTTCGCAGCCCCGCATCCTCAAGCTGCTCGACGAGCTGCACGACACGACAGCCTCGATCTACTTCGTCCCGGACATCTTCCTGTTCGATTTGATCCAGGCGCGCATGGATACGATCAGCGGCATTCCGGTGCTCGCCGCCTGCGAAACCCCGTTCTACGGAATCAATGGTCTGATCAAGCGCGCGAGCGACATCGTCCTCGCATCGGCGATCCTCGCCTTGATCTTGCCACTCATGCTTGTCATCGCAATCGGCGTAAAGCTGACTTCTCCCGGGCCGGTGCTGTTCAGGCAGCGGCGCTACGGGCTCGACGGCAAGGAGATCGTCATCTACAAGTTCCGCACGATGACCGTGCTCGAGGATGGGAACGTGATCAAGCAGGCCACGCGCAACGACGGACGCGTGACCGGCCTCGGCGCGCTTCTGCGGCAGACCTCGCTCGACGAGCTGCCGCAGTTTTTCAATGTGCTCCAGGGCCGCATGAGCGTCGTCGGCCCGCGCCCCCACGCAGTGGCGCACAACGAGATGTACCGCCGGTTGATCAAGGGCTACATGATCCGGCACAAGGTCAGGCCGGGAATCACCGGGCTGGCTCAAGTCAACGGTCTGCGCGGGGAGACCGATACGCTCGACAAGATGCAAGCTCGCATCGAGCATGATCTCCATTACTTGAGAAATTGGTCGCTGCAGCTCGATTTGCAGATAGTGGTCAAGACGGTCTTTGTCCTGCTCAGAAAACAGGATGCCTTTTGAGGGGCTCGGCGCGCGCCCTCCCGAACGAGCGGTGCCGGCTGCAGAGAGCATAGAGCGGGCGGAAAACCCCGGGCGGGAGCGCGGGCCTCAGGCCGGCTGGCGGCGGAAGCGGTAACCCATTCCGCGCACGGTCTCGATCAGACCTTCGTGGCCGCTGGGGGTGAGGACCTGTCGCACTCTGCGGATGTGGACGTCCACGGTGCGCTCTTCCACAAAGACGTGATCCCCCCAGACTTCGTCGAGAAGCTGGGCGCGGCTGTAGATCCGATCAGGGTGAGTCATGAAGAAATGCAGCAGCCGAAACTCGGTAGCCTTGAGATCGATTTTTTGACCGTTACCGGTAATACGATGCGCGGCCGGATCCAGCCTTAAGCCCGCGATTTCCACGACCTCGTCGCTCAGGAGCGGCGCGCGCCGGCGTATTACGGCCTTGATTCGCGCGAGCAACTCGCGCGGGGAGAAGGGCTTGGTGATGTAATCATCCGCTCCTGCCTCGAGCCCCGTCACCTTGTCCGTTTCCTCTGTACGGCCCGTCAACATGATGATCGGAATGTCCTTGGTGCGTTGATCGGTGCGCAGTTGCCTCGCAAAGCTCACTCCGGTCGCGTTGGGAAGAATCCAATCGAGGAGCACCAAATCCGGCAGTACCTCGCGGATGGCCGCTACGGCCTCGGGCACGCTGGCCGCGCGCATCACCTTGTGCCCGGCACGCTCGAGGTTCACCGCGATCAACTTCTGCGTGATGGGTTCATCTTCGACTACAAGTATGGTGCCGCCGCCCATGATCTAAATGGCTCCCTTCAACAGTAATCCGACTGGCGAAATCATGATAGTGTGCCGGACTTCCGCTCACCATACCGAAGGCTTGATTTTGGTGGCGCATCGGTGACTTGGTGTAGCTGTGTGGCTACGCGCCTAGACGAGTTGTTGCTTGACGGCATAACGGACAAGCGCAGCGTTGTCCGTCAGCTTCAGTTTCTTGAGAATGCGGGCCCGGTAGGTGCTGATCGTGCTCGGGCTCAGGAACATCTCCGCCGCAATCTGGTTGATCTGCTTGCCCGACGCGAGCAGCCACATCACCCGGTACTCGCGGTCGGAAAGAGACTCGTGAAGAGGTTTTTCGGCGTCGGGGGCAAGATCGGTTGCCAGTTTCTCCGCAAAGTTCGCGCTGACATACTTGCCCCCGTTCGCCACCTTGCGGATGGCAGCCGTCAGCTCCTCGCCGGCGCTTTCCTTGTTGATGTAGCCGGAGCCGCCGGCCTTGAACACCTGTGCGGCATGAGCCTCTTCAGGGAGCATGCTCAGAACGAGGACCGGACGACCCGGGTGCCGGCGTTTGATTTCCTTGATCAGCTCTACCCCGCTTCGGCCGGGCATGGAAAAGTCGAGAACGGCGACGTCCCAGTCGAGCTTGCGAACGAGCTCGAGGGCTTCATCACCGTCCTTGGCCTCGCCGACCACGTCCATGTCGTGCTCCGCGGCAAGGATCTCTTTCAGACCACGCCGAACGACCGCGTGGTCGTCCGCGATTAGAATTCTCATGGCGTCGCCTCCCCGGAAGCGATTCCCACAACACAATCGGGTTGCGGCACTGGGTCGCCGCAGATGCCGTCAAATTCTACTTCAAGCCCAAGGGGATTGACACTCTCACCTTTGTCCCCTTGTTCTGAGCGCCGGTGATTTCGACGGCCCCGCCAAACGGAAGAACACGCTCCCGCATTCCCAAGAGCCCCAGCGATTTCGGGTCGTAAATCGCGGATTCCGCGATGCCTTTGCCGTTGTCTTCGACCGTCAACACCAGAGCGCCGGATTCTATCTGCATCGTGACATCGATCCTGGTCGCGTTCGCGTGCCGCGCGACATTCGTCAGCAACTCCTGAAAAATACGGAACGCCGCCGTCGATCGTTCTTGATCGAGCACAGGCGCGTCCGAGAACACCGAGACTTTGCATCTGATCCCGGTGCGCTTGCGGAAATCTCCGGCCTGCCACCCGATGGCGGCGGTCAGCCCCAGATTGTCCAACACTCCCGGCCGCAGCCGCGAGGCGATCTTGCGCACGGACTGGATGGTGTCGTCGATCAACCCGGACATCGATTTCGTCTTCTCGAGGAGCACCCGTTGATCACCGGGCAGCCTGTTCGCCACCCAGGTCAAATCCATTTTCAACCCCGTCAGCGACTGACCGAGCTCGTCGTGAATCTCTCGGGCGATCCGCGTCCATTCCTCCTCGCGCACGGATTGCAAATGAGCCGCCAGAGCGCGCAAATTCTCCTCCGACTTCCTCAGCCGCTCTTCGGCCCGCGTGCGTTCGGCTATCTCCCGCATCAATACGGCATTCTTGTTGTAGAGATCGACGAAAACCGACAACTTCGATTTCAGAATTTCCGGAACGAGGGGCTTGACGATGTAGTCGACGGCCCCGGCCTCGTACCCGCGAAACACCGAGTGCACGTCTTCGTAGGCGCCGGTCAGGAAGATGATCGGGGTGTCCCGCGACCGTTCGCGCTCCCTGATCAATCTGGCGGTTTCGAACCCATCGACCCCCGGCATTCGCGCATCCAGGAGAATCGCCGCGAAGTCCTCCTTCGAGACGCATTGCAGAGCTTCTTCGCCCGAATGTGCAAGAACGACTTTTTGCGTCTCGCTTTGCAGGAGTTCTTGCAAGGCAAAGAGACTCCTCGAGTCATCATCGACGATCAAGATGCTCGCTTGGGATAGACTCGTATTCACCGCTCCTCTCAGGCCGCCGCCAAGCGCGCGTTGTTTCTGCCGGGGCGCCGCCCGAGCCCAAGCTCGCGGCCGCCCTTTGCTGCGCGCCCCGGGCGTCAGATCACGCGGATCTCGGGCAGCGGGAAGCCGTTAAAGCCGCTCGCGTAGGCCGTGGTGTAGGCGCCGGCGTTCCTGAGGTAAATATAGTCGCCCTCCTGCAGATCGGAAGGGAGCGGCTCGTCGCGCATCACCACGTCGATCGAATCGCAGGTCGGTCCCGCGACGTTCCAGGGAATGTCCGGTCCGGAGCGGTCGGTGCGGATCTTGTACTTGAGCCCTTCGGCCGTCTCGATGATGCCACCGAAAAGCCCCGCGTCCAGATGCATCCAGCGCTTGTTCGCGCGGGTCGCCGTCCCCATGATGCGGCAGACGAAATAGCCGGCGTCGGAGACCAGGAATCGGCCCGGCTCGGCGATCACCCTCACCGCGGCAGGGAACCCTTCCAGCGCCCGGTTGACGACCTCGCCGATCACCTCGATCGCCGGAATCGGCTTGACGTGCCTCACCGGGAAACCTCCGCCGATGTTCAGAAGCCGCGGATTGAGCCCCGCCTTCTGCATCTGGTCGAAAACGCCGCGCGATTTTTCGATGCCGACGCGCCAGTTTTCAGGATTGCGGCACTGCGAGCCCACGTGGAAGGCGACGCCCGCGAGGTCGACCTTGAGCCTCGCCGCTGTCACGACGATGTCGCGCACCTCGGAGGGGTGCGCGCCGAACTTGCCGGCAAGGGGCCAATCGCTGCCGATATTGGGCGTGTCGATGCGCAGGTACAGCCGGGCGTCCGCCTTGATCGACTGGATTTTCTTCAGCTCCTCGACCGAGTCGATCACGTACCAGAGGACGCCCCTCGAGCTCGCATGGGCGATCTGGTCGCGAGATTTGACCGGATTGGAGTAGAAGACATCGGCCGCGCGAACGCCCAGGGCGAGCAGGAGATCCAGCTCGGCGATAGAAGCGATCTCGAATCCCGCACCTTGCTCGAGCATGAGCTTGAGAATGCGGGGATCGGGGTTGGCCTTGACTGCGTAGTGCGGTAGCACACGCGGCATCGCCGCCGTGAAGCGCCGCGTCTTCTCGCGGACGATGGTGGAATCGATCAGGAGAAACGGCCTGTCGTAGCCGTCTTTGACTGCCGCCCGGACTTTCTCGAAATCCAGGCTCGACTCGGGGTGCGAGTCGAAGAGGTGGGTTGCTTCGAACGCCTGCTGTCGGATGGATCGGATGGTCTTTTTAGCTACGCCGGCACGCATCTGCATCGTTTAAGTCTCCAGGACGAACCTACGTTACGGGAATGTCGAGTGCGAAAAAATCCTGCGAGCCGCGGTGCTCTCTCTTGCTTGTCATGATGACCTCCTTTGCGCGTGGTTTGCAGTTCAAATCCGATCTCCAAAAGCATCGGGCCCGGGTTTGACCGTCCGCTTTGCAGACAACCGAACCGGAGCCCGTATGCGCCCGATTATAGGGGTTGCGTTTCCGAAATCAAGCGGAATCTTCGGCATTCTGCGCACCTCCCGCGCGCCGGCAGTTCTCTCCGCCGCCGCTGGACCACAATGTATGGTAGGCGCGGTGAGCCCGAAACGCAATAGGGAGTGGATGGAATTCAGATCTTGGGCAGTGTTACACCTTTCTGTCCCTGGTATTTCCCGCGGCGGTCCTTGTACGAAGTCTCGCAGACTTCGTCGGACTCGATGAAGATCACCTGGGCCACGCCCTCGTTGGCGTAGATCTTGGCGGGCAGCGGAGTGGTGTTGGAGAACTCCAGCGTGACGTGCCCCTCCCATTCGGGCTCGAGCGGCGTGACGTTGACGATGATCCCGCAGCGGGCGTAGGTCGATTTCCCCAAGCAGATGGTGAGCACGTTCCGGGGGATGCGGAAGTATTCGACCGTTCGCGCGAGGGCGAAGGAGTTGGGCGGGATGATGCAGGAGTCGCCTTTGACGTCCACGAAGGACTTGTCGTCGAAATTCTTGGGGTCGACGATGGTCGAGTTGAGATTGGTGAACAGCTTGAATTCATTCGAACAACGCACGTCGTAACCGTAGCTCGAAGTGCCGTAGGAAACGATACGCTGCCCCTTGACCTCCTTCACCTGCCCCGGCTCGAACGGCTCGATCATGCGGTGCTCGGCCGCCATCCGGCGGATCCACTTGTCCGACTTGATGCTCATCGGCAATGAGCCCTCAGGTATCCTTGGACACGACGATGTTCGGAAACTTCGAGGTCATGTCCCTGGCGGACTCGGCGATCTTGACCGCAAGCCTGCGCCCGATCGCCCTGTAGATCTCCGCCGTCCGGCTTTCCGGGTCGGCTACCACGGTCGGCTTGCCCGAATCCGCCTGCTCGCGGATTGCGATGTCCAGCGGCAGTGCCCCGAGCAGCTCGACGCCGTATTCCTTGCACATGCGCTCGGCCCCGCCTTGCCCGAAGATATGCTCCTCGTGGCCGCATTGGGAGCAGATGTGGGTACTCATGTTCTCCACGATCCCGAGGATGGGAATACCGACTTTCTCGAACATCTTGAGTCCCTTGCGGGCGTCGATGAGCGCGATGTCCTGAGGCGTGGTGACAATCACCGCTCCGGTGACCGGGACTTTCTGGGCGAGGGTGAGCTGGATGTCTCCGGTTCCGGGCGGCATGTCGACGATGAGGTAATCGACGTCCTTCCAGCGGGTGTCCTTGAGGAGCTGTTCGAGGGCCTGGGTCACCATCGGCCCGCGCCAGACCATCGGGGTATCGATGTCGATGAGAAAGCCGATCGAGATCGCCTGGATGCCGTGGCCCATCATAGGCTCGAGCGTCTTGCCGTCTCTGGACTCGGGCCGACCGGCGATGCCGAGCATCATCGGCTGCGAGGGTCCATAGATATCGGCATCGAGCACCCCGACGCTCGCTCCTTCCGCCGCGAGCGCGAGAGCCAGATTCACGGCTGTCGTCGATTTTCCCACCCCGCCCTTGCCGGAGGCGACCGCGACGATGTTCTTCACCCCGGGAATCAGCTTGACCCCGCGCTGCACCGTGTGGGAAATGATCTTGCTCGTGACACTGACGTTCACGGCGCTCACGCCTGGGACGCCGCGGAGCTTGCCTGCGATGAGTTTGCGGATCGGATCGAGCTGGGTCTTGGCGGGATAGCCGAGCTCGATCTCGAGCGAGACGCTGCCGCCTTCCAGTTTGATGTTTCTCGCCGACTTGGTCGCAACGAAATCCTTGCCCGTATTCGGGTCAATGACTTCCTTGAGCGCAGCGTGAACTTGTTCCTGGGTGACTGACATGGTGGTTCACGCGATTTCCGTCGCGCGAGACGCTACCGGCTCTGGCAATGGGTTGATATTCTAGCAACTTTGCGGTGCCTGCCACGCCCTGCCGCGGTAGAATGAGGCCCCAAGGGAACACGGGCCGCACACGTGCGGGGGAGCCCGGCAGGCAGACTGCGGTGGACAAAGATGGCGGAGCATACCAATCGAACATTCATCTGCAGCGTGCTCTTTCTCGACATCGTCGAGTACTCGCAGCGCTCGGTCGCCGAGCAAATAGCGCTGAAAGAACGCTTCAACGCCGTCCTGACAGAGGCGATCGCCGGCGTCGCCACCGACGATCGCATCATCCTCGACACCGGGGACGGCGCGGCCGTGAGTTTTCTCGGGGACCCCGAAGATACCTTGTTCGCGGGAATGAGCCTGCGCGATGCCGTTGCCGGCCAAGACGTCACCAGCGGCCCGCAACTGCAGATCCGCGTCGGCGTCAACCTCGGACCGGTGAGACTCGTAAAGGACATCAACGGCCAGCCCAACATCATCGGCGATGGGATCAACGTAGCGCAGCGCGTCATGAGCTTCGCCGAGCCGGGCCAGATCCTCGTTTCGCGCTCGTATTACGACGTGATGGCGCGCCTCTCCGAGGACTACGCGAAATTGTTTCACTACGAAGGAGCCAAGACCGACAAGCACGTGCGCGAGCACGAGGTCTACGCGATCAGCTCGGCGCCGAGCAATCTGCGGCGAACAGTCCCCGCGCCTGCGCCGAAACCGACGTTACGTCTTCCGAGCCTGCACATCCCGAAATTCCTGAAGCTACGCCCCAGGACCTGGCCGGATACGCTGGCGGTCAACGGCAAGTTGCTCGTCGCTGCGCCGCTCGCGTTCACGCTGATCGTCGGAACAGGGGTCATCGCGCGCAGCCACCGAAACTCAGACGGCGAGGCGAAAATGGTGGTATCAGTGGCGCCACCGTCGGCAGCGCCCAGGGGCGGGCCGACCAAGGTCGAGGCGCCGGAATCCGCGCCTGCGCAGGTGGAAGAGCCGGAAGCGCCGCCGCAAGCCGCGGAGCCGACTGCACCACGCAGGGGGCGGGACGCAGTCGCGACCCCCGGTGCGCCGCTGCAAACGGCGAGAGTGAACGAGACCGGCGCAGGGCTCAAGGACAAGGAAATAGCGTCGGCGCCGGGGCCGAGCGAAGCGGAGGTTGTCGCAGCAGTCCCTGCTCCCCGCGATGCCACGCTCAATATCGTCGCCCTGCCCTGGGCGGAGGTTTTCGTGGACGGGACGAGACAGGGAGTCAGTCCTCCGTTGCGAGCTATCCCCCTCAGGCCGGGCAAACATCGGGTAGAGTTGAGGAACGGGTCGTTTCCGGCCCACATCCAGACAGTCGAATTGAAGCCGGGCACGGAGCTCAGCATCACGCACCGATTCCGCCGCTGAAAGGGCCATGGCCGCTTATCGTGCTCTCGCGTCGTTGCTCGTTTGCCTGGTGATATCCGGATGCGGGACGTTCTCGAGCAAGGGCGAACCGGAACTCGAATTCGGAATAAGGGCCTACGAGGACGGCGAGCTCGCTTACGCCGCGAGGCTGCTGCAGCTGAGCCTCGACTCGGGGCTGGGCGGCGCGTCCAACCGGATGAAGGCCCATAAATACCTCGCTTTCATCCATTGCGCTTCCGGCCGGATTCAGCAGTGCCGCGACGAATTCCGGATGGCGCTGGAAGTCGATTCCTCGTTCGACCTCCGGGACGACGAGACCGGACACCCGATCTGGGGTCCTGCATTCCGCAGCGTGAAACCGAAGAAATAGCCGGACGATGACTGAACCCTGGCTGCTGGGCCGCTACGAGATCGTCGCCGAGCTGGGCAAAGGCGCTATGGGTGTGGTGTACCGCGCGAACGATCCCATGCTCAACCGCATCCTGGCGATCAAGACCATCAATACGGAGGAGGCCGGGCACGAGGGCATGGCGGAGTACGAGGCGCGCTTCTACACCGAGGCCAAGGCGGCGGGCAGCCTGAACCATCCCAACATCATCATCATCTACGACATCGGAAAAAGCGGGCACCTGGTGTACATGGCCATGGAGTACATCGAGGGCCACGAGCTGCGCGAGCTCCTCGCGCAGGGACAATCGCTGCCGGTCGTGCAGGCGGTCGACGTCGCCGCCCAGGTCGGAGAGGGCCTTGCCTACGCCCACCAGCACCAGGTCGTCCATCGGGACATTAAGCCCGCCAACATCATGATCACCCCGGAAGGGCGAGCGAAAATCGCCGACTTCGGCATCGCCCGGATGCGCTCGAGCGAGACCCGCACACAGACCGGCGTGATCATGGGCTCGCCCAAGTACATTTCGCCCGAACAGGTCGTGGGAAAGCGCGCCGATCATCGCTCGGACATCTTTTCGCTCGGGGTGATCCTCTACGAGTGCCTGACCGGGTCCACCCCGTTCAACGGAGAAGGCTTGAGCGCCTTGATGTATCAGATCACCAACCACGATCCGGCGCCGCCCAGCTCGGCCAATCCGCAAGTGCCGGTGATGCTCGACTACATCATCGCCAAGGTGCTCGCCAAGGCACCGGAAGCGCGCTACCAGAGCGCTGCCGATTTTGCGAACGACCTGCGCGAGTGCAGGCTGCAGATGGAAACGGGACAGCAGGGCACGGGCCCCGCCCTCTTGACGACCCGGCCGCCGATTCCCGTGGCGCCGCAGGCCGCGACAGCCCCGATTGCGCAGAGTCCGGGAGGGAAATCGGGCGAAGAGGACGCGCCGGCGCCCTCGCCGACCAAGGGCATCTCGCGCGCGTTCGATTCGCAGGAGGCGACCCAGCGCCTCATGCGCCAGATCGGCGCGGACGGGACAACCGAGTTCGTTTCGACCAAATCCATTTCCGCGACGTCGATCTCGCGCGACCGGGCCCTGCGCCCCGGAGAGCGGCCTTGGGGACAGCGCGAAAACGTGATCATGGCCGCCACCGTCGGGGCGGCGGTCGTCATCGCGACGGTGATCGCTCTGGTCTGAGCCCTGACCCGCCGCGCGCCCGACGCGAGGCGCGAGGCGATAGAATGACGGCTTTTGAAAGTCAGCATGCCCCGCCGGCTGTTCGTCACCACCGCCCTGCCCTACGCGAACGGCCCGTTCCACATCGGCCACATCATGGAATACATCCAGGCGGACATCTGGGTGCGATTCCAGCGCATGCAGGGCCACGAGGTGCACTTCATCGGTGCCGACGACGCTCACGGCGCGCCGATCATGCTCGCGGCGGAAAAGGCCGGAAAGCCGCCCGAGCAATTCATTGCGGAAATCGCCGCGGGGCGCAAGCAATACCTCGACGGCTTTCACATTGAGTTCGACAACTGGCATTCGACCCACTCGAAAGAGAACACCGAGCTCTCGCAGGACATCTACCGCAAGCTCGACGGGGCGAGGTTGGTCTACAAGAAGGCGGTCGAACAGTTTTTCGATCCGGTGAAAGGCATGTTCCTCGCCGATCGCTACATCAAGGGCGAGTGCCCGAACTGCGGAACGAAGGATCAGTACGGAGACGCCTGCGAGAATTGCGGCACTGTCTATTCGCCCACGAAGCTGAAGAATCCGTATTCAACGCTCTCCGGTGCGAAACCCGAGCTGCGCTCTTCCGATCACCTTTTCTTCAAGCTCTCGGACGAAAAGTGCGTCAATTTCCTGCGCGAGTGGCTGGAGCAGCCCGGCCGGTTGCAGCCCCAGGTGGTCAACAAGGCTTGGGAGTGGCTGGACGGCGAAGGCGACAAGGCGCTCGCCGACTGGGACATCTCGCGCGACGCGCCTTACTTCGGCATCCCGATCCCCGGCCTTCCGGGAAAATATTTCTACGTCTGGCTCGACGCGCCGATCGGCTACCTCGCCTCGCTGAAAAACTATTTCGATACCGGCAAGGCGCGCAAGAGCGGCGAGACGCGCGGCTTCGCGGAGTTCCTTGCCGCGCGGGACACGGAGATGATCCACTTCATCGGCAAGGACATCATCTACTTCCACACCTTGATCTGGCCGGCGATGCTGAAATTTTCCGGTTACAAGACGCCCGACCAGATCAACGTCCACGGCTTCATCACCGTCTCGGGCGACAAGATGTCGAAATCGCGCGGCACAGGGATCGACCCGTTGCGCTATCTCGAGCTCGGGATGAATCCGGAATGGCTGAGGTATTACATCGCAGCGAAGCTGAATGGCAATGTCGAGGATATCGATTTTGACCCGGATGATTTCTTGGCTCGAGTAAATAGTGACCTAGTCGGAAAGTACGTCAATATCGCCAGTCGCGCCGCCGGGTTTCTCAACAAGCAGTTCGACGGGAAACTCTTACCCGTCGATTCCGATCGGGTAGTGGCCACCGCGAAATGGACGATGCTGGCGATCGATGCCGAAGAGCGGATCGCCGGACACTATGAACAAAGGGAATTCGGAAAAGTCGTTCGCGAGACGATGGAGCTCGCGGACCGAATCAATGAAGCGATTGACCGCGAGAAACCCTGGGAACTCGCCAAGCGCCCGGATCAGAAGCAGCGCCTGCACGAGGTGTGCTCGGACAGCATCGATGCATTTCGGCGCCTCACACTGTTCTTGGCGCCGATTCTGCCGAAAACGTCGGAGCGGGTTGCGGCTCTGCTCGGGCTCAAGCTCCCGTTGAAATGGAACCAGCTCGGGGAACCGTTGCACAGCATCAGACAATATGAACACTTGATCACCCGTGTCGAAGAAAAACAGCTCGACGCGCTGTTCGAACCGCCATCGGAGAAAGCCGCGATGACCACGCCCGCCAGCCCGTCGACAGACGGAACGATATCGATCGAGGAGTTCTCCAAAGTCGACCTCCGCATCGCCAAAATCGTCAAAGCCGAACGCGTCGACGGCGCGGACAAGCTCTTGAAGCTCACGCTCGATACCGGCAGCGGGACTCGCACGGTGTTCGCCGGCATCAAGTCCGCGTACGATCCGGCGAAGCTCGAAGGCCGTCTCACGGTGATGGTCGCGAATCTCGCGCCGCGCAAGATGAAGTTCGGCGTTTCCGAAGGCATGGTGCTCGCTGCTTCCGGGGACGGGCCGGGTCTATTCCTTCTTTCCCCCGACAGCGGCGCTCAAGCCGGGATGAAGGTGAAGTAGGAATGGGCGTTCTGCCGTCGCCGCTCGCAGGCTCGCTGCTCGTCGCAGCGGCCTGGCTTGTCGTGGCGGTGGCAGGACTGATTCCTGCCGGGAACGCCGCCTTCGCCAGGCGCTTCGCCTTTCCGCTGGGCGCGGCGGCCGGCGTCGCGCTCGCGGCCTTGGGCCTCCAGGCGGTGTGGCTGCCCGCGCAGACCCTGACGCTGCCGCTCGGGTTGCCCGATCTGCCCTTCCACGTTCGCATGGACCCTCTCGCGGGATTCTTCCTGATGCTGCTCGGCTCGGTCTCGGCCGGAATTTCCGTGTACGCCGCCGGCTACTTCCGCGAAGAGCCCTCGGGACGTCTGACGCTCATCAGCATGCAGTACCACGTGTTCCTCGCGAGCATGGCCTTCGTGCTGCTCGCCGACGACGCGTATCTCTTCATGGTCGCCTGGGAAACGATGGCGCTGTCCTCGTATTTTCTGGTGATCACCGACCACCAGCGGCCGGCGATCCGCAGCGCGGGGTTCCTCTACCTGCTGATCGCGCATCTTGGAGCGATCGCGATCTTGCTTTGCTTCGGCGTCCTGCACGGGGGCCGCGGCGACTACACGTTCGACGCGCTGCGCGCCGCCCAGCTGCAGCCCGCGTGGGCGAGCGTGGCCTTCCTGCTCGCGTTTTTCGGCTTCGGCGCCAAAGCGGGGATGATTCCGCTCCATGCGTGGCTGCCGGAGGCGCACCCGGCCGCGCCCTCGCCGGTGTCGGCGCTGATGAGCGGCATCATGATCAAGACGGCGATCTACGGCATGGTGCGCGTGATCTTCGACCTCATTGGCGGAATGAGCGGCAACATCCGCTGGGAATGGGGCATGGCGGTGCTCGTCGTCGGCGCAGGCACGACGCTCTTCGGCGTGCTCTACGCCTTGGTGCAGCACGACCTGAAGCGCCTGCTCGCCTATCACTCGGTCGAGAACATCGGCATCATCCTGCTCGGACTGGGCATGGCTATGGTCTTCATCGGTTTCGGCCACCCGGCAGCGGGCGCGCTCGGCCTGATCGCCGCCCTCTACCACACGCTCAACCACGCGGTGTTCAAGGGGCTCCTTTTCTTGGGTGCCGGCTCGATCCTGCACTCCACGGGCATGCGCAACCTCAACGACATGGGCGGCCTGATCCGCGGCATGCCTAAGACCGCGTTCTATTTCCTGATCGGCGCGCTCGCCATTTCGGCCCTGCCGCCGCTCAACGGATTCGTCTCGGAGTGGCTGACCTTCCAAGCCGCGCTCCAGGCGACGGTCCTTCAGCACGGCGTCGTGCGCAGCCTTCTGCCGCTTTTCGCCGCGACGCTCGCCCTCGCGGGCGCGCTCACCGCGATGTGCTTCGTCAAGGTGTACGGCATCGCCTTTCTCGGCCGAGCGCGCGAGCCGGCCCATCGATCGCCTTTGCCCCACGCCGGCGACGCCGGCCCGATGGAACGCTACGGCATGGCCTGGCTTGCGGCCGGTTGCTTCGTGCTCGGGCTCTTCCCGACTTCCTTTCTCCTGATGCTGAACCGTGTCGCCGTCTCGCTGACCGGGCATGGGCTGTCCGAAGATGCGCTGCTCGGTTCGGGTTGGCTCTGGCTCGTGCCCACGGCGATGGGGCAGGCAAGTTATTCACCCGTGATATTTTTCGTCGTGATCGTAGCCGTGACTCTGCTCGCGTTCCTGCTGGTACGCCGCTTCTACCACGGCCGCCTGCGCTTCTCCGATCCCTGGGACTGCGGCTATCCCGAGCAGACGTCGCGCATGCAGGACACCGCGGATGCCTTCGGCCAGCCGATCCGCCACGTGTTCGGACCGATCTACCGCACGGATCGCCGGCTGCCCGGCCCCGAGGACACGGAGCCCAGATATTCGCTCAAGGTCGAGGACCGCCACTGGTACTGGCTCTACCTGCCGGTGGCGCGCGCGGCCGAAATCGTTTCCTCGAAGATCGCGCTCCTGCAGCAAGGCCGGATCAGCATCTACCTGCTCTACAGCTTCATCACCCTGATCGCGTTGCTGGTGTTCGTGCGATGAGCAGCGCTCCCGGCATCGCTTTCCAGATCCTGCAGTCGGTGTTCGTCGTGCTCGCGGCGCCGCTCCTCGTGGGCTGGGTGAACCAGTGCCGCGCCTGGCTGCAGAACCGCTCTGCGCCTTCCATCCTTCTGCCTTACTACACACTCGCCAAGCTCTTCAACAAGGACGCGGTGTTCGCGCACGACGCATCGCCGATTTTCCGCTGGACGCCGTACATCCTGTTCGGCTGCATGTGGCTCGCCGCGGGCATCGTTCCGGTGCTCGCAACCGGCCTCCCCTTCGCGCCCGCCGCGGACATCATCGCGCTGGTGGGCGTGTTCGCCCTCGCGCGCATGTTCTCGGCGCTCGCGGCGATGGACATCGGCACCTCGTTCGGGGGCCTCGGCGCACGGCGCGAGATGCTGATCGGCTTTCTCGCCGAGCCCGCGATGTTGATGACGCTGTTCACCGCGGCGTTCATGTCCGGCTCCACCCAGCTCACCACCATCGTCGATACCCTCGCGCACCGCGAGTTCGCCCTCTACCCGAGCCTCGCCTTCGCGGCGGTCGCCTTTCTCATGGTGCTCCTGGCGGAAAACGCCCGTATCCCGATCGACAACCCCACCACTCATCTCGAGCTCACCATGGTTCACGAAGCGCTGATCCTCGAGTACTCGGCGCGTCACCTGGCGCTGATCGAGTGGGCAGTCGCGATCAAGCTCTTCGCCTACATGACCATCGGCATCGCGCTTTTCGCACCCTGGGGCATCGCAGACGCCGGCGACTGGTCGGCGCTGCCGTATGCGTTCGCGGCGCTCGCGGGGAAGCTGGCCCTCGCCGGAGCCGGCCTCGCCCTGATCGAAACGCTGCTCGCGAAGCTGCGCCTGTTTCTCGCGCCGGAGTTCCTGTCCACCGCGTTCCTGCTCGCCGTGCTCGGCATGCTGACGCACTTCCTGGTGAAAGGCTGACTTGGCAATCCCACTCCTCGCCCAGCTGGTGAACGTGCTCGCCGCTTTCCTCCTGCTGATCGCGTTCGCGATGCTGTCGCAGCGGCGCGTGCTGACGCTCATCAAGCTCCTCGCCTGGCAGGGCGCCGCGCTCGCCACCTCCACGGCCATCGTCGCCTGGTCGACCGGGCAGACGCACCTGTATTACTCGGCCCTGATCACGGTGTTGCTCAAGGTGATCCTCATCCCCTGGGTGCTGCACCGTCTGATCGACCGCCTGTTCGTGCGCTGGGACATCGAGACCCTCATCAACATTCCGACGACCATGCTGATCGGGATCGGCCTGGTGATATTCGCCTTCGCCCTGGCCACCCCGATTTCGCAGATGGCGACCACGCTCACGCGCTCGACGCTGGGGATCGCCCTCGCGAGCGTGCTGCTTTCCTTCCTCATGATGATCGTGCGCCAGAAAGCGGTGCCGCAGGTCATCGGTTTTCTGGCCATGGAGAACGGTCTCTTCTTCGCCGCCACCAGCGCCACCTACGGCATGCCGCTCGTGGTCGAGTTGGGCGTGGCGCTCGACGTGCTGGTCGGCACCTTCATATTCGGAATATTTTTCTTCCATATCCGCGAGCGCTTCGACAGCCTCGACATCCGGCATATGGAAAAGCTCAAGGAGGACTAGCGTGGAAATCGCGCTAGTCCTCGGCGTTCCCCTTCTCGGCGCGCTGCTGCTCGCCCTCGCCGGCCACCGGAGCTGGGCGCCCGAGCTGAACGCGACGATGAGCTTTGCAACATTCTTCGCTACGACGCTACTTACGGCCCGAGTCATCGCAGGCGGGACCATGGTCTGGCTGGACGAGCGATTCATCGTCGACCCGTCCAACGTGCTTCTCGTGGCGCTAGCGGGCCTGCTCAGGGAGCAGTTCTTCGTAGATCCGTTCAACGTGTTCCTGGTCGCGCTCACCGCCTTCGTAGGGTTCACCACGGCGCTATTCTCGCGACCCTACATGCGCACCGAGCAGGACCACGGCCGGGTCAACCCCGCGCGCCTGCGGCTCTATCACAGCATGTACCAGCTGTTTACCTTCACGATGCTCTTGTGCCTGCTCTCGAACAACGTCGGCGTGATGTGGGTGGCGATGGAAGGCGCGACGCTGTCGACCGTGCTGCTGGTGAGCCTTTACCGCACCCCGGCGAGCCTCGAGGCGGCGTGGAAATACTTCATTCTGTGCTCGGTCGGCCTCGCGCAGGCTCTTTTCGGCACGATCCTCCTGTATTTCGCCGCGGAGAAGGTGCTCGGTCCGGGAGGCACTGCGCTCCTGTGGACGCATCTCCACCAGGTGCGCGGCCAGCTCGAGCCGACGGTGCTTTCGCTGGCGTTCGTGTTCCTCCTGGTCGGCTACGGCACCAAGGTGGGCCTCGTGCCGCTGCACAACTGGTTGCCCGACGCGCACGCCGAAGGCCCGACGCCGATCTCGGCGGTGCTCTCGGGGCTGCTCCTCAACGTCGCGCTCTACGCGGTGGTGAGGAGCAAGGTGCTCGTCGACGGAGCGCTCGGGCGCAATTTCTCGGGCGGCCTGATGATGGGTTTCGGGCTGCTCTCGGTCGTCGTCGCGGCGTTTTTCCTTTCCAGGCAGCGCGACATCAAGCGCATGTTCGCCTATTCGTCGGTCGAGCACATGGGCATCATGACCTTCGCCTTCGGCATGGGCGGCGCGGTGGCGGCGTTCGCGGGCCTGTTGCACATGACCGTGCATTCGCTCACCAAGAGCGCGATCTTCTTCACCGTCGGCCACGCCTCGCAGGCCGCCGGGACGCAGAACATGGACTCGATCCGCGGATTGATCCAGACGAGCCCGACCCTAGGCTGGGGCTTGGTGCTCGGGAGCCTTGCGATCCTCGGGCTTCCGCCTTTCGGTGTGTTCACGAGCGAGTTCATGGTGCTCACGACCGCGATGCACGAGCACTCCTGGGCGACGCCTTTCCTGCTGGTCGCGCTAGTCGTCGCCTTTGCGTCCATCTTCGGCAGGGTGCAGCCGATGGTGTTCGGCGAAACCACGGCGCAGCGGCTGCCGCGCGGGCCGGCGCTCGTCCCGGTGTTCGCGCACCTCGCGATCGTGCTCGCATTGGGGCTTTACATTCCGCCCTATCTCGTCGGCTGGTATCGCCAGGCGGCGGCGCTGATCGGCTGAATCATGAGCAGAGCATTCAAAGAGCTGGGACTCGACGCCACGCCGCTCGCGGCCGCGACGCCCGCGTTCTGCACCTCGATCCCCGCCGGTGAGCTGCGCGGCATCTGCGAGCAGGCCAGGGCGCGCAAGGCGCGCCTGGTCGCGCTGTGGGGCAGCGACGAGACCACGCGCCGCGCCGGCCACGCGCTGCACCTCGCGCTCGCTTTCCCCGCGGGCCTGCTCTGGGTGAGCGTCCCGCTTTCGCGTGAAGACCCGCACTACCCCGGAATCGCCGACATCTACCCGAGCGCGAACCGCATGCAGCGCGCCGCGGCCGATCTACTCGGGATCATCCCTTCCGCGGACGCCGACCGGCGCAAGTGGCTGCGGCACGGAGCCTGGCCCGAAGGCGCGTTTCCTCTGCGCAAGAACGTCGAGGCCGGTGCCCGCTTCGCTCAAGGACCGGACCGCTACCCCTTCGTCCCGGTCGAAGGCGAAGGCGTGCACGAGATCCCGGTCGGCCCGGTCCACGCCGGCACGATAGAGCCGGGGCACTTCCGTTTCTCGATTGTCGGCGAAAAGATCCTGCGGCTGGAAGAGCGCCTGGGCTACAAGCACAAAGGCATCGAAAAACGCTTCGAGCAGATGACGCTCGAAGAAGGCGCGAAGCTCGCCGGACGAGTCTCCGGCGACTCCACCGTCGCCTACGCGTGGGCGTACGCGATGGCGGTCGAAGGCGCGACCGGGACCGAGCCGCCCCGGCGGGCGCTTGCGCTGCGCGGCATCCTGCTCGAGTTGGAGCGCATCGCCAACCACCTCGGGGACCTGGGCTATCTCGGCAACGACGTTTCGCTCTCGTTCGGCTTTTTCCAGTTCTGGCGGCTGAAGGAAGACCTGCTGCGGACTCACGCGCAACTCTTCGGCCACCGCTACCTGATGGATGCTGTGGTTCCTGGAGGCGTCGCGAAGGATCTGCCGCCCGCGGCGGGCGAAGCGCTCGCCGAGCGCCTGGCGAGAATCGAGCGCGAGGTCGCGACCCTGAAATCGATCTACGACGAGCACGCGGGCGCGCAGGACCGCTTCATCATGACCGGGCAGGTGACCCCCGAGCTCGCCGAGCGGATGGGCCTCAGCGGACTTGCCGCGCGAGCGAGCGGCATCGCGCGCGATCTGCGCGTCGACCACCCGATCCCGCCGTGGCAGCAGCTCGATCCGCGCACGGCTTCGCACACGCGCGGCGACGTCGCGGCGCGCGTTGCCGTGCGCTTCGACGAGGTCTTCGAATCGATGCGCCTCGTGCAGGCGCTCGTACGGCAACTGCCCGACGGAGACATCCGCGCGCCGCTCGGGGCGGCTGCAGCGGGCGCGCGCGGCGTCGGCTGGGTCGAGGGCTGGCGCGGCGAGGTGCTGATCGCCCTCGATGTCTCGGGCACAGGTCGCATCCACCGCCTGCACCCGCACGATCCCTCCTGGCAGAACTGGCCGCTCCTCGAGCACGCGGTGCACGGCAACATCGTTCCGGACTTCCCGCTCATCAACAAGTCGTTCAACCTGAGTTACAGCGGAGTGGATTTGTGAAATGTACCAGCTGCTGAAACAGATCGCGAAGACGGGCATCGTCACCGAGCCCGCTCCGCTTCCGGACGCCGCGCTGCGGGCGCTCGAGCAGCGCCTGGGCGAGTTGATCCTCAAGCACTTCGGCCGCGCGCTGGCGATCCGGCACGTGGACGCTGGCTCGTGCAACGGCTGCGAGCTCGAGATCCACGCGATGAACAGCCCCTACTACAATCTGGAGGGTCTGGGCATCAAGTTCGTGGCGAGCCCGCGCCACGCCGACATGCTGCTGGTGACGGGCCCCGTGTCGCGCAACATGGAAACCGCGCTCAGGCGCACTTGGGAGGCCACTCCCGACCCGAAGCTGGTGGTCGCGATCGGCGACTGCGGTTGCACCGGAGGAATCTTCGGCGAGAGCTACGCGAGCTGCGGCCGGGTCTCGAACGTCATCCCGGTGGATGTCGCCGTTCCCGGCTGCCCGCCTACCCCCGTCGCGATCCTGCAGGGAATTCTCACCGCGATAACGCCCGGCCGCAAGTAGCGATGGAGCTCCCTCTTGCGTTCATCGGCTGGTTCTTCACGCTCGCTTCGGCCGGCGCGCTCGTTCTTGGCGCCGCGCTGATCGCGATGCTGGCGACCGCGGGAGATCTGCAGCGACGCTACCTCGGCTACAGCATGTGGAACGATCTGGTGCTCGCGGCGATATGGGTGCTGGGGCTCGCCGGAGGAATCGGCGTGATCCGCCTGCAGCCGTGGGGAAGATACCTGCTGGAGCTCTTCTGCTGGGCGCTGATCGTGCTGCTGCCGCTCTCCGCGGCCTCCCGCCTTTACGCTCTCAGGCAGCCCGACCCGCGGCAGCCTCCGCTCAATTGGCTGGGGGCGATCGGGGGCGTCACGCTGATCCTGATTCCGGTCATCGCGATCTGCGCCGCGACCATCGTGACCCTGCGCAGCCCCGAGGCGACGAAAGCGTTTTCCTGACCGGATCAGGGTTTCAGGTAAGCGTAGCCTTCCTTTTGCTGAAGATGCGTGATCTGCACCACGCCCGAGGGCACGAACTCGACGCCGAGGATGAACTGGTCCTTCCTGAGCTTGCGGTTGCGCAGCGTGATCTCGCACACCTGGAACTTCACACCCTTGCCCATCAGATCCTGTACGCGCGCGTCGAAGGGCCCGAAGCGGTCCCTCGCCCCCTCCATGAGGAAATCGACGCCGTCGGCGTGGGCCACCGCAATGAGCTTCGCTTTGGAATCGACCTCGAGATGGTTGTTGATGTTGCGCAAGCCCTTGGTCGCCTGCTCCAGGCCACCGTCGAAGTGATACACGGCCTTTTCCTGCGCCCAGGCGGCGGACCCCGCAAGGAACAGCACGAGGATGGCGAACGGTTTCGCTGCGAATCTCACGGCATGCTCCTTTCACAATCGTCGACGCCGCTCACTTTACGCGAACCCGCCGGGATTAGAAAATCAGCGGATGGCGAAACACCTGGTGATCTCCGGCCGCGTCCAAGGCGTGGGATTCCGCTACTCGATGAGCGAGGAAGCCGAGCGGCTCGGCGTCACCGGCTGGGTCAGGAACCGCCGTGACGGGACGGTCGAGGCGGTTGTCGATGGAGCCCCCGATGCGGTGGAAGGGATGCTCGCCTGGGCACGCCGCGGACCGCGCGGGGCGAGCGTGACCGACGTGCAGGTTACGGAAACTACGGGAAGCTTCGAAGGCTTCGAGATGCGGCCGACCGGATGAGGCGCGCGTCTATTTCCCTCCGCGTTCGCACGCGGCCTCATCGCGCTGGCAAGCTTCCTGGCAGGCCTGCGCCGCGGGAGCTTCGGTCGTCGTGCGCCGGCATTTCTGCATGCAGGCGGTAAAGGCTCCCTTGCAGGTGGGCGCATCGTCGCCTCCCGAGATTCCCTTGTAGGCGTAGTAACCCGCCGCCATCGCGAGCGCGAGGACGACGAGCAGGCCGAAGGCGCTCAGGCCGCGCTGCGAAGCTCGCATCACCCCGCCTTACGCTGGTCCGTTTTCGCGGCGCGCAGCTGCTCCGAGGCGATCACGATCGCAGGAACCTTTGCGCCGGCGCGGGGCGCGATCCGATAGCAATCGAACTCGCCGCGCTCGCTTGAACGGACCCTCACGTTCCTCCCCTGCATGTCGCCTCCTCGCCTCTCGCGCTGAAAGCGGCGCTCACCGTACTCCAGCGCGAGCGCCTTGTCCAACCCGGATGTGGCAGGATTCGTCTCTCGACATTTTCCAAGGAGGACTTTATGAGAGCCGCAAGACCGACGTTTGGCGCATTCAACCAGGGAGGGGTTCCCACCATCGCGTGCTTCAACAAGGCGTCGACGCCTCTCGGGGTCGACTTCGACGCCCTGATCGCCGCGCTGCAGGCGTTCGTGGATCGATGCGTGATGCCGGTGTGGGGCACGCCCGCGAAGCTGGTGAAGTCCAAGGGATACGTGAAAGGCGCGTGGGCGGTGGTTTTCCTCGACAATGCCGATCAACCCGGCGCCCTCGCTTATCACGATCTCACGCCGGACGGGCTGCCGCAGTCCAAGGTTTTCGTCAAAACGACCCTGGACAACCACGACCTGGTAAGCGTGTCGGCGTCGCACGAACTCGTCGAGATGCTGGTCGACCCGGCGATCAACATCATGACGACGGGTCCCGATCCGAAGGTCATGTATGCCTACGAAAGCGCCGATCCGGTCGAGCAGCTCAGCTTCAAGGTCGACGGTATTGCGATGACGGACTTCGTCTATCCGGCCTATTTCGAGGTCTTTCACAAGGCCGGCTCGGTGCGGTTCGATCAGATGAAGAAGGTCAACAAGCCGTTTCAAATCCTTTCCGGCGGCTATCAGATCGTCTTCAAGAACGGAAAGTGGAGCCAGATTTTCGCCTCGGTCTCGAAGAAAAAGCGTTTTGCCCGCGAGGACCGGCGCGGCCATCGCAGCGAAGAGCGCGTGCGGGCCGCAAGGAACAAGCTGCGGCGCGCCGACC
>WNER01000011.1_pt1 | contig 27432 bp, 20 predicted proteins | sample 5399921 | NCBI WGS metagenome assembly WNER01 (sample SAMN13153331, study PRJNA577476) | soil metagenome | isolation source: 20 cm grassland meadow soil 5 days after 1st rain plot 5 | place: USA:California | collected 2015-09-21 | reverse complement strand
ACGATCACGCCGAGGCAGCAATACAGCAGCGTGAAGGTCAAGAACGGCACGATCAGGCCCGGCATCGGCGTCACCGCATCGCGCGTCCGCAAGACGCCGTAGATCACCCACGGCTGACGACCCAGCTCCGTCACCATCCATCCCGCTTCGACGGCGATGAACCCCATCGGCGTGGCGAGCGCGATCGCCCGCATCAACCAGCGCTGGTGCGCCAGGTCGCGACGGCGCCACGCCAGCCATCCGGCCCAGACGGCGACCACGGCCAGGTACGTGCCGAGCGCCACCATCAGCTGGAACGAGAGGTGCACGGCGGGCACGCTGGGCCATTGGTCCTGGGGCACCGCGTCGAGCCCCTGCACCCGCGCATTGGGGTCGTGGAACGCGAGCAGTGACAGCCCGCGCGGGATCTCGAGGGCGAAGCGGTTCTCCCGTCGCGCCACGTCCGGCCAGCCTCCCAGCGAGAGCGGCGCGCCCTGCTGCGTGCGAAACAGTGCCTCCGCCGCCGCGAGCTTCACCGGCTGATGCCGTGCGAGGTGCCGGGCCGCTATGTCACCGGAGATCGGTTGCAGCACGGCGGCGGGCGCGCCCACGATCAGCGCGATCTCGAGGGCGCGCCGGTGGAACGCGTTCGCCGGGTCCTTGAGCAGGAGAAACGCGTGGATTCCCGCCACCGCGAACCCGGTGGCGGCGTAGGCCGCGAGGGTCATGTGCAGGGCCTGCGGGAACGCGGCCGGGCTGGCCATCGCCGCGAGCGGGTCGACGTTCACAGCGCGACCGCCGACGAGCTCGAAGCCCGTCGGCGCGTTCATCCACGCGTTCGCCAGCACGACGAAGATCCCCGAGGCCGCGCCGCTCAGCGCCACCGCCACGCCCGCGCCGAGGTGCGCCCGCGGCGAGATGCGGTCCCAGCCGTACAGGTAGACACCCAGGAAGATCGCCTCGGTGAAGAACGCGAATCCTTCAAGGGAGAACGGCATGCCGATGATCGACCCGGCCAGCCCCATGAAGCCGGGCCACAACAGCCCCAGCTCGAACGACAGCACCGTTCCCGAGACGGCGCCGACGGCGAAGAGAATCGCGGTGCCCCGCGCCCAGCGCTGCGCGAGGTCCCGATAAATCGCGTGCCCCGTCACCCGCCAGCGCCGCTCCGCCACGACCATCATCACGGGCATGGCGATGCCCACCACCGCGAACACGATGTGAAAGGCGAGCGAGACCCCCATCTGCGAGCGGGCGGCGAGGAGATCGGACACGCCGGAAAGATAGGTTGGGAAGGTTGGGGGAGGTTCGGGAGGTTCAGGAGGTTCGGGAGGTTCGGGAGGTTGTGGAGGTTAGAGGAGGTTGTCCCGTCCGCGATCAACCTCCTCCAACCTCCCGAACCTCCCCAACCTCTACCACCCTGCTACTTCAGTTTCGCCAGCCGATCGCGAATCGCTCCGTTGTTCGAGAATTCCGCGCTCATGGCTTGCAGCAGCAGCCTCGCCGAGTCCGCCATGCCGGTCGCCGCCAGGGCGTCCGCTCGCAACAGCCCGACCCGGAACCGCAGGAAGCGACTGTCCGGTGCCGCGGGAAACCACTGGAGCGCCGCGAGCGCCCCCTTGCCATCGTGCTGGTCCACGAGCAGCGACTCGACCACCAGCAGCCGCACGCTCGTATCGTCGGGGTAGCGCTGAGCGAGCTGACCGATGAGCTGTGCCGCGTCCGCCGGCTTACCGCCCTTCCGCTCCAGCATCGCTTGATGGTACAGCCCCGCCACCAGCAAGCGCCCCACGTCGGCCGGATCGCCCGAGCGGATGCCCACCCCGCCGGCGTACGCGTATACCAGGTCGCCGCCCAAGTCCGCCGCTTGGTACAGCGAGACCGTACCTCCGAGCCCCGCCAGGGCCGACGCCGCCAGCACCCCCTTGCGCCAGCGACTCACCGCGGGCACGAGCGCGGCGATCTCGAGCGCGGCCACGACCAGAAAGATGTTGCGCGTGCGCTCACCCCACTCCTGGTGCTGCATCACCGCGGCGCGCGCACCCGGCACGCGCTCCACCGGCCCGTGCGCCGCCGTCCCCGACTGCACGGCGAGCACCGCGGCGCCGGTCCCCACGAGCAGCAGCACCGCGGCGGCGGGGCCGGTGAACGGGGCCCGGCCCGTCAGGGACACACAGCGCGCGAGCACTCCCGCGAACAGCAGGGCGATCACGAAATGCACGACTTGGGGATGCAGGGCCGCGAGCGACACGAGTCTTCGGCTCCGATGGCGGGTGGCGTTAACATACGGCTTGCGGCACGACGCTGTTGATCTAGATTCCGTACGAAGCCCGAGTACGTGGTGATTTGCGGCCTATTGCAGCCACGTTAAACAATTCGCTAAAACGCCAGGATGACAGTCACCCTCAGCGATCTCTTGAACGACGGCAAGGTCCACGTCCTCGACGGGGCGATGGGCACCATGCTGTATTCCAAGGGCTTCCTCCTCAATGTCTGCTACGACGAGCTGAACCTGAAGCACCCCAAGCTGGTGCAGGAGGTACACGAGGCGTACGTGCGCGCCGGCGCGGAAATCCTCGAGACCAACACCTTCGGCGCGAACCCCGTCAAGCTCAAGAGCTTCGGCCTGGCCGACGAGACCGAGCAGATCAACCAGGCGGCGGCACGCCTGGCTCACGCCGCCGCCGCGGGGCGCGCCAGCGTCGTGGGCGCGATCGGGCCGGTCGGCGTGCGGATCGAGCCCTTCGGTGCGCTGGCACGTGACGAGGCGTGCGCCCATTTCTCGCGCCAGGTCAAGGGCCTGCTGGCCGGCGGCGTGGACGGATTCATTCTCGAGACGTTTTCCGACGTCGAGGAGCTGCACGCGGCGCTGCGCGCGGTGCAGAGCCTGTCCGATCTCCCCGTCATCGCGCAGATGACGATCGGCGACGACGGCCTGACGCATTATGGCACCGCACCGGAGACGTTCGCCCAGCAGCTCGCCGAGTGGGGCGCCGACGTGATCGGGGTGAACTGCTCGGTCGGGCCGGCGGGCGTGCTCGAGGCGGTCGAGAAGCTCGTGAAGGCGACCGATCGACCCATCTCCGCGGTACCCAACGCCGGCCTCCCCAAGGACGTGGGCGACCGCAAGATCTACCTCGCGAGCCCTGAGTACATGGCGAGCTACGCCCGTCGCATGATCGAGGCCGGGGCCCGGATCGTGGGCGGGTGCTGCGGCACGACCCCGGAGCACATCAAGAAGATCCGCGACTACGTGGCGAGCGTGGTGCCCCGTCACCAGCCGGTGGTGCACTCGCGCGAGACGGTCGCGCCGCCGGCCGGGGTGGAGGAGGTGCCATTGGCCAGGCGCTCGCACTGGGGTGCCAAGCTGGCCGCGGGCAAGCTGGTCACGAGCGTGGAAATCGTACCGCCCAAAGGCGTGGACCCCACGCCCATGCTGGAGCAATGCCGCGCCCTGAAGGCGGGGGGCGTGGACGCGGTGAACGTTCCGGACGGCCCGCGGGCCCAGAGTCGCATGGGCGTGCTCCCGTCGGCCATCCTGATTCAGAAGGAAGTGGGAATCGAGACCGTCATCCACTACTGCTGCCGCGATCGCAACCTGCTCGGCATGTTGTCGGACATCCTGGGCGCGCACGCGGCCGGGCTGCGCAACATCCTTATCATCACCGGCGATCCGCCCAAGATGGGCCCCTACCCCGAGGCCACGGCCGTTTTCGACATCGACTCGATCGGGCTCACGAACCTGGTGTATCGGCTCAACCACGGACTCGACCCCGGCAACAACCCGATCGGCGGCCCCACCAGCTGGGCGATCGGCGTCGGCGTGAACCCCGGCGCAGTGGAGCTGGACCGTGAGCTCTCCCGGTTCCACTGGAAGGTGGACGCGGGCGCGGAGTTCGCCGTCACGCAACCGGTGTTCGACGTGCGCCAGCTGGAGAGCTTCCTGAAGCGGGTGGACGCCTACCGCATCCCGATCGTGGCGGGGATCTGGCCACTCGTCAGCTTGCGCAACGCCGAGTTCCTCGCCAACGAGGTCCCCGGCGTGGTGGTGCCGGCCGAGGTGCTGGACCGCATGCGCCGGGCGCAGGACAAAGGGAAAGAAGCCGCGCTGGCGGAAGGGGTGAAGATCGCGCGCGAGATGTTCCAGCAGGTGAAGGGCAGCGTGCAGGGGGTGCAGGTGAGCGCGCCGTTCGGTCGGGTGGAGGTGGCGCTGGAGGTATTCGGGTAGTGTGGCGTCGACGCCACACGCAGCAATTCGCCGCGCTCGGATTCTGGAGGCACGGCAGGTGCGTCGCCTCACCAACGGATCGCCGGCGCCTCTCTCCTTAGACCTTATCTCCTCGCGAGGTCGGGCGGATCGATGGCCCTCGCTGCAGCCCTGGTAGCCGCCGCCGCTTTGCTCCCGGCCCAGCAACCCGCGACCGCCGACTACACGCAGCAGCCCCTGGTCACCGAGCGCCTGTACCAGCACCTCCGGTTCGAGCCGGACGGCACCGGGCGCCGCGATCTCCACGTGCGCGTACGGGCCCAGACGGAGGCCGGCGTGCAGGCCCTGGGCGAAATCACCTACCCGTACAACTCCGCGGAAGAGACACTGGACATCGATTCGGTCGTCGTTCACAAGACCGGCGGCGCCACGGTGACGGCGGGACCGGACGCGGTACAAGACGTCACGGCCCCCGTGGCCCGGGTGGCGCCTGTGTATTCGGATCTCCGCAACAAGATCCTCACCGTCCCGTCGCTCCGCCCGGGCGACACGCTCGAGCTGCATGCCGCGTGGTTGCGGCGCACGCCCCTCTCGGCCGGGCACTTCTGGTATCAGGAGGACTTCGCCACTCAGGCAGTGGTCTTGGACGAGCGCTTCGACCTGGACGTACCGCGCAACACCTATGTGAAGGTGAAATCGGCGCCTGGGGTCGATCCTCAAGTATCGGACTCGGGCGACCGACGGATATATCGCTGGAAGCACGCGAACCTCGAAGTGCCCTCGGAAAAGCCAGGGCGGCGGCGCACGGCCGAGGACGCGTGGACGCCAAAGAGCCACTCGGTGCAAGTGAGCACATTTCGCACGTGGGAAGACGTGGGGCGCTGGTACGGCGACCTGGCGCGAGCGCGCGAGGCGGTGAGCCCGGAACTCCGTGCGAAAGCGCAGGAGCTCGTCCGTAACAGTCGGACGCAGCACGACACGCTGGCAGCGCTGTACGACTTTGTGTCCAAAGAGTATCGCTACGTCAGCCTCTCGTTCGGCGTGGGGCGCTATCAACCGCACGCCGCGACGGAGGTGCTGGCCAACGGGTACGGCGACTGCAAGGACAAGCACACGCTGCTCGCGAGCCTCCTCGCCGCCCTCGGCTTGCGTGCGTTCCCCGCTCTCATCTCATCGGACGCCGACGTCGATCGCGACGTCCCGTCCCCCGCGCAATTCGACCACGTGATCAGCGTGATCCCCGACGGGACCGACTCGATCTGGGTCGACACGACGCCCGGCGTTGCGCCCTTCGGGCTGCTGCTCTACACCCTGCGCGGCAAACAGGCGCTGGTGATTCCGGCGGACGCGGCTCCGGGGCTTCGCTCGACGCCGGCCGAGCCGCCGTTCGCCACGCGTGTGGACGTGGACGTGCTGGGCCAGGTGTCGGACCTCGGCACCCTGAAGGTCGGCGTGCGCTACCTCGTGCGGGGTGACGCCGAGGTGCTGCTGCGGATGGGGTTTCGCGTGACTCCCGCGACGCAGTGGCAGGCGTTGGCATCGGCCATGGCGTCCGCCCAAGACCTGGACGGCGACGTGACCGCGGTGCAGGCAAGCGATCCCACGGCGACCCGCCTCCCGTTCCAGTTCAGCTTTGACCTCACCAAGGCCGGCTACGCGGCCTGGTCGAACAAGCGGGCGCGCGTTGCGGCCCCGCTCCCAATCGTGGACTTCCCGGCGGACACGGCGGATACTGCGGCCCGGCACGATCCCGTGCCCGACCAGGAGTATGCCGCGCGGCTCCGGCTCGCGCTTCCCGCGGGCGTCACCGTTCGACCTCCCGTCCCGGTCGCGCTGGCGCGACCATACGGCGAGTATCGCTCGAGTTACGGGGTGCACGGTGACACCATCACGGTGGAGCGCACGCTCCGTGTGAACGGACCCGTCCTGGCCCGGACCGAACGGCGTGACCTGACCGCATTCATGCGCGTCATCCGCGAGGACGAGCGCCAGGAAATCGCCCTCGAGCGCCCTGCGTCCGACGCCGATTCCACGGTGCCGACGTCCGCCACGGCCGACGAGCTGCACAGCAGCGCCCTCACGGCGCTCAACAACCGCGATTTCCGGACGGCGCTGCGGCTGTTTCGACGCGTCGTCCAGCTGGAACCGCGGCACCAGTGGGCCTGGAACAACATGGGCCGAGTCTTCCTCAACATGGGCATGCCCGACTCGGCGATCGCGGCCTTCAAGCGGCAAGCCGACTTGAACCCGTACGATCAGTACGCGTTCAACAACCTGGGCCTGGCGTACTGGCGCGAGCGCAAGTACCAGGAGGCGGCCGAAGCATTCCGGCAGCAGATCAAAATCAGCCCGCTCGATGGATTCGCACATGCGAACCTCGGGCGGTTGGACATCGAGCAGCACCGAGACTCGGCGGCCGTCCCGGAGCTCGAGCAGGCGATCACGATCAGCGCCAGCAATCCCCAGCTGCACGTGGATCTCGGCAAGGCGTACCTGGCGACCGACCGACCGGACAAAGCGCGGGCTGAGTTCGACCGTGCCATCGAGCTTGCGCCGATCCCCGCCATGTGGAACAACGTCGCCTATGCGTACGCCGAGCAGGGCGTGAACCTCGACACCGCGCGGCAGTACGCCCGCTCGGCGGTCGACGCGACGACCGCCGGCCTTCGTAACCTGAGTCTTGATCACGTCGGACCGAGGGACGCCGCCGCGGTCATCAGCCTGGGGGCCTTCTGGGACACGCTGGGGTGGGTCTACTTCCGCCAAGGGAACCTGCCCGAAGGGGAGCGCTACGTCCGCGCGGCATGGCTCCTCAATTTCAACGGCGAGGTGGGCGACCACCTGGCGCAGATCGAGGAGCGGCTGGGGCGCAAGGAGGATGCTACTCATACCTACGCCCTGGCCTTAGCGGCGCGCCGTCCGCCTTCCGAAACGCGCCTGCGCCTCACCAAGCTGCTGGGCGGCGACGGCCGGATCGACGCCCTGGTCGAGCGCGCGCGAAACGATCTAGTCCAGCTGCGCACTGTCAAGCTGGGCGCCACCGTCAAGGACGATCTGCAGGGCTCGGTCACACTGCTGTTCGGGCCGGGGCCGAGGGTGGAGGAGATCAAGTACGCCGCCGGCAGCGATCGGTTACGCGTGCTCGACGGCGCCCTGCGCGCGGCGCGCTACCCGCTCATCCTCCCCGATTCCACGCAGGTCAAAGTGCTGCGGCGCGGGGTTGTCACGTGCTCCTCGGACCAGGGGAGCTGCGTCGTCGTGCTGGAGGAGTCGGTGCCGGCGACGCCCGCGGAATGAAGCCAGGTCCTGTGCTCGCGCTCGGCGTGGCTGCCGGGCTCCTCGCCTGCGGCGAAGGCCCCAGTAACCCGGCTCGCCGGATCATGGCCGTCGTCACGTCCCGCGACAGCGTGTACCTGGATGTCGCCGACACCGTGGTGGACCGGGCCGAAGCCCGGGACGTGAACGGCGACGCGATTCCGGACGCCGCCGTCACCTGGCGGTCGCTCGACGGCGCGGTCGCGGGGGTGACGGTCAGCGGTGCGACCGCCCGCATCTTCGCGAGGGCTCACGGCGTGACCGGGGTGGTGGCGACCTCGGACGACCGCGCCGACACGACCGCAGTGACGGTGCTCCCGCCGATCATCGCCACGACCCTGGCCAGCCACCTGGACACCGCCTGGGCGCTGGGCGACACCTTCGCCATTGCGGTGTCCTCCCAGAGCGCGAGCGGGCCTCGATTCGGGCAGTACACCGCCGTGAGTCGAACCGCCGCCGCCTCGGCCGCGTTCGACGCCGAAACGAACCTGCTCCGCGTTACCGCTCAGCTGCCGAGCGAAGCGTACGTCGTGGTCACGGAGCGGCGGGGCACGCGCGACTCGGCGCTGGTCGTCGTGCGGCAGCGCCCGACGTCGGTGATCGCGACGCCCGAGGCGTTGAGCGGCTTCCCCGGCCGCAGCTCGACGCTCCTCGCGTCGGTCCGCGACGCTCGCAACAACACCATTCCGGGCCGGCGGGTCGCGTGGAGCTCGAGCGATACCGCGATCGTGGGGGTGAGCGCGGGCGGGCTCGTTTCCTACCGCGGCGTCGGTACCGCCCGGATCTTCGGCACAGACTCCCCGGGCCTGGTGGATACCGTCCCCGTCACCGTCCTGCCGAAGCCAAAAGTCTCCCTCTCCACGCTCGAGGTCGGGCAGTCGAACGACTCGCTGACGATCGGGGCGCACCAGCTGTCGTACTCCTGGTACGCGTATGCGTCCGACGCCATCTCGGCCTGGGTCCACCTCCGCACGACCGACACGAGCATCGCCACCACACCGGACAGCGTGATGTACGTCGGCACCGGCGCCACCTTCACCGTCCGCGGCCGGCGACCCGGACGAACGTTGCTCATCAGCGAGGCGACCTTGCTGGCGCCGGACACCGTCGCCGTGCGCGTGACGACGCCCCGACTCCACATCGGCGATCCCGTGGATCCCGTGCCGCTCGCCATTCGCGGAACCGACAACGTTCGGTTCGCGATCTCGACGACGGACTCCTCCGGGACGCCGCATCCCATCGCCGATACGCTGATCGTTACGTTCCGCTCGTCCGACTCGAGCGTGGTCGATCTCTTCCAGAACCGCGATCCGTACGTGTTGATCCAGGGTCAGGGTGGCCAGCTATTCTCGGCTCATGCCCTCGACACGGGCCGCGCGCTGATCCGAGCGACGGCGCCCGGCTATGTCTCCGATTCGATGGCGTGGCGCGTGCTCCCCGGACCGAAGCTGCGCTTCATGCAGGGTCGAACCGACATGCTCGGGGCCGGTCAGTCCACGGTGGAGCTCCGGCTACTCGCCAGCATCGGTCCCGCAGCACCCGGCGACACCGTGTCGGTGACGCTGACTCAGCGACGCCCCGCGACGGCCGCGGTGCCCGGCACGCTCACGCTCACCGGCTACACGGGGACCGGGCTCGTCGGGAGCTACAGCGTGGACGCTTTGCTGCCGGGCACCGATACGATCATCGCCACCGCCGCGGCGCACGAGCCGGACACGGCCGTGATCACGGTCACCACGCCTCGCATCCTGCTCCCGGATACCGTCCGCGGGACGATCCTGGGGGCATACGCCGATGTTTTCGTGGGGGATTCGCTTGGTGTCCGGCACGCACCAACGAATGCGTTGCTGCTCCTGGCGACATCGAGCGATACTGCCGTAGCCCGCGGAGCGTCGACCCGCATCCCGGCGCGCTGGCTGGCCCTGTGGCCGCTCGGATTTCCAGCCGTCGACACGGGCAGCGCGACCATCATGGTCCGGGATTCGGCGGGCCAATACCCGCAGAATCTCGTGACTGTCAGGTTCGGGCTCGACAGCTCGCTGCACGTCGCGGCCTACGACGGGTACGAGTTCGGCCCGGCTGCGACCGGGCAGCGATTCGAAGACACACGGTTTCGCCTGCTCCACCCGTACCTGCCATCGCCGCAGCGGGCCGTCTACCTGTCGACCACGGAGCCCGGTGTACTGCGCCTCCCCGATTCGGTGCTCGTGGGAGGGTCCGACCATGACTACACGTTCTTTACAGCCGCCGGCGGCGATATCCCCGGCACCACACGCATCGTCGCCAGGACCCACGGCTTCCGGCCCGACACCTCCGGCCCGATCACGGTCGGGCGAGGGCGCCTCAAGCTCGACGCGCCGACGACCGCGTTCGTGGGAGGGGCAGGATACGTGGCGTCGGTGCGGGCCCGCAGCCCGAACGGCTTCGAATTTGCGATGGACCAGGATCTCACTGCCACGCTGGTGCCGATCGACCCGGGCGCGGTGCCGCAGAGCGCCAGCGTCACGGTGCCTGCCGGGCAAGCCTTCAGCCCCGCCACCGCCATCGCCTTCACCGCCCCTGGGCTGCTGCGGTTCGCCGCACAGGACCGCCGCCCGGTGCCCGCGCCGTTTTTCGGCGACACGGTCGTCATTCGATCCCAGCTTCCCTGGCTGCGTCTCAGCGGGCCTTTCTACGACCGCCCCACGGTGGGCGTAGGTCAACGACTCACCGCTTTCGTCTCCCGCCCCGACGAAGTCAAAGCCGACCCCATTACGGTCGCGGTCTCCCGCCGCGGCAGCCGCAGCGCCTCCGCCCCAACGGTCGTCCTGCAGGCGAGCGCGACAACGGCCCAGTATGCGATCGACGGACGGGCCGTCGGGACCGATACCGTGACGCTTGCGGCACCAGGATATGCGCCCGACACCGTCCCGCTGTTCGTCACTGAAGGCCGCGTCGTCCTGGCGAACTGGCCGGGCGCCCTGCGGACCGGCGATTCCGTCGCCGTCAGGCTCCGGGTGGCGGACTCGGCGCTGGTCGGTCACGCGGTGGTGGAGCCGGCGACGTTTACGATCGAGACGAGCGGCGGCATCCAGATCAGCGACGGAGCGAGGAGCATCGCCGAGGTCACCGTACCCGCCGGCAGCGGCGTTTCCGGCCCGATCTACGTCAAAGGAACCGCGGCAGGATCGGCCGCTCTGACCCTTACGAATCTCTACTACGCCCCGGCAACCTTCACGACCAACGTGATCGCCGCCGCGACGCCCGAGCGGCCGTAGTGACCGCCGCCGCAACGCGGAACCACCCCTTTCGCTCCTCCGTGAGAGCGCGAGATTGGTAACGCCATGGCGTCGCGATATCTGCCGTCGATCCGCGTCCTCGGGCTGGCGCTGGCCGCCCTCACGAGCCCGTGCCCGGCCCCCGCCCAGGACCAGGGTGCGCTGGCCCGCTTCATCCATCGCAGGCAGCTCGACAACGGGCTCGACATGATCGTCGTCGAGAACCACGCCGTCCCGCTCACCACTCTGCTCGTCGCCGTGCGCAACGGGGCCTTCACGCAAGACTCCGCCGAGCAGGGGCTGGCCCACCTGTACGAGCACCTGTTGTTCCGCTCGTATCACGGCCGGCCCGACGCCTTCGGGATCGAAGTGACGAAGTTGAACGGCACCTACAACGGGGCGACCGACGCGGAGGTCGTCTACTACTACATCATGGTCCCGGCGAAGAACGTGGAGCGTGCGCTCAAGCTGCTCGCTGAGCTGGTCGAGGAAGCCCGCTTCTCCAAGGGCGACCTGAAGGACGAGCGGCCGGTGGTGCTCGACGAGCTGCAACGGGCCGCGTCGGATCCCGAGCAGGAGCTGAATCGCCACGTCGACCGGATGCTGTGGGGAGCGTCGTGGAGCCGCAAGGACGTGAGCGGCGACAGCGCGTCGCTCGCGGGCATCACCATCGACCGGCTGAAGGAGGCATACGCCCGCTACTACGTGCCCAACAACGCGGCGCTCATCGTCACCGGTGACGTGTCGAGTGACCAGGTGTTCGAGCGCGCCGCCAAGGAGTTCGGCGACTGGAAGCGCGGGCCCGACCCGTTCGCGGACCGCCCGGTGCCGCCGGTGACCCCGCGACCGGCCAGCGGCGCCATCGTCTTCGAGCACGACGTGCGAGACGTGACCATCCGGATCGCGCTGCCGGGACCCGGGGTGGGGCGGGACGCGGCCGCCACCTACGCGGCGGATGCCCTGTTCGAAGTGCTGAACAACCCGGGCTCGGCCTTCCAGCAACGCCTCGTGGAGGGGGGACCCTTCCAGTCGATCTTCGGCTCCTACACCACCCTCGATCACACCGGGCCCATCGAGTTCGTGGGCAAGACGACCGACGCCGAGGCGCAAAAGGCCCTGTTCACGCTGCTCGACGAGCTCGACAATCTCGACGCCCTCGAAGGGATCAGCGACGGCGACCTGGCGATCGCGAAGAAGCGCCGTGAGGTCTCGAGAGTCCTGGGGGTCGAAGAGACCGCGATGCTGGCGCCGGGACTCGCGTTCTGGTGGGCGAGCGCGGGATTGGACTACTACCTCGGCTACAGTCGGCACATGAACGCCCAGACCGTGGAGGACCTGCGCGATTTCGCCCGCGTGTACATCGCCAACCAGCCGCGCGTGATCGGCGTGCTCGCGCCGCCTCAGCTGACGCAGTCGGTCGCGGCGTGGCTGCGCGGCGGAAAGCAGCCACCCCCGTGAGTCGCGCTCTCGCGCTGCTCCTCCTGCCGGGGCTCCTCGGCGCCTCCGGACCGGCCGACACCCTCACGGTCCTGTATGAAGTGTCCGGTGTCCGCGTCATCCAGCGCTACGCGCCGGCGAGCGACATCGTCGCGGTGCGGCTGTACCTGTTGGGAGGCACGCAACAGCTCACCGAGCGCACCGCCGGTATCGAGGCGCTGCTGTTGCGGGCCTCGGGCCTCGGCACCGAGCTGTTCCCGGGCGCCGAGGCGCACCGCGCGATGGATCGCACCGGCAGCATCGTGACGCTCGAGCCGGAGCTCGACTGGACCGTGTTCGGATTCACCGGCCTGGCCGCCGATCTCGACGCCGCGTGGTCGGTGTTCGCCGATCGCCTGCTCCACCCCACACTGTCCGAGCAGGGAGTCGCGCAGGCGCGCGCCCGGCTGCTGAGCGACGCGCGGCGTCGCTACACGGAGCCCGACGCGCGCCTGACCGCCATCGCCATGCAGGCGCTGTTCCGCAGCCATCCCTACGCGCTCGACCCCGAGGGCACCGAGACGTCGCTCGCCAGCCTCACCGTCGCGGACCTGAAGACCTATGCGCGCGAGCAGATCGTCACGTCCCGCATGCTGCTCGCGATCGTCGGCAACGTGACACGGGCGCACGCCGAATCGCTCGTGACGGCCACGCTCGGTCGCCTACCGCGTGGCAGCTATCGCTGGACGCTGCCGCAGCCACCGGCCCGGGCGAAACCCCGCTGGTTGATCGAGCACCGCCTGATCCCGACCACCTATCTGCTGGGGTTGTTCGCCGGTCCGCCGCCGACGAGCCACTCCTATTGGGCCTTCCGGGTGGCCACGGCGCTGCTGTCGTCCGACCTGCATCACGCCATCCGCTCGGAGCGGGGGCTCTCCTACGCCGCGTTCGCGCCGTATCGCGACGGCGCCATTCCGGTCGGGGGCGCGTACGTGAGCACCCCCAAACCCGACAAGGCGTTGATGCTGATGGTCGACCAGATCCGGGAATTGCGGGACCAGCCGCTCGACTACTTCGGGCTCAGCCGCTTCATCGACAGCTTCGGCTTCGACTACCTCGCGGAAAACGCCACATCGGCGGGGCAGGCCGACTTTCTGGCCCGCGCCGAGCTGTACCTCGGCGGCTACCAGCAGGGCGACGAATTCTCCAAGCGTCTCCACAGCGTGTCCCCGGACGACATCTTGAGGGTCACCGGGCAGTATATGGCGGCCATCCAGTACGCGTATCTTGGAGACACGACACGGATGCATGGGCATTGGTGACACCTACCCGCAGCCGGAGGCAGCACGCATGCGTTCACTGGTTTGGGCGGCGCTCGCCGCGGCCGCCTGCACGCCCGGCGACAAGCCGGGCGCGGGAGGACCCGCCGGGCCGGCACGGAAGTACGCCGGCACCTGGGAAGGCCGCGCGTTCCACAGCGAGGCGGACACCGGCACGCCGTTCCGCATCGCCTCGAGCGTGGCGGAGGACGGGTCGCTGCGCGGCACGCTCACGTTCCCGCAGGTCCCCGAGCCACCCGTCCCCGTGCGGGCGCGTCAGGTCAGCGACACCGCTCTGGTAAACGAGATCGGCCCGTACCAGAGCCCGTCGGCACACCGCCGCGTCCTCACGACTACGACCGGAAGGCTCCACGGCGACTCGCTCAACGGCACGTTCGAAATGCGGCCGGCCGAAGGTGGGAACGCCATCATGAGTGGCACGTTCCGCTCGAAGCGGGTGGCGCCGTAGGACGTGAGCGCCGCCGAGCGGCGCGCCCGCCTCGCCCTCACCGCCCTGCTGGCGGTGTATGGCGGGTTCCTGATCCTGCATCCCGGCCACTATGGCTGGCTCGACAGCCTCGACCTCGCCATCCACGAATTCGGGCATCCGGTGTTCGGCATCTTCGGCGAGTTCATCGGCTTCCTCGGCGGCACCCTGATGCAACTCCTCATACCCGCGATCTTTGTGGCGTACTTCTGGCGTCGCGGTGATCGCCACGCCGCCATGGTGGCCCTGTGGTGGGTCGCCCAGAACCTCTGGAACGTCGCCGTCTACGTGCAGGACGCCCGTGCCGAAGAGCTGCCCCTGGTGGGCGGCGGCGAGCACGACTGGAACTATCTGCTCGGCCGGCTCGGGCTGCTGCAACAGGACCGGTTGATCGGCAGCGGCGTTCGCCTGGTGGGAGTCCTGATGTATGTCTGGTCCAGCCTCATGGGCTGGACCTACGCTAGCGGGAGCGCCGAGCCGTCGTAGCTTGGTCCCGACCTCAAAGGAGAGCCGATGCCGACCGCCAACGTCAACATCGTCGCCGTCCTGGTCGCCGCACTCGTCACCTTCGTGCTTGGCGCCTTCTGGTATTCTCCGGTCCTGTTCGCCCGGCAATGGATGCAGGCGCAAGGATACAGCCCCGAGAAAGTCCAAGAGCTGAAAAAAAAGAAGGGCATGACCCGCGCCTACGCCGTGTCCGTGCTGTGCTACGTGGTGACCGCGTACGTGGTGGCGCTGCTCGCCGGCTACACGAACTCGACCACCCTGGCGCAAGGTCTGTGGCTCGGCTTCCTCTTCTGGCTGGGCTTCGCGGCGACGATCGGCCTCGCCGCCCATATGTTCTCGGAGAAGCCCATCGCCGCGTGGGTGATCGACGCCGGCTATCAGCTCGCCTACCTCGTGATCATGAGCGTCTTGCTGTCGCTGTGGCGCTGAGCCGGCCGCCGGGGATGGGGGTCAGTTGCGACGGATCTCGACCGGCCCGTTGGTCGTGACGACTCGTATCGGGGCACCACCGGCGCCGAGCTTGGTCACGATTCGCCGGCCCACTCTGCCTTCGATGGTGACCGTGAGCGGGAAACCGACCGTCATGGGCCCGTTCACGGTGCCGAACTCGAGCTGCGCCGAATAGCTCTCCGGAATCGCGAGGTTCACCGGCCCGTTCGTGGTCTCGGCGTCCAGCCCGGTTCCCTCCCAACGGGCCCCGGTGAGGTCGATGTCGAGCGGGCCGTTGGTGGTGCGGGCGTGCACGTCACCCCCCACACCACTCAGCGAGACCGGACCATTGTGCGCCGTGAGCGTCATCCGGCCCGTGACATCCCGCACGCCGATCGGCCCGTTGTCGGTGTCGAGCTTCAAATCGGACCGCCGGGGCGCATAGACCACGAAGCTCACGCCCCACGACTCGCGCCGGCCGGCCTCCGGCCCGTCGGCGCTGATCGTACTCCCCGACGTCACAACCTTGATCTGGCCGGCGATACGGTCCGCCTGGTCCTGAGTCGCGGCCTGCGTCTGGATGCGGGCGTGCACCTCGATGCTGTCGCGATCCCACCCCTCGACCGAGACGGCTCCGTTCCGCCCCGGATCGACGGCGATGGTCCCGGCCCTGGCGAGCGTGACGACCCGGACCTCGCAGTGCTGCACGCGCCACCCGTCATCGTCGTCGCGGCACTGCGCCATCCAGCGCGCGTCCGCCGCACTTTGGGCACGGGCCGAGACGGCGAAAGCGAGCAGCATGGGAACGAGCAAGATGGCGCGCGGCAGCATCGGTTCCTCCTCCGGAAGGGTGAGCAGCTCCTGACTTGGACAGCGCCCGGGGCTGGATAGTTGCTCGGGACTAACCCGACCGCTGGAGCGGCCGCATAATCCCCGCGTGCGCTTCCCCCGGTTCCCCCACCCCCTGACGCTGCTCGTGGGCGCGGTGCTCCTCGCCGCGCTGGCGAGTCACGTGCTACCGCCTGGAGAGTACGAGCGCCGCGACGATCCCGCCACCGGTCGCCGCCTCGTGGTGCCCGGTACCTACCACGCCGTCCCGGCGCGGCCGGTGACCGCGTTCCAGGCGCTGATCGCGATTCCGCGCGGCATGAGCGACGCGGCGGCGGTGATCTTCTTCGTGTTCCTGATCGGGGGCGCCTTTACCGTGGTGGATGAGACGGGGTCGCTGCGCCACGGGGTCGACTGGCTGGTGCGGCGTTTCGGCCATTCGGAGCGGCTGGTCATTCCCGTGGTGGCGCTCGCGTTCGCTCTGGGCGGCGTGCTCGACAACATGAAGGAAGAGATCATCGCGCTCGTGCCGGTGATGCTGCTGCTCGTCCGGCGGCTGGGCGTCCGGCCGGTCGTCGCCGTGGCCACGAGCCTGGGTGCTGCCGCCGTCGGCGCGGCGTTCAGCCCCATCAACCCGTTTCAGGTGGGCATCGCGCAACAGCTGGCGCAGCTGCCGCTCCTCTCCGGGTGGCTGTTTCGCACCGCGTTCCTGGTGGTCGCCCTGGGCGTGTGGATCGCGGGCACGTTGCGCTACGCCGCCCGCGGCCGCACGGCGCCGCTGAGCGCGCCCGGCCCGGACGCCGGCTCACCGGACCGCCGTCGCGTCGCAGTGCTCGCGCTCGTGCTCGCCGCGTTCGTCGTGCTCGTCGCGGGTGTGCGGGGGGGCTGGGGCTTCAACGAGATGGCAGCGCTGTTCTTCACGATGGGCGTCGCGGCGGGGCTGGTCGGCGGGCTGGGCGTGGCCGGCACGGCGGACGCGCTGGTCTCGGGCTTTCGGTCCATGGCCTACGCCGGCCTGCTGATCGGCTTCGCGCGGGCCATTTTTGTGACGCTGGAGCAGGGCCGCATCGTGGACACGCTGGTGCACGGGCTGTTCGCGCCGGTGGCGCATCTGCCGCTGGGGCTCGCCGCCGTCGGCATGATGGTGGTGCACACGCTGGTGCACGTCCCGGTACCGAGCCCGACCGGGCATGCGGTCCTCACGCTGCCGATCCTCGTGCCGCTCTCGGACCTGCTCGGCCTATCGCGTCAGGTGACCGTGTTGGCCTATCAGTACGGCGGTGGAGTGTGCGAGCTGTTCACGCCCACCAACGGCGCGCTCATGGCGATCCTCGCCGCGGCCCAGGTGCGCTACGAAGATTGGCTGCGGTTCGCGCTCCCGCTCCTGGTGGCGCTGCTGGCGCTGGGCGCCGCCGCCATCGGGCTGGGCGTGGTGCTCGGACTCCAGTAGGTTGGTACACGCTCCACCCACGAGGAGCCCGCCAGTGTATCGTCGGTTGGACGGGACCCATATCGTCGAGACGCTGCGACGTCTGGAGCACCGGATCGGCGAGCGCTTTCCGGACTCCGGGTTGTCACGGGTGTGCGCGGACTTGCTGGCGGCGGCAATGGAATCGATGACCCGTCTGGCGCTCCTCCGGCGACCCAACGTCCCGCTTCGCGTCGGCAGCTGGGCGTTGATCGGCGCGATCGCCTTCATGGTGCTCGAGGCGCTGGTGCACCTGCCGCTCGCACCGCGCTGGGAAGAGTTCGCGACTTTTCTGCAGACGTCCCAGGCGATCCAGAACGTGGTGTTTCTGGGGCTCGCCGTGCTGTTTCTCGCGAATGTCGAAACCCGCATCCGGCGTCGCCGCACGCTCGCCGCCATCCACGAGCTTCGCAGCATCGCGCACATCGTGGACATGCACCAGCTCACCAAGGATCCGGACCAGGTGGTGGCCGATGGCAGCGCCACGCCCTCCTCGCCCGAGCGCACGATGACGCGATTCGAGCTGTCTCGCTACCTCGATTATTGCGCGGAGTTGCTCGCGCTGACGAGCAAGGTGGCAGCGCTGTACGTGCAGGACTTCCAGGACCCGGTGGTGCTCGAGGCTGTGAACGACGTGGAAACGCTCACCACGGGACTGTCCAGCAAGATCTGGCAGAAGATCATGATCCTGGACCGGGCCTAGCCGCCTCGCAGCCGCTCGATCTCGCGCCGATCCTTCTTGGTCGGCCGGCCCTTTCCTTCATAGCGCAGGGACGGCGCCACCCGGAGCTGCTCGGCCAGGCGCTCCCGCCGCCGCTTCCCCTCGGCGTCTTCGTCGTACAGCGCCGCCGCCGCCGCCGCCGCCGCGCGCTGCTGCACGAGCGCGCGCACCACGACCAGGTACTCGAACGGGCCGCGCCGGATCCGCAGGCGGTCGCCGACCGCAAGCGGTTTGGCCCGTTTGGCGCGCGCGCCGTTGAGCTCGACCTTCCCGCCGGCGACGGCCGCCGCCGCCAGCGCCCGCGTCTTGAAGAAGCGGGCGGCCCAGAGCCACCGATCCAGCCGCACCCGTTCCACACCGGACACTAGGACCTCCTTTGCCAGGCTCCACGCACCCCCCGGGCCGTGCGTATAATCCCGGGAAGCCCGATCCAGCCGCCACCCTTTCACACTGAGCCGAATGCGTGAACGGATGCTGACGCACCAGCCAGACGTCCTCCGCCCTCGTCCCTCCATGGGCAGGACGTTCCGGCTCAGAACGCTCGTCACGGCCACCGCTGCGCTGCTCACGGGCTGCGGAACTCCGGGCGTACGCGGCGTGGCGGGGACCGCGCCGGCGCCGAACGTGCTCTGGACGCCTCCCCGACAGCCGGCCCCCACCGTCGCACCGCCACCCGAGGTACCGCCGGATCTTGGCGCGCGGATCTCGCAGCTCAGGCTCGTCGATGTGATCGACATCGCCCTGCGGAACAATACCGCCACGAGCGCCGCATGGGCGGACGCCCGTGCCGCCGCCGCCACGTACGGCGCGGCCAAGGGGCAGTATTACCCCACGCTCTCGGTCACCGGAGCCCTAACCACGATCCACCGAACGGTGGCGTCCGCGGGCCAACAGGCCGTGAAACAGCAGTTCTACGGGCCGACGCTCACCGCCTCGTGGTTACTTTTCGACTTCGGGGGCCGCTCGGGCTCGATCGGTGCCGCGCGCAACGCGCTGCTCGCGGCGGACTGGACCCACAATGCCACCCTGCAGTCGGTCGTGCTCGCGGTCGAGCAGGCGTACCTCCTGTATCTGGGCACGAAGGGGCTGCTCGACGCCCAGCAGACCACCCTCGCGGAGGCGCAGACGAATCTCGATGCGGCCGAACAGCGCCACCGGGTCGGCCTCGCGACGATTGCCGACGTGCTTCAGGCGAGGACCGCGCTTTCTCAGGCCCGACTGGCACTCGAGTCGACCCAGGGGGACCTCCAGACCACCCGCGGCGCCCTCGCCCTGTCCATGGGCTTGCCCGCGAACGTCCCCTACGACATCGAAGTGATGCCCGACACCACGACGCCGGTCGGGATCGTCGAAGGCGTGGACAGTCTGATTGCGCGGGCGATGCGCGAGCGACCGGACCTGGCGGCCCAGCGCGCCCTGGTCGATCAAGCGCGCGCCCGGGTGACTGTCGCGCGCTCGCAAGCGCTGCCAACCCTCACCGTGGGCGGGAACACCGGCGACACGTACTTCATCAACCCCGCTGCCGGCTTTCCGCCGTCCGGCAACAGCTACACGGCGACGCTCACGCTCTCGTTCCCGTTCTTCTCGGGGTGGTCGCAGATCTACAACGTGAAGGCCGCGTCCGCCGCCGCCGCCGCCGCCGCGCTGCGCGCGCGGGGCTTCGAGCAGCAGGTCGTCTACCAGGTGTTCAACGCGTACTATGCGCTCCGCACCGCCACGCAGCAGGTGCGGACCAGCCGGGACCTGCTCGCCAGCGCCACCCAATCGGAGCAAGTGGCGCTGGGACGCTACAAGGCGGGGGCCGGGAGCTTGCTCGACCTGCTCACCGCGCAGGCCGCGCTGGCGAGCGCCCGCGCCCAGGCCATTCAAGCCCGTTTCTCATGGAACACGGCGCTCGCCCAGGTCGCGCACGACGTAGGGATCCTCGGGCTCGACGGGTCGAGCCCGCTCCAGATGCAGACCGACACCACCGGAACGCCCAAATAGATGAAGCTCATGACCCTCGCTGCGACCGTTTCACTGACCCTGGCGCTCGGCTGCTCGCGGAAGGGGGCCGGCGGCCCCGCTCGGGTGCCGGTCACGGTGGCCCATGTCGAGCAGCGCGCCGTGCCCTTCGAGATCCCGGCGACCGGGACCGCGGAGCCCGTGCAGACGGTGTCGGTCCAAGCCCAGGTCACGGGCGTGCTCACCCACGTGACGTTCCACGAGGGCGACGACGTCGCCGCCGGGCAGGTGCTGTTCGAGATCGACCCCCGGCTGTTCCAGGCGGCGCTCGACCAGGCCAAAGCCGTGCTGGCGCGCGACCAGGCGCAGCACCAGGCCGCCGAGCTCGACGCCCAGCGTTACGCGCAGCTCGTGAAGCAGGACTACGTCACCAAGTCGGACTACGACGCCAAGCGCGCCGCCGCCGACGCGTTACAGGCGACGATCCGCGCCGACTCGGCCGCCGTCGCCAACGCCGCGCTCAACCTGGAATGGGCCACGATCCGGGCTCCCATCGCGGGGCGCACCGGACGGCTGCTGGTGCGCGAGGGCAACCTGGTGCGCGCCCAAAACCCCGACCCGCTGGTGGTCATCAATCAGATCCATCCGATCCTGGTGCGCTTTGCCGTGCCCGAGCAGCACCTCGCCGGCATCCAGCGCTACCGCCGCAACCGGCTGACGGTGCTCGTGAGTCCGTCCAAGACCGACACGGTACTCACAGAGGGCGTGCTGTCGTTCGTGGACAACAGCGTGGACACGACGACCGGGACCGTGCTCCTGAAGGCCGAGTTCCCCAACCGGGACAACGCCCTGTGGCCGGGCGAGTTCCTGACCGTGCGGCTGCAGCTGTACGTGGAAGACAGCGCGGTGGTGGTGCCGTCGCAGGCCGTGATGAACGGGCAACAGGGGACCTATCTGTTCGTGGTGAACCAGGACGGCACGGCGCGCTCTCAGCCCGTGACGGTCGAGCGCACCGCCGGCGCGTATGCGGTGATCGCGCAGGGGGTGCGCGCGGGCGAGGAGGTCGTGACCGACGGCCAGGTCCGGCTCGTGTCCGGCGCCGCCGTCGAGGTGAAGGGCGTCGCGGAAGCCGCGCGTGAGCTGGGAGGCGACAAATGAGCATCTCCGAGCTGTTCATCAAGCGGCCCGTCATGACCACGCTCGTCATGCTCGGGATTCTCGTGTTCGGACTGATGTCCTACCGGCTGTTGTCAGTGAGCAATCTGCCCAACGTCGACTTCCCCACCATCCAGGTCAACGCGAGCCTCCCAGGTGCGAGCCCCGAGACCATGGCGTCCGCCGTGGCGACGCCGCTCGAGAAGCAGTTTTCCACGATCGCTGGCGTGGACCAGATGACCTCCTCGTCGAGCCTCGGCAGCACGAACATCACGCTGCAATTCACCCTGGACCGGAACATCGACGCCGCGGCGCAGGACGTGCAGGCGGCCATCTCCAAGACGCTGCGCCAGCTCCCCACCAGCATCGTGCCCCCCTCGTACCAGAAGGTGAACCCGGCCGATCAGCCGATCATCTACTACGCATTGAGCTCGGGCACGCTGTCGCTGTCGGAGCTGGACGAGTACGCCGAGACGTTCATCGCGCAACGCCTGTCCATGGTCGACGGTGTGGCGCAGGTTAACGTATACGGCGCCGCGAAGTATGCCGTGCGCATCCAGCTCGATCCCAAAGCCCTGGCCACGCGCGGCATCGGCATCGACGAGGTCGCGAACGGGGTCGATGCGGGCAACGTGAATCTCCCGACTGGCACTCTGTGGGGGCCGCACCGGGCGTTTACCGTGCTGGCGAACGGTCGGCTGCAGAACGCCGGGCAGTTCCGACCGCTGGTCGTGACCTACCGCAACGGGGCCCCGGTGCGTCTCCAGGACCTCGGGCTGGTGCTCGATGACATCCAGGACAACAAGAGCGCCGCATGGTTCAACGGCAATCGGGCGATCGTGCTGGCGATCCAGCGGCAGCCGGGCACCAACACGGTGGCGGTGGCGGCCCGGGTGCGTGACGTCATGGAGACGCTGAAGCAGCAGCTCCCGGGGTCGGTCGATCTGCAGCTCCGCTCCGACCGCTCGCAGTCGATTCTCGCATCCCTGCACGACGTGCAGTTCACGCTGTTCCTGACGCTGGCGCTCGTGGTCCTCGTGATTTTCCTGTTCCTGCGAAATCTGTCGGCGACCATCATCCCCAGCCTGGCGCTGCCGTTCTCGCTGGTGGGCACGTTCGCGGTGATGTACGCGCTCGATTACAGCCTCGATAACCTGTCGATGATGGCGCTGACGCTGTCGGTCGGGTTTGTGGTCGACGATGCCATCGTGATGCTCGAGAACATCGTGCGCCACATGGAGAAGGGAACGCCCGCGCTGGAGGCCGCGTTCGCCGGCGCACGCGAGGTCGGCTTCACCATCCTCTCCATGACGCTGTCGCTCGCGGCCGTGTTCATTCCGGTGTTGTTCATGGGAGGGATTGTCGGCCGGCTATTCCATGAGTTCGCCGTCACCATCGGCGCCGCCATTCTCGTCTCGGGGGTGGTGTCGCTGACCCTGACCCCGATGCTGTGCAGCCGGTTCCTCAAGCCGTCGCGCGAAGCGCACCACGGCCGCTTCTACGAAGCCTCCGAGCGCGTGTACGAGCGCGTGCTCCACTGGTACGAGCGGAGCCTCGAGTGGGCGATGGCGCGGCGGCCCGCGGCGCTCGCCTTCTCGGCCGCGATCCTCGTGGCCACGGGCGCATTGTTCTGGGCGATCCCCAAAGGCTTCCTGCCGAGCGAGGACAACTCCCAGATTTTCGGGACCACGGAGACCGTGGAGGGGACGTCGTTCGACGACCTGGTCCGCCATCAGCAGCAGGTCATGGCCGTGCTGCAGGCGGATCCCAACGTGGACGCGACGATGTCCTTCCTGGGCGGCGGCCAGATCAACCAGGGTCGTGTGTTCATGCAGCTCAAGCCCCGCTCGCAGCGCGACATGAGCGTGGACGAGTTGATTCGCTACTTCAACCGCAAGCTGGCGGGCATCCCCGGCATCCAGGTGTTTCTCCAGAACCCGCCGCCGATCCAGATTGGCGGCCGCCGCACCAAGAGCCTGTACCAGTTCACGCTGCAGGGCCCCGACCGGGTCGCGCTGTACGACAACGCGAATCGGCTCATGGCCGAACTCCGCAAGCTGCCGGATCTCATCAATGTCACGAGCGACCTGGTGATCTCGAACCCGCAGGCCAGCGTCGAGATCAACCGCGACCGGGCCGCCGCACTCGGGGTGACGGCCCGCCAGGTCGAGCAAGCGCTGTACGACGCCTACGGCTCCGCCCAGGTGTCGACCATCTATACGGCGACGAACCAGTACTGGGTGGTGATGGAGCTGTTGCCCCAGTACCAGCAGGACCTGTCGGCGCTGAGCCTGCTGTACGTGCGCTCCAATACGGGCACGCTCGTGCCGCTGGCGTCGCTCGCGACCCTGACGTCGACCGTGGGCCCGCTCACGGTGAACCACTCGGGGCAGCTTCCCGCTGTGACGATCTCGTTCGACCTGCGCCAGGGCGTCTCCATCGGGCCGGCATCGGCACAGGTGGAGCGGCTCGCGCGGCAGCTCTTGCCGTCGAGCATCAACTACGCGTTCGCGGGCACGGCGCAGGCGTTCCAGTCGAGCCAGTCGGGCCTGCTCGTGCTGCTCGTGCTCGCGGTGTTCGTGATCTACATGGTGCTCGGGATCCTGTACGAGAGCTTTATCCATCCGATCACCATCCTCTCGGCCCTGCCGTTCGCCGGGTTCGGCGCGCTGCTCACGCTGACGCTGTTCCGGATCGACTTGAGTGTGTACGCGTTCGTCGGCATCATCATGCTCGTGGGGCTCGTCAAGAAGAACGGCATCATGATGATCGACTTCGCGCTCGAGGCGCAGCGGATCGAGGGGAAGTCGGCGCGCGAGGCGATCCTGCAGGCGTGCAGCATCCGGTTCCGGCCCATCATGATGACCACCATGGCGGCGCTGATGGGCACGCTCCCCATCGCCCTGGGCGTGGGCCAGGGCTCGGAGTCGCGCCGGCCGCTGGGCATCGCCGTGGTGGGCGGGCTCGCATTCTCGCAGTTCATCACGCTGTACGTGACGCCGGTGATCTACACGTACCTGGACGAGGTGCAGCAATGGCTGGGCCGCCGGGCGCGCGAAGGGAGACCGACTGGTGCCCCTGCACCGGCACCGGCCGATTGACTCGTAGTCCGTCGTCCGTCATCCGTACTCAGTCACCCGCTGTCCGTTGTCCGGCGCGCTCGAGCCTCCGAACCAGGCCCGTCAGCATCTTCTTGACGTCGGTGACGGCGACCATCGCGGATTCACCATTAGTCGGGTCTACGAGTCCGAGGTCGGAGGCCAAGATCCAGTGACACTCCAATTCGCTGGCCGACCCTTGGGCAATGTCGAGGAAGCGCGAGAACTCCCGCCGACTCCGTCGGCCGCACCCCTCCGCGATGTTCGCACAAATGGAGGCGGCGGACCGTCGGATCTGCGCAGTCAACCCATATAGCTCGTCTCGCGGGAATCGACGCGTGATGCGGTATGCCGCCAACGTGAGCTGATGTGAAGCTGTCCATACCCGAAGCTTGCGGAAATCCTGCATCGCCATGCCCTCCTCGTGGGTCGTCCCGAAAATAGGGCGGACCCCGGCCGCGAGAGCCATCTTATTCACGCACGGCGTACCGAATCATCGCCGAAGCGCACGGACCACGAATGACGGATGACGGAGGACGCATTACCAGCCTCGCTTTCGCGCGCTAACTTCTCCCCATGCACGAATGGCAAGTGTGGTTCGTCGCCGCTCTGCTGCTCTTCGTGGCGGAGATGATCGCGCCCGGGTTCTGGCTGCTCTCGGTGGCCGTGGGCTCCATCGCGGCGGGGGTGGTCTCGCTCGTGCTCCCGGGCGTGGTGGCGCCGGCGCTGACCTTCGCCGCCGGCACCCTGCTCTCGCTCGTCGGCATTCGTCCGTTCCTGCTGAAGCACCTCCATCCCAGCGGGCGCGAGATCAGAACCAACGTCGACGCCCTCGCGGGCCGAGTCGGCATCGTGTCGGAGCGCATCGACCCGGGCACGGGCAAGGGGCGGGTGGTGGTCGAGGGCGAGGACTGGCGCGCCGCGGCGCTGATGGATGCCCCGCTCGAGCCGGGGACGCGGGTGATGGTCGTGCGGGTGGAGGGGGCGACGTTGTACGTGGACAAGGAGAGCTGAGGGGGGCAGGGAGCATGGACAACATTGGCGCGCTGATCGTTCCGGCGGCGATCGTGCTGTTCGCAATCTCGATCGTCGCGCGTGGCATCCGTATCGTACAGCAGGCCCAGACGATGATCATCGAGCGGCTGGGCAGGTACCACCGCACGCTCTCCTCCGGAGTCAACCTGATCATTCCCATCATCGACCGGCCGCGGGCGATCGACTGGCACCAGGTGATCGTCACGCCGGCCGGGGACTCGTTCGCGCGGCATTTCCGCACCGACAAGATCGACCTGCGCGAGACGGTGTACGTGTTCCCGCGGCAGAACGTGATCACGAAAGACAACGTCGTCGTCGAAATCGACGCGCTGATCTATTCCCAGATCACCGACCCGGTGCGCGCGACCTACGAGATCGCGAACCTGCCCGATGCGATCGAGAAGCTGACGCAGACCACCCTGCGGAACGTGATCGGGGAGATGGAGCTGGACCACGTGCTCTCCTCGCGCGACACGATCAACGCCAAGCTGCGCGAGATCCTGGACGAAGCGACGCACAAGTGGGGCGCGAAAGTCAGCCGCGTCGAGCTCAAGGACATCAACCCGCCGCGCGACATCCGCGACGCGATGGAAAAGCAGATGCGCGCCGAGCGCGACCGGCGCGCCGCCATCCTCACCGCCGAGGCGGAGAAGCAGTCGCGCACCCTGCAGTCGGAGGGCATCCGGCAGTCGGAGATCAATCAGGCCGAAGGCCAGAAGCAGGCGAAGATCCTCGCGGCCGAGGCCGAGGCCAACGCCCGCCTCAAGGTGGCCGAAGCGGAGGCGCAGGCGATCGAGCGGATCACCACCGCCATCAAGGGAACCGGCGGTGATCCGGCACGCTACTTGATCGCCATCCGCTACATCGAGGCGCTCAAGGAAATGGTCACGAGTCCGCAGAGCAACAAAGTCATTTACCTACCTTACGAAGCGACGGGCGTGCTGGCGTCGCTCGGCGGCATCCGGGAGATGCTGGCGGGCCCGTCGGAGGGGAAAAAGCATGACGCGTAGAGCGATCGCCGCCGCCTGTGTTGCCGCGCTGTCACTTTCGGCTCGTCCGCCCGCCCGGCTACCCGCTTGCGATCCCGGCAACGCCGGCCTCACGCTCCCCGACGGCTTCTGCGCGGTCGTGGTCGCCGATCAGGTGGGCGCCGCGCGCCACCTCGCGGTCGCGTCGAACGGCGATCTGTTCGTCGCGATCGGCGGTGGGCGCTCGGGCTCGGGGGGCGTGCTCGCCCTGCGGGACACCACGGGCGACGGCAAGGCCGACGTGCGGCAAAGCTTCGGCAGCGAGGGGGGCACCGGTATCGCGCTCGGCAAGGGAGTGCTGTACGCCAGCACGTCGTCGACCGTGTATCGCTACGCGCTGCGCGCGGGCAGCCTCACGCCGCTCGGTGCGCCGGACGTGCTCGTGAAAGACCTGCCCATCGGTGGGCACAGCGCCAAGAACCTCGCGCTTTCTCCCGACGGCCGGACGCTGTTCGTGAACTTCGGCTCGGCCACGAACTCGTGCCAGGTCAAAGACCGCCAGACCGAGTCGCCGGGCGAGGACCCCTGCCCCGAGCTCGCGTATCGGGCCGGCGTGTGGCGGTTCGACGCCACGAAGCTCGACCAGAATCGGTTGACCGGCACGCGCTTCGCCACGGGCATCCGCAACGCAGTCGGGCTCGCGTTCGCGCCCTCCGGCGAGCTGTACGCCACGCAGCACGGCCGCGATCAGCTGGGGCAGAACTGGTCCAAGTTGTTCACGATCGAGCAGAGCGCCGAGAAGCCGTCCGAGGAGTTCTTCAAGCTGTCGGACGGCGCCGATTTCGGCTGGCCTTACTGTTACCACGACGCGGACCTCGGCCACCTGGTGCTCGCGCCCGAGTACGGCGGCGACGGCAAGCAGGTGGGGCGCTGCAAGGACAAGCAGGAGCCCCTGGTGGCGTTTCCGGGTCATTGGGCCCCCGACGGCTTGACGTTCTACGCCGGCACCCAGTTCCCCGAGCGGTATCGCGGCGGCGCGTTCATCGCGTTCCACGGCTCGTGGAACCGCGCGCCCCTCCCCCAGGCGGGCTACCGCGTCGCGTTCGTGCCCTTCAAGAACGGCAAGCCGGCGGGCGGTTACGAAACGTTCGCGGACGGTTTCTGGAAAGAGGACGCGGCGGGACCGAAGCACCGACCGGTGGGCGTCGCGGTGGGGCCGGACGGGTCGCTGTATATCACCGACGACGCGGGCGGTACGATCTGGCGGGTGATGTATAGAGGGCGGTAGAGGCAGTAGAG
>WNER01000012.1_pt1 | contig 27744 bp, 23 predicted proteins | sample 5399921 | NCBI WGS metagenome assembly WNER01 (sample SAMN13153331, study PRJNA577476) | soil metagenome | isolation source: 20 cm grassland meadow soil 5 days after 1st rain plot 5 | place: USA:California | collected 2015-09-21 | reverse complement strand
CGAAGTCTCTCGCTAGCCGCCCGAAGTAGCGGTAGGCATCGGCGACGAGCGCGGGGATCAGGGGCCCGTCCTCGAAATGCTTGCCGAGCGAGAATATGAGCTCGTGGCTCTCGAGATCGGGGAGAAACGCTTCCAGGGTGGTGCCGGGACGACCCAGGAAGCCTTTGATGGCCGCGTCGTGATTCTCGCGCCAGCGGCGTGAATGGATGAAGTAGAGGGCCATCGTGGTCGCGGACGCGATGAGATCGTCGAACCGGTGAACGAAGCCGGCGAACGGACCCAGCTGCACGATGCCGAAGGGGGGCTCGGGACTGGCGGTCATCGAGTCGATGCTAGTCCAGGCGAGACGGAGACGAGGCTGAGCATGCCAGGTCGCCACCAACTCACCGAGCTGCAACTCGCCATCCTGCGGGTCATCTGGGACAGGGGCGAAGCGACCGTGCAGGACATTTGGGAAGCGCTGCACGCCGAGCGCGGGCTCGCCCAAACGACCGTCGCCACCATGCTGTCGCGGCTGGAGCGCCGCGGCGTAGTGAGCTGACCGAGCGGCTGTTCGACGGCGACGTCACCGCGCTGGTGCAGCACCTCCTGAACGGCGCCGACGTGAGCCCCGGCGACCTCGCCAAGATCCGCGACATGATCGAGCACGTCGAAACGAACGCCCCGGAGACCAAATGACAATGTTCGCGTGGCTGCTCACCTATCTGATCCACAGCACGGTGCTCCTGGGGCTCGTCTGGCTCGTCACGCGGCGCCGGCGCCTCGAGCCCGCGGTCTCCGAGCTGCTTTGGAAAGTCGCCCTGCTCGCCGGACTCGTGACCGGCACCATCCAGTCGCGGCTGCAGTTGTCTCCGCCGGCCGCGGTCACACTGCCGGCTGCGAGTTTGCCCTCGCCATCGCCCGCGTCCGACGCCGGACACGAATCGGCCCTGGGGACCACCTCCACGACCTCCCGAACCTCCACACCCTCCACAACCTCGGCCAGCAGGCCGTCCCTCGCACTACTCGCGGTGCTCCTGTGGGGCGCGATCGCGCTCGCCTCGTCGCTCTACTACGTCGCGCGCCGATTGATCCTCGTCGGCCGCTTAGCGGATCGCCGTCCGGTGCGCGACGGTCCGCTCGCGACAACCCTCGCCGAGCTGCAGCGCACGACGGGATACCGCGGCCGCGTCCGCCTCACCATGGCCCGGACGATCTCGAGTCCGGTCGCGCTCGGTCTCTCCGAGATCTGCGTGCCCGAGCTGGCGCTCTCGGAGCTCGGCGCCGAGCAGCAGTGCAGCATGCTGGCGCACGAGCTGGCGCATCTGGCGCGGCACGATTCGCTGTGGCTCGTGGGCGCGAGCCTGATCGAGCGGTTGTTCTTCTTCCAGCCCTTGAACCGGCTCGCGCGCCGCGAGCTCGAGACGACTGCTGAATACCTGAGCGACGAGTGGGCCATGAGAAAGACCGGATCGGCGGTTTCGCTCGCGAAGTGTCTTGCCACGGTGGCCGAATGGATTCAGGCGTCGCCGTTGGGTGTGCCCGTCGCGGGCCTGGCCGAGCGGCGGTCGCTTCTGGTCGCCCGCATTGCACGCCTGCTCGACGGGCGCCCGCCCCAGCGCCCCGCCTCGCGGCGTGGCTGGGCCGTGCTCGCCACGCTGGGGGTGGCCGCGACGGTGGCCGCCGCGCCACGCGTGTCCTCACCCCCTGTCCCCCTCTCCGTTCCGGAGAGGGGGGAGGAAGTGCGTTCCCCCTCACCCGAAGGGAGAAGGGGCCAGGGGGTGAGGACGAGAACGGCGAGGGGGTCGGGGGGTGAGGACACCACCGTCGTCAACGCCCTGATCGCGCGGCTCAAAGACGAGAACGCCGGCGTGCGCCGCGCCGCCGCGCACTCGCTCGGCCAGCTGGGTGATCTCCGCGCCGTGCCGCCCCTGATCGTCGTGCTCGCGGACTCGGACGGCGAAGTGCGCTCCGCGGCGGTGGACGCGCTGGCCGATCTCGAGGATCCGCGCGCCATCGGCCCGATCGCGGGGCTGCTCAAGGATCCCGTCACGGACGTCAAGCGCAACGCGCTCGGCGCGCTGTCGCACTGGGAGCAGGGGGTGCCTACGGCGCCGGTCGTGGCGCTGTTGGACGACGGCGATGCCGACGTCCGTCACCAGGCCGTCGATTTGCTCGAGCATCTCCACGCCCGCTCGGCGGGCAGTGCCATCGCGCGGCTGATTCACGACCCGTCCGCCGACGTGCGGAGCGCGGTGGTGCAGGCGCTGGGGAACCTGCGCGAACAGAGCGGCATCGCCGCCATCACCGAGGCGTTGGGTGACCCGAACGCCGACGTGCGCCAGGCGGCGCTCGGGGCGCTCAACGATTTGCGCGCGCCGATCGCCGAAGCGACCCTGCTCAATCTGATGAAGGATCCGAACGCCGACGTGCGCCAGCGGGCCGCGGAGCTCGCGGGCGAGCGCTCGATAGTCGCCGCGATTCCGCAGCTACGCCGCTTGATCGACGATCCGCGCGGCGACGTGCGCGAGGCCGCGACGGAAGCGCTGGGCCACCTTGCCGACCCGACGGCGCGGCAGGCGTTGCAGGCCGCGCTGCAGTCGCCCGATCCCAAAGTGCGGCGCGCCGCCGCCGAAGCGCTGGGGCAGAACCGATGAGCCGCGCCCTGCTCGTCGTGTTCCTCTCGGTGGCAGCCGCAAGCAGCGCCACCGCGGCCGGCCCCCGACGGGCCGGCGCCGATTCGGCGCGCGTCGCCGCCCTGCTCACCGCGCTCGATCGTACCGATCCGGTGATCTGCGACTTGATCGGCGACCAGCTGGGCAATTTCTGGATGGGCGGCAATGCCGGAGGTCTCGGCCGCTTCAGCGATGCCCCAGCCGGCCTCCAGGGCGCGAAGGACTCACTCGCCGGAAGGATCACCGATCCCCGGGCGCTGCAGCTCCTGATCGCGACGCTCGGCAGCAACAACCCCTGCGTGCGGCGCGTCGCGGCGAAGCTGCTGGGCCGGAGCGCGGTGTCCGCGGACGTGCTGCGCGGGTTACTCGACAATCCCTCGCCCCTGATACGCGAGAGCGCGGCGTACGCCGCGGGCGAGGGCGAGCGGCGTGAGCTCGTGGCGGCGCTCGCACGCCGCCTCGACGATGCGGCCGCGGGACCCACGGCCATGGCCGCGTGGGCGCTGGGCGAGATCCATGATCCCGCGGCGGCACAGGCGCTACAGACGGCGCTGCGCTCCGCGTCACCGCGCGTGCGGCTCGCGAGCGTGTGGGCGCTGGGTCAGTTCGAGGACGCGGGCTACGCGAAGGACGTAGTACCGCTGTTGCGCGACGCCGATCCGGTGATGCGCGCGACCGCGGCGGAGGCGCTGGGACAGATGAAGAGCCCGCGTGTGGGCTCAGCGTTGGTCGGCGCGCTCACCGATCGCAACGACGCGGTGCGGCGCGCGGCGGTGGGCGCGCTCGCCGACCTGCACGAGCGGTCGGCCGTGGCGCCGCTCGAGGGGTTGCTCGTGAACGATGCCGACGCCGACGTGCGGCGGGCGTGTGCCCATGCGTTGGGCGACCTGAGCGAGGCGCGATCGCTCGATCCGCTGGCCAAGGCGCTGGGCGATCCCGACGTGGAAGTGCAGCGCGCCGCCGCGGACGCGATCGGCGACCTGGACCACGTGACCAAGGCGCCGACCGCGCTGGTGCGGGCGACGACGTCTCGGGACTTGGAGCTGCGCCGCAGCGCCACCAAAGCGCTCGCCCACATCGGCGATCAGGCGACGGTGCAGGCGCTGGCGGACCGCCTGGGCGACGACGACAAACAAGTCCGTCTCGCGGCCGTCGAGGGGTTGGGCGAAATGAAGGTCGCGACCACGATCCCCGGCCTCACGCGCGCGCTCAACGACCGCGACCCCGAGGTGCGAAGGGCGGCGGCCGAGGCGTTAGGAAAGACGGATAATTGACCATCGTCGTCGAGGCCTGCGTCGACTCCATCGAATCCGCGCTCGCCGCCGCGCGCGGCGGCGCGCACCGCATCGAGCTCTGCGCCAACTTGATCGAGGGCGGCACGACGCCCTCCGCGGGTACGCTCGCGGTCTGCCGGGCGCGGCTCGACATTCCCATCTTCGTGCTCGTGCGGCCGCGGGGCGGTGACTTCCTGTACTCTGCGGCCGAGCTCGCGGTGATGCTCGAGGACATCCGGCGGTCGAAGCAAGCGGGCGCCCAGGGCATCGTGACGGGCGTGCTCTCCGCCGACGGTGAGATCGACGCGGACCGCACGCGCGAGCTGATCACCGCGGCGCGTCCGCTGCAGGTGACGTTTCACCGCGCGTTCGACGTGTGCCGCGACGCGAGCCGGGCCCTCGAGACCCTCGTCGCGCTCGGCGTGGAGCGGGTGCTCACGTCGGGCCAGGCGGCCACCGCGCCGGAGGGGGCGGACGGGATCGCCCGGCTCGTGCAGCAGGCGGCGGGCCGCATCGCCATTCTCCCGGGAGGAGGCGTCACAGCGGACAACGCCCCGGCCCTGGTACGCGCGACGGGCGTGACCGAGGTGCATCTCACGGGCGCGGTGCCGCACCAGAGCGCCATGACCTTTCGCGCACCGGCGGTCACGCTCGGCAACGCCGCCCCGCGGAGCGAGTACGAATGGAATGTGACGGACGCACAGCAGATTCAGCGGGTGGTGCGAGGCCTGTGACGGGCGATCGGCTAGGCGTGAGGTGCTTCGAGTAGCAGCCGGACCTGGGCCAGCAGCTCGCTCGCCGTCCATGGCTTCGTCACGAACGCGACGCGCGGATCCTGGCCGACGGTCTTGCGGAAGTTCGGGGCGGGAAAGCCGCTCATGAACAGCACTCGCACCCCGCGCGACTCACCCCGGATCGCCTGATACAGGTCGAACCCGCTCAGCTTCGGCATCACCACATCCGTGATCACGAGGTTGAGCGCGGCGCGGTGGGCGCGGTAGGCGTCGAGCCCGTTCTGGCCGTCCACGGCCGTGACCACCCGGTAGCCGACTTTCGACAAAAGCTGCTGCGCGGCCAAGCGCATCGTCTGATCGTCTTCCACCAGCAGGATCGTTTCGGTGCCGCCCGGCAGCGGTTCGTCGGCCTCGGCGGCCGCCTCCGGCCCGCCTCGGGCGCGGACCGCGGGGAAGTACACCTTGGCCGTAGTGCCTTGACCCACCTCGCTGTAGAGATGCAGGTACCCGCGGTGTTGCTTCACCAGGCCGTAGGCCATCGACATGCCGAGGCCGGTGCCGACCCCGACCGGCTTGGTCGTGAAGAAGGGCTCGAACACGCGCGCCAGGGTGCGCGCATCCATCCCGACGCCGGTGTCGCTCAGCGCGACGCTCACGTAGGACCCGGGCTCCACCCATGCGTGCAGCGGGCGGTCCGCGGCCCCGAGGCGCGCGCGCCGGACCTCGACGTGCAGCGTGCCGCCCCGCGGCATCGCATCGCGGGCGTTGGTGACGAGGTGCAGCAGGATCTGCTTCACGGCCGCGGGATCGGCCTCGACGACGCCGGCGTCTTCGTCCGCCTCGAACTGTTGGTCGATACCGGCGGGAAGCCCGCGGCGCATGGCATCGAGGGCATCGCGCACGAACTCGGTGAGGACCAGCGGTTGGAGATCGAGCACGCGGTGGCGGCTGAAGCCGAGCAGCCGCTGCGCCAGCTCGGCCCCGCGTTGGGCGGTCTCCTTCAGGGTATCGAGGTCCTTGCTGGGCGGCCCCGATTGGGCGAGGGCCGCCGCGCGGGCCAGGATCGCGGTGAGCAGCTCGTTGAACTGCTGCGCGATGGCACCGGTGAGCCGGCCGATCGTTTCCATCTTCTCGGTCTGCTTCAACGCCCGCTCGCGCGCGAGCTGCGCGGCCGCGTCTTCGGATGTCATCGGCCACTTAATTAGGGCGGCGCGTCGGCGGCGTCAAGCCGAGTGTGCTAGAATCGGGGGTCCCGGTTCCCAAGGAAACGCGATGCCGCCTCGCCCCTACATCCTGAACGAGCTGACCTGGAAGACCGTGCGCGACACGCGCTACGACGTCGCGCTGCTGCCGTGGGGTGCGACCGAAGCGCATAACTTCCACCTGCCCTACTCGACCGACAACGTCGCCACCGAGCGGATCGCGGCGCTCGCGGCGGGACGCGCGTGGGAGCGGGAAGCGCGGGTCGTCGTGCTCCCCCTGGTGCCGTTCGGCGTCAACACCGGGCAGCTCGACATCCCGCTGTGCCTGAACCTGCACCCCAGCACCCAGGCGCTGGTGCTGCGCGACCTGGCCACCGCGCTGGCCGGTCAGGGCGTCCCCAAGCTCGTGATCCTGAACGGGCACGGTGGCAACGACTTCCGCCAGATGATCCGCGAGCTCCAGCCCGCCGTGTCGCTGTTTCTCTGCACCGTGAACTGGTACCAGCTCGTGGACGCGAAGGCGTTCTTCTCCGATCTGGGAGACCACGCGGGCGAGCTCGAGACGAGCGTAATGCTCCATATGGCACCGGAGCTGGTGCGGCCGTTGTCCGAGGCCGGTCCCGGACGCGCGCGGCGCTTCAAGGTGACGGGGTTGCGGGAAGGCTGGGCCTGGGCGCCCCGGCAGTGGCGTCAGGTGACCGACGACACCGGCGTCGGCAACCCCGCGGCGGCGACGGCGGAGAAGGGACGGAAATACGTGGAGGCGGTGACCGAGAAGATCGCGGGATTCCTGGTGGACCTGGCGCGGGCCGATCCGGCGCGACTGTACGAGTGAGGCGAGCGTCGCGCCCTATGCCCCCCGCTCACCCAGCAGGTCACGCACCGCGCTGAGCAGCACATCGGGCACGAACGGCTTCCACAACTTGCGCGACGCGCCGAACGCCTCGGCGGCCGCGAGCAGATCGAGTTTCAGGCTGCCGCCCCCGGACATGGCGATGATCTTCGCGTCCGGGACCTCGGCGCGCACCGTGCGGATGACTTCCAGGCCGTCCGGCTCGGGAATAAACAGGTCAACGAGCAGCAGGTCGGCACCTTGCTCGCGGTACACGCGCAGCGCGGCGTCGCCGTCGCCCGCCTCGATCACCTCGTAGCCGGCCGCCTCGAGCGCGACGCGGATGGCGCGCCGCAGCAGCGCGTCGTCGTCGATGACGAGGATGCGCGCCACGGCGCGGCTACGCGTCCAGCACGTCGCGCACCCGGCGCGCGAGCGCCTCCGGCGCGAAAGGCTTCTGGAGGTAGGCGGCCCCGGGTTCGACGGTGTCCGCATATCCCGACACGTACAGCACCTTCATCTCGGAACGCAGCAACGACAGCTGCCCGGCCAGCTGCCGCCCGCTCAACCCGGGCATGACGACGTCCGTCAGCAGCAGATGGATTGGACCGTGGTGCTTGGCCGCGAGCCGCAGCGCGATGTCGCCGGTCGGCGCTTCGAGAACGGTGTAGCCGTAGCGCTCGAGCACCTGCCGCGTCACCAGCCGCACCGACGGCGCATCCTCCGCGACCAGCACCGTCTCCGTGCCGCGCCGCGGCTCCGCCGGCGCGGGCCGGGCGATCGCGGGGGCCACGGGCTCGTCCACGCGCGGCAGGTAGACCTTGAAGGTCGTTCCCCGCCCCGGCTCGGAATCCACGGTGATGAACCCGCCCGCCTGCTTCACGATCCCGTACACGGTGGCGAGCCCCAACCCGGTTCCTTTGCCGGTTTCCTTTGTCGTGAAAAACGGCTCGAAGACGCGGGCCTTGGTCTGCTCGTCCATGCCGATGCCCGTATCAGACACGGCCAGCATGACGTAGCGACCCGGGCGCGCTTCCACCACCATGTTGGCCGCCTCGATGGTCAGCCGCCCTCCCCGCGGCATCGCGTCGCGGGCGTTGACCGCGAGATTGATGATGATCTGCTCGAGCTGCCCGGGATCCGCCTTCACAGCGCCCAGGTCGGGGGCGAGTGGCATGGCGAGGTGAACGTCCGCTCCGATCAGCCGTCGCAGCAGTTTTTCGGTGCCGGCCAGGATGGCCCTGAGATCCACGACCTTGGGCTCGAGCACCTGCTGGCGGCTGAACGCGAGCAGCTGGCGGGTAAGGGCCGCCGCGCCCTCGGCGGCTTTGCGAATCTGGTCGACGTCGTCGCGCCGGGAATCGTCCGGGGCGAGATCTTCCAGCAGCAGATCCCCGTAGCTGGTGATCACGGTCAGGAGGTTGTTGAAGTCGTGCGCGATGCCTCCCGCCAGGCGACCCACCGCTTCCATTTTCTGCGCCTGGCGCAGCTGCTCCTCGGAGCGCCGCAGCGCCTGCTCGGCACGCTTGCGCTCGATTCCGACCGTCACGGCGCTCGCCACAGATCCCAGCGCCTTGGGCACGAACTCGGAGAGGGCGTGGCAGGCGAACATCGCCATGACGCCGAGCACGCGATCGTGCAGCACCAGGGGGTAGCCGGCGAACGCCACCAGCCCCTCGCGCCGCACCCATTCCTGGTCGTGGATCTGGGGATCGCCCACGACCTGGTTCGTGAGCTGGGGACGCCCGTCCCGGGCGATCACCCCGATCTTGTAGCGTCCCAGCGGCACGTGGCTGTGGGCGCCGTCGACGTGGGTATACATGCCGGCGCTCGCCTGCAGCTCCAGGACCTCGCCGGCGTCGTCGAGCGTCCAGATACGGGCCAACGCGACATCGAGGTGGCGCACCAACGCCTCGGCGCACAGCTGCAGCATCGCTCGCAACCCGCCGCTTTGGGTCAGGGCGATCCCCACGTCGGAGGTCAGCTCCGCCAGTCGCGCCCGCTCGAGCAGGGCGGTCTGCCCCCGGCGGCGCTCGCGGCGCACTTCGGCCTCCCGCAGCTCCCGCTCGATGGCCGGGATCAAGCGTCGCAGATTGCCTTTGGTGAGGAAGTCCTGTGCGCCCGCCTTCATGGCCTCGACCGCGACATCTTCGCCCATCGAGCCCGAGACGAAGATGAACGGCGTGTCGGGATCGTGGGCCCGTAACAAAGCGAGCGCCGCGGGGCCGCTGAATTCCGGCATGCTGTAGTCGCCGATCACGAGATCCCACGGGTGGCGATCGAGCGCCGCCTGCATGGCGGTGCGGCTGTCCACGCGCTCGTAAGCGGTGTCGAAGCCCGCGCGCTCGAGCTCCCGGACGAGCAACCGGGCGTCACTTTCCGAGTCTTCCGCGATCAGGACCCGCAGGGGGACCCGCACCGACTGGCTCCGATCTGAGCGCGCCACTGCTGGACACATGCCTCGTGGGCGGCGCCAGTCCAATACTTTTTTGTTGGGGGAGTTAGCACTCCGAGCGATAGCTCCCAGTCGCCTGGACGGGGTTGACCCCAGCCGGTCAAGCCGGTCACGTTATATCAGACTACGCGTTCTTGAATTGGGGCGCGCGTGCCACGGACCAAGGCGTTCTACCCAGCTGAAGCCCTCGACCGTGCGATGGAGCTGTTCTGGCGGGACGGGTACGCCGCGACCGGACTGGACCGTCTGGTCCGCCGCACCGGCGCCAGCCGGTACGGGCTGTATACGACCTTCGGGGGCAAGCGCGACCTGTATCTCGCCAGCCTGGAGCGCTACTCGCAGACGGTCATGGATCCGATGCTCGAGCCGCTCGAGAACACGCGGGCATCGGGGCGTGAGATTCGGGCCTTCTTCGATCGGGTGCTCGGGCTGATTCGCCGCCCCGGCGGTCACCGGGGGTGCCTCGTGTGCAACGCGGCGATCGAGCGTGGTGGCGTCGATGCCGCGGCGGCGAGGCGCGTGCGGCAGCACTTCGATCGGGTGCGGCGGCTGCTGACGCGAGCGCTCGCGAATGCGCGCCGCGACGGCAGCCTGGCGAAGGACCTCGCCGTGGCGCCCAGTGCGGACCACCTGCTCGGCGTGGCTGCCGGATCGTTCCTGCTGGCGCGTGCCGGCATGGCGATCGGCTTCATCCGGCGGTTCGTCGATACCGCCTTGAAGGGATTGACCTGATGGAACTACGTCACCTGAGATACTTCGTTGCGGTCGCCGAGGAAGGCAGCTTCCTCCGGGCCGCCGGCCGGCTCCGGGTGGCGCAGCCCGCGCTCTCGAAGCAGATCCGCGACCTGGAGCGGGAAGTGGGCGTCAAGCTGTTCGAGCGGCTGCCGCGGGGAGCGCGGGTGACGCGCGCCGGCGAGCAATTTCTCGGCAACGCGCGCAACGCGCTCGAAAGCGCGACGCGCGCCGTGGCCACCGCCCGCCGCACCGACTCCGCCACTGGCTTGAAACTCGCGCATGGCGATCTCTACGTCTACACGCCCATCCTGCTCAAGCTGCTCGCGGCGTTCCGGAAGGCGTCGCCCGACATTCCGGTCCGCGTGGTGCGGGTGAACGACGTCGACCAGCACGCCGCCCTGCGGGAGCACCGCATCGACGTGGCCGCCACCTTCGTGGCCACCTGGCCCGTGCCCGGACTCGAGGCCCTCCAGCTCGCCGACTGCGCCGTGACCGGAGTCTTGCTGCCGGCGACCCATCCGCTCGCCGCCCAGCGGCGGATTCGCCTGCGCGATCTGGCCGACCTCGTCTGGCTGCATCCATCGCAGCACACCCGCCCCGACCTGTATCGCGCGCTGCGCACGGCGCTCGAGACGCGCGGGCTCGTTCCCAACCGCCACCGCGGCCGGCGCGGCGACATCGGCGCCAACGTGGCGATCGCGGCGGGAGACGCCTGGGCGCTGGCGAATCCCGCGGTGGCCGCCGTGTACGCTGACATGCAGGCGTCGATCGTGCACCGGCCGTTCGTTGACCCACCCATTCCCATGTGGTTTGCGCTCATCTGGCAAGGTGATTCGTCGTCACCACTGGTCGACGCCATGGTGCGGGTGGCCCGCTGCGGGCTGTCGGACTCCGGGCAGGCCCGACCTAGCGTCCCACCACCTCGCACAGCCAGCGTCTCGCCTCGGCGTCGCCCGCCCAGAGCGCCGGCCCGAGCGGCGAGCCGAGAAAAATCAAATCTCCGCGTCCGTAGCGGCGCCTCAACGCCACCGGCAGATCGTCCACCCACGCGATGATTTCACCCGCTCCCTCGCTCTGGCGCCCCAGCGGCACCACCCGGCTGAAATCGCGGATCTTCGCGCTCGCAGGCCAGCTGTAATCGACATACGGTACGCCCCGCGCGCCCCGACTGGACCACAGGCGCACGGGCGCCTCGATGTGGACCCCCAGTTGGTCGCGCAGCACGGCGCGGTGGGCGCGGAAGTCCCGATCGGCAGCGAAGCCCGCGCCCGACTCGAGCAGGACGGTCGCCCCCGTTCGCAGGCGGCTCATGATCGCGCGAACAGCCGGCGGCGGAATGTCCAATGCCGCCGGAACGATCAACAGCGTGCAGCGGGACGTCACTCCCGTCCCCAGACCGGCGAGCGCGGACTCGTACCCCGCAACCGACTCGCGCAGGCCACAGTGCTCCCTCAGGTCCAGCAGGACGCGCGGCGGACCTGCGTCGATCCGCCGCGGCCCATCGAACGGCAGCCCCGCGGTCAGTGAGCCGGCGACGCAACCCAGGAACCCCCTGCGGGTGATGCCCATCTCACAGCCGACCGGAGATCAGCCGGTCCAAGGCCCGGGCGGTGTCGTGGAACTGTTGGTCCGGGGCGTAGCGGTAGCGCGCCTCCATTTCCGCCACCAGCCAGCCGTCGTAACCGACTTTAGTCAGCGCGGCACGGATGGCGGGCCAGTTGTTGTCGCCCAGAAACAGATTGGTGTACACGCTCTGGTCGCCGCAGCGCCCGCGGTGCCTCATCACGTCTTTTACGTGAATGCGCGTGATTCTCGTGCCCAGGATCTCGATCCACTGCTCCGCGAACCCGGTGTCGTGGATGTTGCCGACGTCGAGATGAATCCCTACCGCGGGACGCTTCACGTCGTTCAAGAATTGCGAGAACTCACGCGGGCTCATGAGAAAGCGGTGCTCGGCGTTGCAGTTCTCGCAGCCGATCCGGACGCCGGCGCGCGCGGCCGTCTCGCCCAGCGCCCCGAGGGCATCCACGCAGCGCTGATACACTTCGTTGTAAGGGACTTCCTCGGTCACGAGGCCCGCGACCACGAGGATCGCGTCGGTGCCGAGCAGCACCGCGGTCTCGATTTGCCGCTCCACGATGCGCATCGCCCGGGCCCGCACCGTGGGGTCGCGCGCCGAGAGCGGCGAGGCCCAGTGCAATCCGGTCGACACGTTCGAGACCACGAGGCCGGCGTCCGCGATTTTGCGCCGCAGCTCCCGCACGTCGCCATCCGCCGTGCTCGGCTGAAACCAGGGGACGTCGCCCAGCCACAGCTCGATGCCGTCGAAGCCAGCCTGCTTGACGAGCTCCAAGCCTTTGGCGAATCCCCACTCCTTCGGGATCATGTTATCGCCGATGGCTTTCTTCATGGAGGCATGATACGCTCACTGCCCCCAGTTGTCGAACCCTAAGTCCATGTTCGCGATTGCGATCACAAAGCCGACGACCGCTCCGATTCCGGCGAGACCGAGCACCAGTCCCGTTGTCCGTCCCCCACTGACGTGACGAGTGGCGACGCTCGTCACGTCGGCGAGCGCCACGGTGCGGTCGGCCTCGCGGGCGTCTGGCTCATGCCGCCCCGACAGGCTGTCCCCTCGCACTTCGGGTTGGTATAGCACCTCCTGTTGCTCGTCCGCATATTGCACGCGGACCGCGCTCGGCTTGTCTCGAGCGATGACTTCCGCCGGTGACACCGTTTCCAGGCGCCAAGCGGTGCAACCACTGATTTGGCCAGCCATCAGGATGACGGCCCAACCCTGTTTCCAAGAGCGAGTGTGTGACATTGTGGCACCTCCCGAAGCGCGGTTGACGACCAGGTGCCGCACGTTGCGGTGGCGCGGTCAAGAACCCGTCAAGCGGGACGGTGTCACGCGCACCCGACGGTCCCGGGCGCCACGCGCCGCCGTCTGAATGGCCGACGCAGCCCGTGACTACTTGATCCGGCAGTTCGAAACGGCGTGGACGCTCGCGCGCTTCCACCTCGACGGACTCGCCACCGAGGAGTGCCTGTGGCGTCCCGCGAGCGCGGGTTTGCACGTGGTGTATGAAGGCTCCGACGGGAAGTGGCGCGCCGATTGGCCCGATCACGAGGGCTATGACCTCGGGCCGCCGAGCATCGCGTGGCTCACGTGGCACCTCGGCTTCTGGTGGTCCATGGTGCTGAGCCACTCGTTCGGCGACGGGGCGATGTCGCGCGAGCGCGTGACGTGGCCCGGTAATGCCGACGACGTGCGCGAATGGCTCGGCCGGCTCCGAGGAGAGTGGCGCGGCGTGCTCGAGCAGCTCAGCGACGACGACCTGCGCTCGGCAGGGCGAACCCGCTGGCCGTTCCGGGACCGTCCGTTCGGTGACGTCGTCGCATGGGTCAATGTGGAGCTCACGAAGAACGCCGCGGAGATCGGCTACGCACGCTTCCTCTACGCCGTCAGGGCCGCCCGAGGAGCGTGAGCCCGCCCGACTCGAGCCACTTCGACGGGCGCCGGTTTCACAATCCCAACGGCGCGAATGGCCGCCCCTTCTGGATGGTGCCGCGCATGCTGCTCACGCCGCGCCGTCGCTGGCCGGCCACGGTCCCGGTCGAGCCGCGCCGGCCCCCCAGCGCCGGCGCGGGCGACGTGGTTGTGACGTTCATCGGTCATGCGACGTTTCTCATCCAGGTCGGCACCACCAGCCTGCTGACCGATCCCGTGTACTCGGAGCGGGCGAGCCCTGTTTCGTTCGCAGGCCCCCGCCGCGTGCGGGCGCCGGGCGTGCGATTCGACGACCTGCCCGCCATCGCGCTGGTGCTGCTGAGCCACAATCACTACGACCACTGTGATCTCCGGACCCTGCGGGCGCTCGAGCGGCGCTTTCAGCCGCGGTTCGTGACACCGCTCGGCAACGGCCGCCTGCTCCGATCGGCGGGCATCCACAACGTCGAGGAGTTTGACTGGTGGCAGAGCACGAGCACCGCGCCGCTTCCGGTCACGCTGACGCCCGCCCAGCATTTCTCGGCGCGCGGCCCGCTCGACCGCAATCGCGCGCTGTGGGGCGGATTCCTGATCGAGGCCCGGGGACACCGCATCCTGTTTGCCGGCGATTCCGGGTACGGCCCCCATTTCCGGGAGATCGCCGCGCGGCTCTCCCCGATCGATCTGGCGCTCCTGCCGATCGGGGCCTATGAGCCGCGCTGGTTCATGCAAGACATCCACATGAATCCCGCTGAAGCGGTGCAGGCGCACCTCGATCTCGGCGCCCGCCGCAGCGTCGCGATGCACTTCGGCACGTTTCAGTTGACCCCTGAAGGAGTAGACGAGCCGGTTCAGGAGCTGACGAAGGCGCTCCGGGAGCGCGGCGTGCCGGCCGGGGAGTTCCGGCCGGCGGAGGTGGGAGAGTCGCTGCGGCTTACCGGTTGATCCAGTACGACAGCTTCACTAGGAAGCTGTTGTCGGGCCGCAGGTCGAACAGATCGCCCAGGTCGCCGCGGAAGCCTTGCGTCCCCTCGGCGCCGGCAGAGTTCTGGCGCCCCTGGCTCCACACCACGAACAGCGTCGAGCCGGGCCGGTATTCCCAGCGAAACACGACGTTGGAGCGGAATTGCTTGTAATTGAATCCGCCGGGGTTGTCGGCGGCGACCGTGTCCTGGAGGTAGCGACTCGCGAAATCTCGAGCGCGCGGCGTGGGGGACAGCTGCTGCACGTTGCTGTACGTCCCCTTCGAGACGAACGGCTGGGCGTATACCTGGAGCGTCGCGGTGGCCGTGAACGGGTAGGTGACTCGCATGGTCACGCCGAGCTGCTTCTGCTCGAGGTGAGCGAACACGTATCGGGTAGCGTGCGGCACGATAGTCGTGTCCGTGACGGGCCCGAGCGGCTGCACTGCGTTCGTGGCGCGCGTGTAATTGGGGATGAGCGCCGCCGTGACGCGCGACGCCAGCTTGAAATCGACCTCGGGCATCAAGCTGATGCTGTGTGACCGCCCGCCGTCGCCACGCCAGTAGTTGACCCAGAAATACGGCACGATCGCCTTGCGGTCGTCGCCGTTCAGGCCGGCCCAGGGCGCGAAGTACGGATCCTGACGCACCGCCCGGCCGCCGCGCGAGCACGAATAGCAATAGGTCTCGCCCAGCTGGCCCAGCGTGCCCCCGACATGGAACGACCACGTGTTGTTGAACGTGGTATGGGTGTTCGTGTTGAACGCACGCTCCTCAGGCAGGCCGGCCGTGGTCCAGTACTGCCACCAGTTGAAGTTCCATTGGAAGCGCTGGGTCAGGGCGCGGCGCTTGCGGTCGAAGAAGCCCACCCACGTGCTCCACGCCTGCTGATCGGCGCGCTGCAGGTAGCCCAGGTCGTTGATCTCGAAGCCCGGGGAGCGGCGCTCGTAGCCCGTCTGAAATAGGACGTGCTCGCCGCCCACCTTGCCGAACTGCAGCGACTCGTCGTCGCCCGAGAGCGACGTGCGCGTCGGGTCGTACCGCATGGCATCGGGCCGTTGGTAGTAGTGCGCCGCGTCGCGCTGCGTGAGGGCGATCGCCGAGTCGGTTCCCGCGACCCGGCTCAAGTCCACGGAGCCCGAGATCTCGTAGCGCCCGCCGGGGAAGCGGTGACGAAAATCCATGGCGCCGACGTAGGCGCTGCCGCGCAGGAAGGGGGAGCTCCAGGAGTCATTGTCACGGTTCACCGCGGTGAAGATGCCGCCCACGCTGCTCTCGCCGCCGCGCAGGTCCTGGCGCAGCCGCACGACGCCGTAGTTGGTGGTCGGCTCGATCGTCGCGCCGCGGACGCCGGTGACGTGCTGTGTGACCGCGTCGAGGACGCCGATGGTCATGCCGCTCGGCAAGCGGCCGGTGAGCTTGCCGGCGCCCAAGATGCGCGTGAAAACCGGCGAGGTACTGTCCGCGTAGCTCCCTACCTCGGGCGGGCGCCCGATACGCCGAGAGTAGACCAACCCCTCCCCCGTGCCGCAGTCGTTCACCGCGGTGCAGTTCACGTCGAACTGGAACAGCCCGCGTCCCGCGACGAAGAAGGGCCGCTGCTCCCGGAAGAAAGTCTCGAACGCGGTGAGGTTCAGAACGCCCGGATCGGCCTCGACCTGCCCGAAATCGGGGTTCAAGGTGGCGTCGAGCGTCAAATTCGACGCGACCCGGTACTTCAGGTCGCCGCCCAGCGCCAGGTCCTGCGTGCGGCCGAGGCCCGTGGGCGTGAACTCCGACACGTTCTTGGTCACCACGTAGGGCGCGGCTTCGAGCCGCCGCGGCGCCTCGAGGTCGTCGAACCCGGGGACCTCGCCGAATTGCGACACGAACCCCGCCTTCGACTGGCGGAACAACGGCCAGCTCACGCGCTGGGAGTAGCGATACAGATCGCGATCGATGGTGAGGCCGAAGGTGTGCTGCCGCTGGCGCCCGTAGCGCAGCTGCGACAGCGGGATGCGAAACTCGGCGGTCCAGCCGAGCGAATCGCGGCGCGTGGCGACATCCCACACCGCGTCCCACGCGAAGTCCTCATTGCCGTCGTTGTAGATCTGCGCGTCGAGCTTCACGCCCGAGGGGTTGACCCCGAACTCGTAGCCCGTGCGGCGATCGTGATACGAGTCGAGGAACAACCACACCATGTCGGAGGGCGTGAAGTAATCGCGCCGGGCCAGAACGGTGATGATGGAGTCGGGGTGCGGATCGAAGCAGCGGACGAGGACGTACAGGTTGCCCGCGTCGTACGCGATTTTCGCCTCGGTCGGGAGCTTGGGCGGGCTGCCCTCGCTGGGCCGCCACTCCTGAAATTCGGTGATCGCCGGCGCCTCGCGCCACACGGGGTCGTCGTCCCGCCCGTCGATGACCGGTGCGCGAGCGGCCCGGGTCGCGGCTACGGTCCTGACAGGGGGCGGCGGGTCGGTGGACTGGACGGGCCGGGTATGGGCGACCTGACGGGCCAGCGTGACGGCGGCGAGGAGCGGCAACCCGATGAGCATAAAAGCCTGGTCGGAGATTTGTCCCTTAGATAACGGGAGCCAAGAAAGGGTTGTGTCAAACGTACCCTGCTGAGAGCCCGGGCTCGGCGCGGGCCGAGCGCCCTCTCTCAGAGCGCCGCGACCGTGATGGTCTTCTCGAGGCGGATATCCGCCGAAGAGGCGCCGACTTCCAGCACAACCGGCCCGGTTTCCACTACCCAGCGGTGGGTGTCCGCGTCCCAATACGCGAGCGCGCGCCCCGCGAGGGGGAACGTGACAATGCGGGTCTCGCCCGGCTGGAGGGTCACGCGGCGGAAGCCCCGCAGGTCGCGCTTGGGGCGCGTCACCGCGGAGTGCGGGTACCGCACGTACAGCTGCGCTACCTCTTCCCCCGCCCGGCTGCCCGTATTGGTCACGGCGACGGAGACGGTGACGGTATCGTCGCGGCGCAGGGTGTCCCGGCTCGTACCGAGCCGGTCGTAGCCGAACGAGGTGTAGCTCAGTCCATAGCCGAACGGATAGAGCGGCTTTCCCTGGAAGAACCGGTAGGTGCGGCCGGCCATTGCGTAGTTCTCGAACGCCGGCAGGTCGGACACGCTCTGATAAAAGGTGACCGGGAGGCGGCCGCCCGGATTGTACGCGCCGAACAGCACATCGGCGATCGCGCTCCCGCCCGCCTGGCCGGGATACCACGCCTCGAGGATGGCGGGGACGTGCTCCTGGGCCCAGTTCACGGCGACCGCGCTCCCGCTCATCAGGACGAGCACCGTGGGCTTGCCGAGGCCCGCGATGCGCTCGAGCAGCCGCTCCTGCGGCGCCGGGAGATCGAGCGAAGTCCGATCGCCGCCCGAAAAGCCCGGGACTTGGACGCGCATCTCCTCACCTTCCAGGCGAGCGGTGAGGCCGAGGCACAGCACCACCGCGTCGGCGCGCTTCGCCACCTGCACGGCCTCGGCCTCGAGCGCTTCGGTAGGTGTGGCCCACAGGAGCTGCAGCTCGGCCTCGCCGTAGGATTCTTCTCCGTCCACGCGGAGGCGGTAGCGCCGGCCTCCCTGCAGCAGGAGGGGCTCGGTCTGCGAGAAGCGGGGGTCGGGGAATTCCCCGTCGTGCGTCGGATACACCGACTGCACCACGAGGCTGTCGTCCAGGTAGAGCTGGAACTTGACGGTGCCGACCAGCGCCAGACGGTACGTCCCCGTATGGGATGGCCGCAGCGTACCCGTCCAGCGCACGCCGAAGTCATCGACGTTCATGTCGGCGCGCGGCGCCCCCGCGCCCCAGTGCGCATCCAGCGTCGAGTCCACCCGCACGAACAGGGGCGCGCCTGACAGCGTCCGGCTCGCGTAGAAAGCGGCGTCCAACCCGCGCCGCCCGCGCGCCGTCGACAGCACCGACGCCGGGACGGGAGCGAGCACGGGGAACCCGTCCGCCAGGTCCGAGCCGAGGGCGTACAGCACGCGCGTGCGCGGCGACACCGCCTCGCGGATGCCGCGCAGCGGCGTGACCGGATCGGCCGGAATGCCGTTGTAGTTGCCGAGCAGCATGCGCCATTGGTCGGCGTTGGGCCCGATGACCGCGATCGTGCCGAAGTCGCGGCGCAGCGGCAGCAGATGGCCGGCGTTCTTGAGCAACACCATCGACTCCCGCGCGACCTGGCGCGCCAGGACGCGATGGGACGAGTCGTCCAGCGCGGTGATCGGGATCCGCGCCCACTTCACCTGCTCGGGCGGATCGAACATCCCCAGGCGGAACCGCGCGACGAACAGGCGGATGAGCGACGTGTCGATCTGCTGCTCGGTGATGAGGCCCTGGTGCACGGCATCGATCAGGCTCGCGTACTCGTTGCCGCAATCCAGGTCGGTGCCCGTGTGCACGCCCAGCGCGGCCGCGGCGGCGGCGGTCGGGACCACCTTGTGCCGCAGGTACATGTCGCCGATCGCGCCGCAGTCGGAGACCACGTATCCGGGGAAATGCCATTCGCCCCGCAGGATCTGCTCGAGCAGCAGGTCGCTACCACAGGCGGGCTTGCCGTACACACGGTTGTACGCGCACATCAGCGAGTAGGCGCCGCCTTCCCGGATCGCCATCTCGAAGTGCGGCAGGTAGCTCTCGCGCAAGTCCCGCTCGCTCACTTGGGCGTCGAACTCGTGCCGCTCGGGCTCGGGACCCGAGTGCACCGCGAAATGCTTGACCGTGGCGACGGCCTTCAGGTAGCGGGGATCGTCGCCCTGGAGCCCGCGGATGAACTGCACCGCGAGCCGGCCCGTGAGGTAGGGATCCTCGCCGTACGTCTCCTGTCCGCGTCCCCAGCGCGGGTCGCGAAACAGATTGATGTTCGGCGACCAGACGGTCAGGCCCTGATAGCGCTGGTGCTCGCCCTGCCGGAGGTACGCGTGATGCTTGGCGCGGAACTCGTCGGAGATGACGGTCGCCATGCGGAGCACGAGACTGTCGTTCCACGTGGCGGCGAAGCCGATGGCCTGCGGAAACACGGTCGCGAGCCCCGAGCGCGCGACGCCGTGCAGGCCCTCGTTCCACCAGTTGTACTCGGGAATCCCGAGGCGCTCGATGGCGGGCGCTCGATCCATCATCTGCGACACCTTCTCCTCGAGCGTCATGCGGCCGACGAGATCCGCCGCGCGCCGCTCGAAGGTCTGAGCCGCGGCGCTCGTGGTGACTGTGGCTGCGAACAGGACGGCGAGGCGGAGCGAACAGCTCGACATCGTTTCCTCCGGGGCGGGATTGCGCTCCCTGCCCACGAGAGACAAAATGATCTTATGACTATCTTTTCGCGACCCCTCGCTCTGCTCCTGTCGGCGTACGCTCTGGTTCTTTGTGGCGCGGCCGCGCAAGCGGCGCAGCCGGATCCCTGGGCTGCGCCGCTGCGAGGGACGTGGGTCCGCATGGGACCCGCGGCTCCAGGCGACGTGCTTCTCGCCTCCGGCTCGAGCGGCGCCGAGATCGTGGTCGGCGCCGCGGAGGACCTCAATGTGCGCCAGGCCGCGACGTTTCTCGCGGGCGACATCGAGGCCATCAGCGGCTACCGCCCGCCCGTCGTGGCGGCGCCCACCGCCGGCAAGACGAGCATCCGGCTGGTCACCGTCGGGAACGGCCCGCTCCCGAGCGCCATCGACGTGGCCACGCTCCGCGGCCAGTGGGAGGCCTACCGGGTGATCACCGCACCCGCCACGGTCTGGCTGGTCGGGTCGAACCCGCGCGGCACCGCGTTCGCGACGTACACGCTTTCGGAGCGCCTGGGTGTGGATCCCCTTTACCTCTGGACCGGCTACGTGCCGGCGCACCACGATCCCCTCGTGCTCAAGGCAACCCGGTTCGCCCAGGGACCGCCCGCGTTCCGATATCGCGGGTTCTTCCACGACGACGAGGACATCCTGCCCCGGCCGTTCGATGCCCGCGGCTACCCGCTCCAGACCGGCGATGTGCCGCTCGCCTGGTATCGGCGCTACTTCGAAACCGCGCTGCGGCTGCGGATGAACATGGTGGCGCCGTACGTGCGGGTGCATCGCCGCTTCGAGGTGCAGCAGCTCGCGAGCGACTGGGGCCTTTACTACACGTCGCACCACTACGACATCCTCGTGTCCAACCCGTTCGGCTTGACCACGTTCAACCTCGCCGCGGAGCGCGGCGTGCGACCCGACTACGACTGGTTCACGAACCGCGACGGCTTGCTGACCTTCTGGCGCGGCGGCGTCGCGGAGAACCATGACCTGGACGTGATCTGGCCGGTGGGGCTGCGGAACACGTCGGATCGCGCCTATACCTGGCCCGAGGGGACCACAGACGACGACAAGGCGCGCGTGTTCCGTGAGGTGATCGGCCTCCAGACCGGCATGGTGCGCGACGCCTTGCCGCCCGGCCACACGGCGATCTTCCACTTCACGATGTACTCGGAGATGCTGGACCTGTACCGCCGCGATCCGAAGGCGTTCGGGCTGCCGAACGACGTGATCATCGTGTGGCCCGACGACAACGACGGTCACATGCGCGGCCTCCCGACCGATCGCGGGCGCTGGAAGCACGGCGTGTACTACCACCTGGCCTACCTCGGTGGCAACCTGAGCAAGCAGACCACGCACACGGTGGCGCCCGCGACGATCGCCGGTGAGTTCCAGAAGATCGTGCAGGCGGGCGCGACGGAGTACATGCTCGTGAACGTGTCCGAGCTGCGCGACTACGTCATGGGCGCCCGCATGATCGCCGACATCACATGGAACGCGCCGGCGGTGTACGGTTCGCCCGATCCCGCGGGCCGCTACCTCTCATGGTGGACGCGCGAATACTTCGCCCCCGCTGCGGCGCAGGCCCGGGCGGCTTACGACGCCTACCATACGCTGCTCGACACGCCCGACAAGCTCTGGTACGCCTCGGAGGCAGTGCAAGACCTGATCGAGCGCTTGTGGCACCGCGCGAACGGCACGCCCTTCACACCCTTCAACGCCGATACCCAGGCGGTGCTGCGGTCGCGCATCGCTCTCCTCGATTCGGCGCTCGCGCGGGAAGCCGAGGCCGGGTCGGCCTTGAACCGGACCGAACGGCGCTTCCTGTCGGTCGACGTCGGCCTGGGTCTGCGGGTGGACGAGCGGCAGACGCGGGCCGCGCTGACGCTGGCCGATGCGCTCCAGGCAACGGACTCGAGCGCGATGTGGCGATTGGTGCGCGAGGCGCTCTCACCGCTCGAGCAGCTCGAGACCGACTTTGCTCGGGCGGAATACCCGCCGTTCGACCGCTGGTACGGCGAGACGTGGATCCGGGCCGGGCTGCAGCGCAACAACCCGCACCGGCCGTACGTCGAGCTGCGGGCATTCATCGGCAGCGACGGCCGCTCCCGGCTCGAGCCGCTGCCCGCGTTCGGCCGGCCGCCGGTGGCGGCGGGATCGCAGCCGCGCGCGCCCTGACGCTCACGCTCGCTCTCGCGGCGGCCGTCGCCTGCGCGCCGGCGTCAGCCACGCCCCGCCAGCAGTGGGTGGGGACGTGGACGGCGGCGCAGCAGCTCGTCGAGCCACGCAACATGCCTCCCGCTCCGGGCTTATCCGGCAGCACGCTGCGCCAGCTGATCCACACGTCGGTCGGCGGGTCGACGCTGCGGGTGCGGCTCGCGAATACGTTCGGTGACGGACCGCTCGCCGTCACCGCGGCTCACGTCGCCCGGTCGCTCGGCGGGAGCGCCATCGAGGTGGCGAGCGACCGCGCGCTGACGTTCGCCGGAGCGGACTCGGTGCGCATCGCTCCGGGCGCCGTCGCCACCTCCGATCCCCTGGACTACGCCGTCCCCCCGCTCGGCGACCTCGCCGTCACCATCCAGATCGGGGCGGCGCCCGCGGCGGTGACGGGCCATCCCGGCTCGCGCACCACGTCGTATCTTCGGGCCGGCCGCTGGGCCGGCGCGCCCGAGCTGGCGGAGGCCGCGACGACCGATCACTGGTACGCGCTCGCGGGGCTCGATGTGGTGGGGAACGACCGCGCCGTCGTCGCGCTGGGCAACTCGATCACCGACGGCCGGGGCTCGGGCACCAACCGGAACGACCGCTGGCCAGACAACCTGGCGCGTCGCCTACAGGCGGACGCGCGCACCCGGCACGTTGCCGTGCTCAACGCCGGCATCGGCGGCAACACGGTGCTCGCGGGCGGCCTCGGCCCCACGGCGCTGGCCCGGCTCGATCGCGACGTCCTGGCACAGCAGGGAGTACGCTGGGTGATCCTGCTCGAGGGCGTGAACGACATCGGAGGAGCGCGTGACTCGGGAAGCGCCGCGGCCGTGGCGCGGGAGCTGCCGCTCGCCTACCGGGAGATCGTCGACCGCGTGCATGCCCGCGGGCTGCGGATTTACGGGGCGACCATCACGCCGTTCGGAGGCTCGCACTACGACGGAGCCGAGCGCGAGGCGGCGCGGCAGGCGATCAACCGGTGGATCCGGACCGGCGGCGCGTTCGATGCCGTCATCGACTTCGACGCCGTGCTGCGCGATCCGGCGCAGCCGTCGCGTCTCCTGCCGCTCGTGGACACGGGCGACCACCTGCACCCCAACGAGGCGGGCTACCGCATGATGGCGGACGCGATCGACCTCGCGCTGTTTCTTCCATGAGGCGCGTATGCTGACGGCCCTCCTGATCGTCGCGCAACAGCTGACCTTCACGCCCTACCATGCGAACGGCATTTACGAGCTGCGCGAGCGCGTGGGGTGGAACGTCGCCGTCGCGCCGGGCCAGACTGCTGCGGGGAGATACACGTACGCAGTCAAGCGGGACGGTCTCGCCGTGATCGGCTCCGGCACGTTGGACCTGTCATCGGGTCATGCCACCATCGTGACAGCGCTCGATCAGCCGGGCATGCTGCTCGTCGAAGTGCGGCCGCCGGCGGGGACGACCGGCTTCCACGGCGCGAGCAAGTCCGAGGTCGGCAGGGTCCTGCTCGGCGCGGCGGTCGCTCCGAGACGGATCAGGCCTTCCGACCGCCGCCCGCCGGACTTCGACGCGTTTTGGGCGGCCGAGCTGCGCCGCCTCGATTCCATCCCGCTCGACACGGTCCTCACGCCGGGCGAGAGCGGGAGACCGGGCGTCGAGTTCTTCACGATTCGGATGAGCAACGTGGGCGGCGCCCATGTCTACGGGCAGCTCGCCCGCCCCTCCGGTGCGGCACCCGGTACGCTTCCGGCACTGCTCATTCTCCAGTGGGCGAGCCCGCCCTATCCGCTCGAGCGAGAGTGGGTGACCGAGTACGCCGCGCGCGGCTGGCTCGCACTCGACGTCGAGCCCCACGACGTGCCCGCCGATATGCCGCAGGCGTTCTACGATGCCTTGCCCCAGCTGATCAAGAACTACCGCCTGATCGGACGCACCAGCCGGGACGAGAGCTACTTCCTGCCGATGTACCTGGGCGACTACCGAGCGGCCGAATACCTCGCGAGCCGCGCCGACTGGAACGGCAAGACGCTCGTGGTGATGGGGACGAGCATGGGGGGCCAGCAGGGCTTCGCCGTCGCCGGGCTCGACACCCTAGTCACCGCGCTCATCGCGCACGTGCCCGCCGGCTGCGACTTGCTGGGACCGCTGCACGGCCGCGCGGCGCCGTACCCCAACTGGGACGTCGAGCGGCCGGAGGTGGGACGAACGGCCGCGTACTTCGACGCAGTCAACTTTGCGCCGCGCATCCGGGCCCGAGCGCTGGTTTCGATGGGATTCATCGACGAGACGTCGCCGCCGGCCGGGATCTGGGCTGCCTTCAACCAGCTGCCGGGGCCCAAGGAAGCCGTGCCGATGGTGGAGTCGCCCCACAACCACCTGGCGACACCCCGGGAGATGCTCCCTTACGAGGAGCGCTCCACGGCATGGCTCGACGAACTGGCGCGCGGCGGGCACAGATGAGCGGGTCGCCGTTCGGTCTCGCCGGTCGTGTCGCGGTCGTTACGGGCGGGTACGGCGTGCTCGGGGGCGTCATCGCCGCGGGGCTCGCCCGCGCGGGCGCGGCCGTCGCGATCCTCGGCCGGCGCCGCGCCGCCGCCGAAGCGAAGGTCCAGGAGATCCGCGATGGCGGAGGCGACGCCATCGCTCTCGTCGCGGACGTCCTGGATCAGGCCAAGGTCGCCTCGGCCAGGGACGAGGTGCTCGAGACCCGCGGCCGGGTGGACATCCTCGTCAACGCCGCGGGAGGCAACGTCGCGCGCGCCCGCAGCGACGACCGGCCCGTGTTCGACGTGCCGCTGGACGCATTCGACGAGGTGCTGCAGCTCAACCTGCACGGCTCGCTCATCCCGTCGCTCGCGTTCGGGGAAGCCATGGGCCGCCAGGGCTCGGGCTCGATCGTGAACGTCTCGTCGATGGCGGCGCGCCGGGTCTTGAGTGGCGTGCTGGGATACTCGGTCGCGAAAGCCGGAATCGAGAGCGTCACGCGCTGGCTCGCCGTCGAGCTGGCACGGCGCTACGGCGACGGACTGCGCGTGAATGCCGTCGCGCCGGGCTTCTTCGTGACGGAACAGAACCGCGCCGTGCTCCTCAAGCCGGACGGCAGCCACACGGAGCGGGCTCGCGCCATCATCTCCCACACGCCCATGGGTCGCTTCGGCAAGCCCGAAGAGGTCGTGGGCGCCGTGCAATGGCTGTGCAGCGACGCGGCGGCGTTCGTGACCGGCGCCGTCATCCCGGTGGACGGGGGCTTCAGCGTGGCGAGCGGTGTCTGAACCGCGATTGGGGCATCGCTGGACCGTCGTGGCGCTGCTGTTCGGCGCCACCACCGTCAATTATGTGGACCGCCAGGTCCTCGGCATTCTCGCGCCGACGCTCACCCGCGAGCTCCACTGGACCGAGACCGACTACGCCGCGATCGTCTCCTGGTTCAGCGTCGCCTACGGCCTGGGGCTGCTCGTCACGGGCCGGGTCATGGACCGGATCGGCGTGCGCGCGGGACTCGCGATCGCCGTGCTGGTCTGGAGTCTCGCTGCCATGGGGCACGCGCTGGTGCGCACGGTCGCGGGCTTCGGCGTCGCGCGCGCGCTGCTCGGCCTCGGCGAGTCGGGCAACTTCCCCGCCGCGGTCAAGGCCGTGGCGCAATGGTTCCCGAAGAGCGAGCGGGCGCTCGCCACCGGGGTTTTCAACGCCGGGAGCAACGTGGGCGTGGTGGTCGCGGCGCTGCTGGTGCCGCCGATCGCCCTCGGCCTGGGGTGGCGCTGGGCGTTCCTCGCCACGGGCGCGCTCGACTTGATCTGGCTCACCCTGTGGGTGGCACTGTACCGCGACCCGGCCCGACCGCCGCGCGAAGATACCATGTCATGGCGCAGTCTGATCGGCCGCCGCCAGACCTGGGCGTTCATCGTGGGAAAAGCGCTGACCGACCCGGTCTGGCTCTTCTATCTGTTCTGGCTTCCCAAGTTTCTCGACGCGAGCTTCGGCGTCCGCCTGGCGGGCCTCGCCGCCCCGCTCGTGGTCATTTACGTCGCGGCCGACGTCGGCTCGATCACCGGCGGATGGATGTCGGGGGCGTTGATCAAGCGCGGCTGGAGCGTGAACCGGGGGCGCAAGACGGCGTTGCTCATCGCGGCCCTGTGTATCGTGCCGACCATGTTCGCGCCCGCGGCGGGCCGCTTGTGGGTGGCGGTGGGCATCGTGAGCGTCGCCGCCGGCGCGCATCAGTGGTGGTCGGCCAACCTGTACACGACCGTGAGTGACATGTTTCCCCGCGAAGCGGTCGCGTCAGTCGTCGGGATCGGCGGGTGCGCCGGTCTATTCAGCGCCTTCGGCTTTCAGCGGCTCACAGGGGCGATCCTGCAGACGACGGGCGGCAACTACGCGCCGATCTTCGCAGTGCTGGGAGTCGCCTACCTGGGGGCGCTGGCCCTGATCCAGCTGCTGGTGCCGCGCCTCGAGCCGGCCGAGGCTACGCTTGCCGCCGAGGGGTGATAAGGTCAGTTTATCACCATGAAAATCGCCGATATCCGTGCCACCCCAGTGTCCGTGCCGCTCGTGGCCCCGCTGCGCCACGCGAATGGGTGCCACTGGGGGCGCTTCGTGCGCACCATCGTCGAGGTCGAGACCGACGACGGGCGCGTCGGCCTGGGCGAGCTGGGAGGCGGGGGTGAGGCCGCCACGGCCGCCGTGCTCGGATTGAAACCGTATCTCGTGGGCCGCGACCCGGCGCGCCTCGAAGAGATGCGCTTCGTCATCGCCAACCCCACGGCGTCGCTGTACAACCAGCGCACCCAGCTGCTCGCCGCGCTCGAGTTCGCCTGCCTCGACCTGCTCGGTCAGGAGTGGGGCGTTCCCGTGAGCGAGATCCTGGGAGGCCGGCTGCGCGACCACGTGCCGTTCGCGTCGTATCTCTTCTTCCGCTATCCCAACGCCGACGGATCCGGTGAAGTGCGCACAGTGGACCATCTCGTCGCGGAAGCCCGCGCGCTCAAGCAGCAGAGCGGGTTCGCCACGCACAAGCTCAAGGGCGGCGTGTTTCCGCCCCGCTACGAGCTGGAATGCTACCGCGCGCTCGCCGCCGCGCTGCCCGGCGACAGCTTCCGGTTCGATCCCAACGGCGTCTGGTCCACCGAGGTGGCAGTCTGGTTCGCACGCCAGATCGAGAGCCTGAACAACGACTACCTGGAGGACCCGGTGTTCGGGCTGCACGGCATGCGCCGCGCCCGCGAACGCATCCGGATCCCGCTGGCGACGAACACGGTCGTGGTGGGCTTCGAGCAGCTGGCGGCGAACGTGCTGCAGACGGCGGTGGACGTCATCCTGCTCGATACGACCTTCTGGGGCGGGATCCGGCCGTGCGTCAAGGCGGCCGGGATCTGCGAGGCGTTCCAGTTCGGCGTGGCGGTGCACTCGTCGGGCGAACTGGGCGTGCAGCTCGCGACCATGCTGCACCTCGGCGCGGTGATCCCGAATCTCACCTTCGCCGCGGACGCGCACTACCACCACCTCCTGGACGACATCGTGGAGGGCGGGAAGCTGCAATACTGCCACGGCACGATCCCCGTCCCGACGGCGCCGGGGCTGGGCGTACGACTCGACCGCGAGCGCCTGGCTCGCTACCACGAGTCTTTCCTGCGGCTCGGCCCCTACCCTTACGATCAGGACCCGCTGCGGCCGGGCTGGGCGCCGCTGATTCCCAACACCCGCTGGGCGGATCCGGCGGACGCCCGCGTCCCGCACGTGCCGGCCTGAGCGGGCGCGGGGGCGGGGGGGCGGGACAGGGGGCATGCGACGGCTGGCGTCATTCCGGTCCCTGGTCTGGTGCTGCGTCCTCGTCGCGGTGTCTCCTGCTCCCCCGCCGTCCCGGCCTCCCGCCGCCGAGGACGGCTACGACCTGTGGCTGCGCTACCGCCTGGTCGGCGACGCCGGGCGACTGGCCGAGGATCGCGCGGCGCTGACCCATCTCGTCGTGGAG
>WNER01000056.1_pt1 | contig 30377 bp, 28 predicted proteins | sample 5399921 | NCBI WGS metagenome assembly WNER01 (sample SAMN13153331, study PRJNA577476) | soil metagenome | isolation source: 20 cm grassland meadow soil 5 days after 1st rain plot 5 | place: USA:California | collected 2015-09-21 | reverse complement strand
GCGGCCTGCGCCGTGGCCGCCGAGAGCCGGGCGGAGTCGAGCCCCGCCTGCGTGATCGACTGGCTCTGGAACAGGGCCTCGCTCCGCTTGAGCTGCGACGTGGCGGTCTCGAGCTGCGCTTGCGCCACCGCGAGGTTGGCCTCCCCCTGCGTCAGGTTGCTCTGCGGAATGCGCGGGTCGATCCGCGCCAGCAGCTGGCCCTGCTTCACCTCGTCGCCGGTTTGCACCGGCTCCTCGAGGATCTCGCCCGACGCCTTGGACTTGACGCTCAGAGTGAGGATCGGCTGGATCACGCCGGAGGCGGTCGCCGACACGACGATGTCACGGTGCTCCACGGGAATCTTCTGGTACATGGGGGCCGGCTCCGCCTTGCGACAGGCGGCGCCGTACACGACGCACGCCGTCAGCGCCCCGCGCACGAGCAGCTTGACCCGGTTCACCGCGACCCGCCGCTCTGCCGCAGGCCGGGCAGCCCGCCACCGGTCACGTTCTGGAACCGCTGCTTGAACTGCTGCTGCGCCTGCACCAGCGAGGCGCTCGGCAGCACCAGCACCGTGTCGCGCTCGGTCAGTCCGCTCGTCACCTCGATGTAGTCCTGGTCGGTGAGGCCGGTCCGGATGGGAGCCACGACGAGCTTCCCGTCCCGCAGCACGAACACGACGTAGCTCTGGTTGTTTCGAGTCGGACGATTGGGAGATCCCCGGGCGCGCGGGCCGCGGCCGAAGATCCGTCCCAGCAGCGCCCGGTCGTCCACGCGCGGCTCGCCGCCCGAACGCATGCGTTTCATCACCGCCTCCAGCTGCTCGGGCGTCACGCCCGGCGGCAAGGTCACGGTGCGGCCGTTCGGCAGGGTGACGGTCTTGCCTCCCGCGCTGTCCGTAGCGCCGGCGGCGGGAGCGCCGGTCGGGTGAGCGCGGCCGGAGTCCGCCGCCTGCGCGGCCGCGATCTGCTCCGCCACGGTCACCGAGTCGAGTCCGAGCATGCTCGCGGCGGTGCCGACGTCGCGCGGCGTCCGCAGCGCGGCGTTGGGTACGGCCAGCACACCCTGCCGCTGACCCGTGGGGATCCGCACCTCGGTGTTCATGCCCGGCCGGAGCAGGTGTGCGGGGTTGGAAACGGCGATGAGCACCGGGAACATGGTGACGTTCTGCACGACCTGTCCCTGCGGCAGGATCTTCGCCACGGTGCCCTGGAACGGGCGGTTGGGATACGCGTCCACGTTGACGGTGGCCGGCATCCCCGCCTGGACCCGGGCGACATCCGTCTCGGCAACGAGCGCCGAATCCTGGACGCTGTCGAGGCTCGCCATCTTGAGAATGACGGTCCCGCCGCCCAGCGTGGGGCTCGAGATCACCGTGCCGCGCACCGCGTCGAGCTCGAGCACGGTGCCGGTGATCGGCGCGCGTACGCGGGTGTCCTCCATCGCGTCCTTGGCGGTCTGCAGGTTCGCCTCGGCGTCCACGGCGGCGGCGTTGGCCGTGGCGAAGGCGAGCTTGGCCCGCTCGTAGTCGGTTTCGGCGAGGGACCCGCTCTTGAACAGCGCCTCGCTGCGCATGAGCTGCGCCTTGGCGTTGTCGACCTGCGCGTGGGCCTTTTCGACGCTCGCCTGCGCCTGGACGAGGTTGTTCTGCGGCAGGCGCGGGTCGATGGTGGTGAGGAGCTGGCCCTTGTTGACTTCGTCCCCGGTCACGACCGGTTGGCTGACGATTTCCCCCCAGGCCTTCGACTTCACGCTGAACAGCAGCACCGGCCGGATCACGCCCTGGCTGATCACCGTGACGACGACGTCGCGGCGCTCGACCGGCACTTTCTCGTACAGGGGCGCGGTCTCTGCTTTCTCGCAGGCAAGGGCGAGCACCGCCACGGCGGCGACCGCGAAGCAGCGGCTCACGTCACCCGCTCCATCTTCTCGTCGCGCGCGATCAGGCCGTCGCGCAGGTGGATCTGGCGCAGCGCGTGCGCCGCGATGTCGGACTCGTGCGTGACCAGCACGATGGTCTGGCCGGTATCGTGCAGCTGCTCGAACAGCTTCATGATCTCTTCGCCGGTCGCGGAGTCGAGATTGCCCGTGGGCTCGTCGGCGAGCAGGATGGAGGGATCGTTCACGAGCGCGCGCGCGATGGCGACACGCTGGCGCTGGCCCCCCGACAGCTCGTTGGGGCGGTGCTCCATGCGGTCGCCCAGGCCGACGTGGTCGAGCGCCTGCGCGGCCTTGTCGCGCCGCGTGCGCGCGGGCAGCCCCGCGTAGATCAGCGGCAGCTCGACGTTGTGGAGGGCGCTCGCCCGGGGGAGCAAGTTGAACGTCTGGAACACGAACCCGATCTCTTTGTTGCGAATCCGGGCCAGCTCATCGTCCGACAAATCGCTCACCTTCTGGCTGTTGAGCCAGTATTCCCCCGCGGTAGGGGTGTCGAGGCAGCCGATCAGGTTCATGAGCGTCGACTTGCCGGAGCCCGACGGGCCCATGATCGCCACGAACTCGTTGCGCTTGATCTGGATGCTGACGCCGCGCAGCGCATGCACCACCTCGCCCCCCATGTCGTAGTCACGCGTCAGCTTGTGCGTGAGGATCACGATGTCGGGCAGCGGCGTGTCGCCCGTACGGAACGGGGTCAGCTCGACGCTCGTCATAGCGTGTGCCCCACGATCGCCTCGAGCTGCGCGCGCGCGATGAGATAGTTGTAGCGGGCCTGGACCTGGCTCACGGCGGCCTGGGTGAGGTTCGCCTGAGCGGTGAGCAGGTCGAGCAAGGTGCCCGCGCCGAGGCGGTAGCGCTCCTGCTGGACGCGGACGGCTTCGGTGGCGGCGGCGACGTCGGCGCCGGCGATGCCGATCTGGGCCCAGGCCGTGAACGTCGCGGCGAGCTGCTGGGTGTACAAGGCGTTCACCTGGCGGCGTGTGTCGGCCGCCTGGGCCAGGGCGACATCATGTGCCACGCTGGCGGAGACCTGCGCCTGCTCACGCCCGAAGCCGTTGAAGAGCGTCCACGACACGCCGAACCGCCAGGTGAACGTCTCGGGGTAATTGTTGAACAAGGGCAGGGTCGGGGAGCCCACGCCGGTTCGGCTGTTGCTGTACGAGACGGTCAGCGTCGGCCAGTATTGCGAGCGAGCGCTCCAGACCTGGGCGCCGGTGGCGCTCGCCTGCGCCTCGGCCTGCCTGATGAGCGGCGCGGTCTGGAGCGCCGAGGCACGCATCGTGGTGGTGTCCGGGAGCGGGGGAAACGCCGAGTCCGGCACGGCGCGCACGAGCTGGTCCACGCCGACTTGACGCCCGAGGTTTGCCTGGGCCGTCGCCAGGTTGGCCTGTGCCTGGAGCAGCGTGAGCCGCGCGTTGCCGAGATCGACGGTGGCCGTGAGTGTGTCGGAGCGCGTGGCGGCACCGGCCTGGAACTTGTTCACGGCGGTCTGCAGCTCAGCCTTGGCACGGTCTACTTGAGCTTGGGCGACGCGCACCAACTCTTCATTCGCAAGGGCGGTGAAAAAGACCTGAGCGGTCGCCGCAGTCACTTGATACCGCTGGTTCACGACACCGGCCGCCGCGGCATCCTGACTTGCAGACGCGGCGCGGAGGTTGGCAAATCGACTGAACCCGTCGAACAAAACGAGGCTGGCGGACAGCCCACCCGAGTACGAATAGAGGGGGGGCAGGGTGTCGGTGGTGCCCGACCGGAAGCTCGACGTGTTGCTGCGCGCCGCAGAGGCGTTGGTGTTCACCGTCGGCAGGAACGCTCCCCACGCGCTGCGACCGCTCGCGCCGGCGTTGCGTTGTTCGCCCCGCGCCTGCACCATCGCGGGCTGCACGTCGAGCGCCCGGCGCACGGCCTCCTGCAGGGTGACCGCGAGCGGGGCCTGCGGCACCACGGGCGCCTGCTCGCCCGCGAGCCCCGTCGCGATGATGGCCGACACGAGTCCTGCCAGGATCCCCTGCCGTACGTCCATCATTGCGTCCGTCCGCCCGAATCGCTCTTGGCCCGCTCCCTTTGATGCCGATGCCGGGCAATAAGGTCGCGGTAGATGGCCTGCTGGTCGGAGGTCAGCTGGCGCGACACTTCGGAATCCATGGCGGCCCGCAGGGTGTCGAACCGGGGCCGCACCGTCTCCCAGGCCTCGCTCATGCGGGTGTAGTGGCGCTGCAGAATGGCGTCCACCGAGTCGCGCTGCACGGGCGTGAGACGCAGGTCGCGGTCCAGCTCGCCCATCAGGCGCTCGACGCCATGGGCCCGCTCGGGCGACGCGGCGGACGCGTAGCGCACCCACATCGCCCGGCCGCCGACGCCGACGGCGACTCCCGCGCCGAACGTCGCGACGAGGAGCGCGGCAGCCCAGGTGGTGGAACGATTCAACATGACGGCCTTCCTTTAATTACCGATGACGGAGGCGAGCACGATCTCGACTTCTCCGGGGTGGGCCGGGGGCGCCAGCAACGCGTCGTACACCGACGGCCGCGGGGCGGGCGCCGCGGTGGCGCGGCCCACCAGGTAGCCGGCGAGGAGCGCCACGAGGACGGCCGCGGCGACGCCGGGGCGCGCCCACCGGGCCAGCACCGCATCCCACGACGCGATGCGCACCTCCGCCGCGCGCGCCAGCACGCGGGCGACGAACGGGGTCGCGTCACCCGGGTCCAGCGCCTGTCGCAGTGCCTCCCCGACCAGCGGGTCGGGTCGATGATCGAACGGCAGCGGCTCCTTCATGCTTCCTCCTTCCAGTCCGCGAGCAGCGCGCGCAGCCGGCGCCGCGCGTGAAACACTTCCGATCGCACGGTCCCCTCCGGGATGCCGAGCACCGCTGCGATCTCGGCGTGCGAATAGCCCTCCACGTCGAACAGCACCACGGCAACGCGCCGCCGCTCGGGCAGCTCGGCCAGCGCCTGCCGCAGCCGCTCGCCCAGCGCCCGCCGCTCCGCCGTCGTGTCGGGCCGGGGACCGCCGGCCGTGAGCCCAACATCGAGCGGCTCCACGCGCCGCACCGTGCGACGGCGGCGGCGATCGGTGGCCGCGTTGGCGACGATGCGCAGCAGCCAGGGACCGAACGGACGCCGCGGGTCGTACTGGTCGAGCTTCACGAGCGCCGACAGCATGGCGTCCTGCGCTGCGTCATCCGCGTCTTCAGGGTTGCCTAGCACCGCCCGGGCTACGCGACGCGCCACGCCGGCGTAGCGCTCCACCAGCACGCCGAAGGCCGAGCGGTCCCCCGCGGCCGCCCGGAGCACCAGGTCCGCCTCGTCCTGCTGAGCTATACGCGCAGCCTGTTGGGGGGGTTGGGGATCAGCCATCGTCGGCGTCCCGGGCGCGGCGGCGCTCGAAGGCGTACCAGCCGAACGCGAGCGCCAGGGCGAACGCTCCCGCGGCAAGCACGCTGGCGGTGGTGCGGGGGAAGGCGAGCAGCAGGATCCCGACGCCGGTGCAGGCGAGCGCCGCGGTCGACGCGATGGCGCGACGCAGCCCGCCCGCCACACGCCGCAACGCCACTACCGCGACCGCGCCGAGCTCGTAGCCCGAGCGCTTGTGCGGCACCTTGCCGGCGGGTTCGCTCGGCGTCGCCGGCGCGTCCACCAGCCGGGGCGGCAACCGCCGGCGGGCCTGCAGCACGATCTCGCGGCTGGAGGCGAGATCGCGGCGAAACTGGTTCGCGAGCTCGCCCGTCAGCGCCTCGCATTCGGCTGCGAGGTCGAGCTCGTAGTTCGTGAGCAGGCTCGACACGTTCAGATTGCTCGAGCCGACGCGGGCCCAGCGGCGATCCACCAGCATGGTCTTCGCGTGGATCATCGGACCCGCGTACTCGAACACGCGCACGCCGGCGCGCAGCAGGTCGCGATAGCCGACCCGCGTGAAATTGCGCAGGATGGGGAGGTCGCTCGCGCCGGGTACGAGCAGCCGCACGTCTACCCCACTCCGCGCCGCGTCGATCAGACTGGCGTACAGCGGCGCCGGCGCGATCAGGTAAGCGTCGGTGATCCACAGCCGCTCGGCGGCGCTCGCGGCGAGCAGCTCCACGGTGCGGTATACGCGGGCCCGGCCCGGCATGCCCTCCACCACGCGCACGATGGAGCTGCCGCACGGCGCCGGATCGGGCGCGAGCTCCTCGGGCGGGAGCGCCGGCCCGGCACGGCTCCAGATGCGGGCGAAGGCGCCGTCCAGCGCCGCGGCCGCCGGCCCGGAGACGGCCACCATGGTGTCGCGCCACGGCCGGCGCCCGCGGGAGGGATCCCCCGCCCACTCGTCGCCGATGCACAGACCACCGACCATCGCCCACGCTCCGTCGGTGGCGAGCAGCTTGCGGTGGTCGCGCTGCGGCAGCTCGAACGGGCGCGGCGCGAACAGGGGATGAAACGCCCGCACCTCGACGCCCGCCCGCCGCAGCCCACGCCAGTAACGATGCGACGTGCCGATCGAGCCGAGCGCGTCGTACAGGACGCGCACGCGCACGCCCGCACCCGCGCGCTCGGCGAGCGCGTCGGCGAAGCGACGGCCCGTCGCGTCGTCGCGGATGATGTAGTTCTCGAAGTGGATGGTGGCACGTGCCGCGGCGATCGCCGCCACCATGGCATCGAGCGCGCGCGGGCTGTCGGGGTAATGCTCCAGACGGTTCCCGCCGATCGGCCGGGCCCCGGCCGCGCGGTCGATCGCCCGGCTCAGCTCGGTCGGCGGCGCGGGCGCGACCCGATCGATCTGATTCTGGGTCGCCGCCACTCTGGGGGAGGGGAAGGCGCTCACCCCACCGGCGCGGCCGCGGCGCCCAGCCCGAGCGCACCTTCCACCGGACGCAGCGCCTGGATGACGAAAGCGATGTGCTCGTCCAGCGGCACACCCAGCTCCTCCGCTCCCAGGCGCACCTCGTCGCGGTTCACGCCCTTCGCGAACGCCTTGTCTTTGAGCTTTTTCTTCACCGACGATACTTCGAGATCCGCGAAGCTCCTGGACGGCCGCACCAGCGCGCATGCCACCAGGAACCCGCACAGCTCGTCCACCGCGAACAGCGTCTTCGCGAGCGGCGTGTCGCGCGGAACGCCGGTGTAATTGCCATGTCCGAGAATCGCGCGGCACATCGCCTCGGGCACCCCCTGCTCACGTAGCAGGCGCACCCCCCACGACGGGTGGCCCTCGCTGGGCGAGTGCTCTGGGTTCGGGAACTTTTCGTAGTCGAAATCGTGCAGCAGCCCCACGATTCCCCACGTCTCGGGGTCCTCGCCGCGTTGCCGGGCGTAGGCGCGCATCGCCGCCTCGACGGCCAGCATGTGCTGGCGTAAAGAGGCGGACTTCGTGTGCTCGTGCATCAACTGTAAGGCTTCGGTACGGTTCATTAGTCGTCCTGTTTCACTGACCCCGGGCGCCAGCCCGGGGTTACCGGTCACCCCGGGGCATGGCCCAGGGGTTAACCCACCCCGACAGCCGTCGTATCCACGTTCCACCGTTCCGCCCACAACTCCGCCATGAGCAGTGGCCAGAGCTTGCGGGCGTGGTTCCGTCTCCCCGACCGGTGCTCGGCCAAGAGCCGCGCCGTCGGGGCGCTCGGGAACAGCCGCGGTGCGGTGAGGTGGTGCTCGGCGAGCGCCGCCAGGCCCGTGGTGAGCCAGCGCGCCACCGGCACCGAGAGACCGCGCTTGCGACGGCGGATCACCGCGCCCGGCACGAGCCCACGCGCCGCTTCCTTTAATATCGCCTTGCTGGTGAAGCCACGCACCTTGAGCGACGACGGCAGCGGCAGCGCCAGCTCCATCACCTCGCGGTCCAGGTAGGGCGCGCGCGCCTCGATCGACGCGAGCATCGTTCCGCGATCGACTTTGGCGAGCAGGTTGTCGGGCAGGTAGGAGAGGAAGTCGAGCCACACCAAGCGGTTCAGGGGCGGCCCGTCGGGGAACCGGTCCAGCAGACCGCTCGCCCACGCGACCGTGGGCGCGTCCGGCCCGAGCGCGCCGAACCACGTGAGGTGCCGCTCGAGCGGCGGCAGCTGGGCCGCAGCCACGAGCTCCTTGAGCAGGAATTCGAACGTGACCTTTCCGGTGGAGGTGGGGAGCCGATTCACGAGCCAGGCGAGCGCCGCTCGTCCCGGGATGCGGCGGTACCACCCGGCGGCTGTGTGGCCAAGATAGGTCGGGTAGCCGCCGAACAGCTCGTCCGCGCCTTCGCCCGAGAGCACCACCTTGACGTGCTCGCGCGCCGCCTCGGCCAGGAGGAACGTGGGCAGGATCGCGGGATCGCCCATCGGCTCGGCCAGCGAGCGGGTGACGACCTCGAACGCCCGCTCGAGCGCGGGGCCGTCCGCCGTGACGACGTGGTGGATGGTGCGGATGGAGTGGGTGACCGCTTCCGCATGGTCGCTCTCGTCGTAGCCGGGCTCGACGAACTTCACGGAGTAGGTGTGGATGCGCTCGCCCGCCATGACGCGGGCCGCCGCCGCGGCGAGCAGCGAGGAATCGAGGCCGCCGCTCGTGAACACGCCGACGGGTACGTCGGACATGAGCTCGCGCTCCACCGACGCGAGTAGCACCTCGCGTAGGTCGGTGGGACGATCGCGCCGCGGCGGCGCGGCGGCCACGGCGGCAGCGTCCCAATAGCGGCGCAGGGTGACGCCGCTGCGATCGGCGACGAGCTGGTGCGCCGGCGGGAGCTTGGAAATCCCGGCGATCATCGTGAGCGGGGCGGGGACGTAGCCGAGCGCGGCGTACAGCGCGACGGCCTCCGGATTCACACGCCGCGGCTGGTCCGGGTAGACGAGCAGCGCCTGTACCTCGGAGGCGAACCGCAGCTCGCCCGCCACCTCGGTCCAGAACAGCGGCTTTTCACCGGCCCGGTCGCGCGCCAGCACAAGGCGGCCGCGCGCGTCGTCCCACACGGCGAGCCCGAACATCCCCTCGAGCCGTGCCACGGCGTCGGGCCCGAGCCGTTGATACAACGGCACGATCGTCTCGATGTCGCCCGAAGAACGGAACGGATAGCCCGCACGCTTGCCTTCCTGGCGCAGCGCCGGCGCGTTGTAGATCTCGCCGTTGCAGATCATCCAGATCGTGTGGTCGGGACTCTCGAACGGCTGGTCGCCGGTGGTGAGGTCCATGATGGCGAGGCGGCGGGCGCCGAGGCGGGCCCGCTCGTGGCCCACGATGCGCTCGCCGTCGGGGCCGCGGTGCGCGAGGGCGGCGGCCATCGCGCCGACGCAGCCGGGGTGCCTCAGGGGTGCACCGGAGAGCGAGACGGCGCCGAAGATGCCGCACACTACCGCACCCTCCCACCCCGCCCGGTTGGTGGAGGTTGTGGAGGTGGTGGAGGTTGTGACCGGGGGCGGCACGGGCCGTAGGCGGCGTAATGGCTGTCGGCCGCGAGCAAGGGCAGCGCGGCGCCGAGCGTCTCCCGCACCTCGCGGTTGCCGGCGCCGGTGAGAAACACGGTGGGGATGGGGCAGCGCCCCAGCGCCTCGCGCCAGTAGCCCGCGGGGAGGAGGGGCGATCCCGGGGCGGCGCGCAGCCGCTCCACGTTGTCCGCGATGTAGTTGCTCGTGAGCTCGGCGCCGGTGGCAGTGGCGAGGGCGACGGGGCGGCCCAGGTAAAACGGCAGCGAGGGCGGATAGGCGAGCACGCCGAGCACGGCGCCGCTGCCGCCGGCACGCTGCAGCGCGACGGCGGTGGCGCTGGCGACCGCGGCGGAGGAGCGGTCCTCACCCACCGCGGCCAGCAGATTTCCGGACAGGAACGGCATAGCGATCACGACGACGGCATACCCCCAGATCATGATGCCGGGGCGGCGGGCCAGGGCGCCGAGCGCGACCAGGGCGGCCGAGCACAGCACCACCACGCCGAGGGCGAGCGCCGCCGGCGGAATAGCGGCCTTCTCGGACGGCGTGAGGGTGATCGGGGCGGGGAGCCAGACCGTCAGAGCGACGAGCGCGACACCGGCGAGCACGGCGAGGGCCGCATAAGCGCGCGCGCCGGTGGTGCTCGCGCCGGTCACGAGGTTGCGCGTCGCGGCGAGCGTGAACGCAGGAATCAGGGGCAGCACGTACTGCGGCAGCTTCGACTGGTTGAGCGTGAAGAACAGCAATGGCACGATCACCCAGCAGGCGAAGAGCAGCGGCTCGCGGGCGGAGGGGTCGCGGCGCGCCGCCCAGGTGAGGCGCCAGTGTCGCAGCCGGGCGAGCGCCGGAATAATCCAGGGGAAGGCCGCCACGGGAACGATCGGGAGGTAGTACCAGAACGGCGCCGTACGATGGAAGCGCGTGGTCGTGACGCGCGCCAGCGTCTCGCGCAGGAACACGTAGCCGGGGAAGTCCGGGTGCGCGAGCGAGACGGCGACGAACCAGGGCAGCGCGATCGCGGCGAATGCGACGAGGCCGCGCCGCGGAAACAGGCGCCGCACGCTCGCGCCGGTGGCGAGCGCGTGCGGCACGAGCACGAGCAGCGGGAGCGCCACGGCGACGGGTCCCTTGGTGAGGGCGCCCACCGCCATGGCGGCCCAGGCGGCGACGGGCTGCTCTTCAAACGTGCCCAGGATGGCCGCGCTGGTGCACAGGGTGAGCGTGCTGTCGAAGATCGCCGTGCGGGCGTAGGCGAGAGGCAACACGGTCGTGGCATAGGCGAGCCCGGCGAGCCAGCCCGCGTTCTCGCCCCAGCGGCGGCGCGCGAACCACGCCAGCAGTCCGATCGTCGCGAGCGTCGCGATGTACGCCGGCAGCCGGGCGGCGGTTTCCGAGACGCCGGTGAGCTCCATGATCGCGGCCGCGGCCGCGAAGTACACGATTGGCTTGTCGAGATAGGGCAGGCCATCCAGATGGGGGACGAGGTAGTCGTTCGACTGCGCCATCTCGCGCGCCACCTCGGCGTTGCGGCCTTCGTCGGGGTCGAGCAGGCGGTACCCGTTCAGGTTCCAGCCCAGCGCGACGCAGGCCAGGAGCAGGAGCAGCGGCGGTCCGGCGAGCGGACGGGCCGGCGGGGGAGCGGAAATCTGAATACCCGATTGGGCCGTCAGGATGACGGTTTCGCCAGGCGCTCGCCCTCGCGCTGCTTGGCGAGCACTCGTTCGGCGAAATCGACGCGCTCCTCCAGCTCGGCGACCCGTCGCTGCAGATCGTCGAGCACTCCGGGCGCCGGGGAGGCGAGGGTACCGGCCGCGGGCGTGGCGGTGCGACCGGCGATCCGGTCGGCGACTGCACGCACCAGCGCGGGGACCGCTTTGCTCAGCGAGAGCGCGAAGATGATGATGCCGACGCCGATGGCCCAGCCGTATTGTTCCATGCTCTATCTTAGCAGGTCGAGGCGACCGCGCCACGCACGCCCTAACGGAGTCCCGCGGGCAGGCGTATCACGGATATGCATGTGAAATCCGTGCTGGCCGTCGCTCTGCTCGGTGTCACACCGGCGGCCGCCCAGATCTCACGCACGACCTTCGGAGGCCTCCCCCGCTGGGCCGACAGCGCTCTGATCGCGGCGGGCCTGGGTCGTCAGTTCACGCTCTCTTCGCAGCTCAACCCAGCCTATGAGTTCGGCGACTTCGACGGCGACGGGTTCTTCGACGTCGCCGTCGAGATCAAGGACACCGGCGGGCTGCGCTACGGGATCGCCATCGTGCATCGCATAGATCGCTCGGTCCACGTCGTCGGAGCAGGGGAGCCCGTCGGGAACGGGAAGGACCAGCTGAGCCGGCGCGCCAGCTGGGGCGTCTCGTCGCCGCGGCACGGGCGGCATCGCGCAGTCGGGCGCGACGTGCTCTATATCAGCCAGCCCGGTGCTCATGACGGCTGGCTGGTCTGGGACGGGCGGTCCTATGTCTGGATGGAAGGCGACTGAAAGCAGATCCTTCGCGCCTGCGGCGCTCAGGATGGCACGGTTGCTCGCCCGCTTGGTTTTCACGAGCGTTGCGCCGGGCGTGGGTGGCGCACAGCTTACGTACGTGCGCAAGATCAGCGGCTCCCACGCGTTCTCCAAGGCCAACGAGGCCGCGATCTGAATGAAGCGCGGCCTCATCCCCGCCGCGTGGCTCCTTACCGCGATCCCGGCGCCGGCGCAAAGCCCGCTGATCGCACGCGCCCGGTCCCTCGAGCTCAGCACACCGTACGTACCACCCCCGGGCGACCCCCTGGAGCACCACGCGGCGGGCTTAGCTAAGATCGTGTGCTCCGCCGTGTTCGTCACCGGCCTGGCACCTGAGTTCGCGGTCCAGAACCTGGGGTTCTTCACGGCGCCCTACGAAGAGCGTGCCAAGCTCGGGCGGCCGGCGATCGACCGCGCGCGCAAGGTCGTGCGCGTCACGCTCCCGAGCGGTGTCACGCGTACCGCAGTCTATCTGGGAGACCAGGGGTGCGTTACGCTCCCCGCGGGCAAGCAGTCGCCCAGCTTCACCCCCGAGCGCGTTCCGAGCCGGCTCCCGGATGCGGCGACCCAGTCGTGGCCCATGGGCGACGTGTTGCCGTCGGGCCCGCCGCCGGAACTCGACACGGCGAAGGTGCGCCGGGCGCTGGACCTGGCGTTCCAGCCGGCCGACGCCATGACGGCCGCCTGCGTGGTGACATGGCAGGGGCGGATCGTGGGAGAGCGCTACGGCGAGGGCATCACTGCGCGCACGCCGCTCGAGAGCTGGTCGATGGGCAAGAGCATCACCGCCACGCTGATGGGGATCCTGATCCGCCGGGGCGCGTACGACCTGTGGCAGCCGGCGCCGGTGCCGGAGTGGCGGCAGCCCGGCGACCCGCGCGCCAAGATCCGCATCGCCGATCTCCTCAACATGTCGAGCGGCCTGCGCATCCGGGCGCCGCAGGATCCCGACTACGATCCGTCGGGCCCCTATCCCGATCACGTGTACCTCTATACCGGCGGCATCAACTCCTTCCATTACGCCGCCACTCGCCCGCTGCAGTGGCCGCCGGGTACCGTCGGGCGTTATCGCAACACCGACCCGGTGCTGGTGAACTACCTGATCCGCCTCGCCGTCGAGAAGCGCCGGGAGGACTACCTGGCGTTCCCGCGGCGGGCGTTGTTCGACAAGCTGGGAATGCGCTCGGTGGTGATCGAGACCGACCCCTACGGCGACTTTCTGACTCAAGGGTACGACTTCGCCTCGGCGCGCGACTGGGCCCGGCTGGGGAACCTCTACCTCCAGGACGGCGTGTGGAACGGCGTGCGCATCCTGCCCGAGGGGTTCGTGCGGTTCGTGACCACGGTGGCTCCCGCGTGGGCGGCCGACGGCCGACCGATCTACGGGGGCTTCTTCTGGATCAACGGGGACGGGGACCTGCCGATTCCTCGGGACGCCTACTTCATGGCCGGTGCGGGGGGGCAATTCACCATAATCATCCCGTCGCACGACCTGGTCGTGGTGCGACAGGGGCACTACCGCGGTGGCACGATCGGAACGGAGAGCCTGAAGCAGGCACTGGCAGTGCTCGTGGCGGCCGTGCCGGCGCGCAGCCGCTGACGGCGCTCGCATGACCCTTTCGCGGCGTGACTTTGCGAGCACCGTGGCCGCGGTCCTCGCCGGGCGGACGCTGGGCGGGGCTCGGGGCCGGGCGCCGCGGGACGATCGGCCCCGTCCCTCGCCGTCGCAGCTCACCTGGCAGCGCGACGAGCTGGCCCTGTTTCTTCACTTCGGGGTCAACACGTTCACCGATCGCGAGTGGGGCGACGGGCGCGAGGACCCCACGGTGTTCAACCCGACCGCGCTCGATGCCCGTCAGTGGGCCCGCGTTGCCCGGGAGGCCGGCGCCCGTGCCCTGATCCTCACCGCCAAGCATCACGACGGCTTCTGTCTGTGGCCCAGCCGGGTCACCGAGCATTCGGTTGCCAGGAGCCCGTGGCGTGGCGGAGCGGGGGACGTGGTGCGCGAGTTCACCGACGCCTGCAGGCGTGAGGGGCTGCGCGCCGGGCTGTACCTGTCGCCGTGGGATCGCAACGCGGCGGCGTACGGGGACTCACCGCGCTACAACGACTTCTACTGCGAGCAGCTCACCGAGCTGCTCACGCGCTACGGGCCGATTGCCGAGATGTGGTTCGACGGCGCCAACGGCGAAGGGCCCAATGGACGCCGCCAGACGTACGATTGGCCGCGCACGTTCGGCGTGGTGCGGCGGCTCCAGCCTCACGCCGTGATGTTCTCCGACGCCGGTCCCGACGTGCGCTGGTGCGGCAACGAAGCGGGCGCGGCGGGAGACCCGAACTGGGCCACGATGGACCCGGCGGCGGTGCCGTATCCCGGCGCCTCCGGTGACGGCGTCATCGCCGCGCTGCAGCACGGCGACCCACACGGGTCCGTGTGGCGCCCCGCGGAAACGGACACGTCGATTCGCCCGGGCTGGTTCTATCACCCCGCCGAGGACGAGCGCTTGAAGTCCGTAGATCAGCTGACCGACATCTGGTTCACGTCGGTGGGTCGGAACTCAAAGCTCCTGTTGAACGTCCCGCCGACGCGCGAGGGTCTACTGCACGCGACCGACGTGGCGCGGCTCGCCGGCCTGCGGGCGCACCTGACGGCGCTGTTCGCCGACGATTTCGCAGCCGGCCGGCCCGTCGACTGGCGTGTCACCGGCGCGCGCAGCGCGGCGGCTGAGCTCGATCTGGGTCGAACCGTGACGGTCGGCGTCAGTCGGCTGGAGGAGGACATCACGGGCGGGCAATGCGTCGCGCGCTATGCCGTGCTGGGAGCGCAAGCTGACGGAGCGGCCTGGCGGGAGCTCGCGCGCGGCACTACCGTCGGCCACCGCAAGCTCGACCGATTCGAGCCCGCGACGGTCCGCAGGGTGCGGGTCGAAGTGCAGGACGCGGTCGCCACGCCGCGACGGCTGCGCATCGGCTTGTATCGCGGCGCCTGACCAGGACTCTCTCATGCCGAGCGCCCCTCTGCTCCCCAGTTTGCTCCTGGTGCTCGTCCTCGGCATCGCGATCGGTCTGCTACTCGCCCTGGTGTATGTGCAGCGGTGGAAAGCGCGCTACACGCAGGCGATCCGCCAGGACGCGGTGCAGCGCAGCCACGCCGTCACGAGCGGCAAGGTACACGAGCAGCTCGTGCCCTACCTGCCGCAGTTCGGGTTCAATCCCAAGGACGCCCGCTTTCTCGGCAGTCCGGTCGACCTGCTGGTGTTCGACGGTCTCGACGATGGCGAGCTGCGCCGGGTGGTGTTCCTCGAGATCAAGACGGGAGGGTCGGCGTTGACGGGCCGGGAGCGACAGGTCCGCGACGTGGTGCAGGCCCATCAGGTCGCCTGGGAAGAGCTCCGCATCGACCGCTGAACCGCCGCCACAGCGGCGGCAGGTGCGCCACAACGCGGGCGCACCAGACGTCATGACCACGCACATGTGGCCGTGGCGCGACGTATGCACGATGAAATTCCCCGTGCGACATCGTACTGGTTTCGCGCTCCTCGCCCTGGGGCTCGGGATCGGGCTCGCCTTCGTGTCGTGCCAGGACGAACGTTCGATCACTGCTGCGCGACGCGTTCCCCGTCTTGCCGCGTCGGTACAAACCGCTACCGTCGTCATCAGTCCCACCGCCGACGGGTTCTTGAACATCGATGCGACCAACTATGGGACGTCGTCCGTGCTCAGCGTGTATACGTGGCCGGACCATAAGATCGCCAACGCCAGCGTGCTGAAGTTCGACCTCGCGAGCATTCCGGCAGGCGCTACGATCTCGAGCGCGACACTGAATCTCAACCTCACGGAGAGCGATGCCACCGCGGATCCGACCTACACAGTCACCGTACACAAGATCCTCAACAAGAACCCGGACGTGAGCAGGGCGACCGGCTACACCTACGACGGCACGAATGCCTGGACACCGAATACCTGTTGCTACAACAACATTCCGCTGGCGCAGGCGGACATCGGCGCTCCCGTGGACACGAAGAGCATCGACAAGACGCCGGGGTTCAAACAGTGGGACGTGACTGCGCTGGTCCAGGGATGGCTCACCACGCCCTCCACGAATTTTGGCCTGCTGGTGAATTCCGATCCGGCGGCGCTGCGGGATCGGTACCGTAATTTCAGCAGTAAGGAGGACGCCGTCGCGGGGAACCGCCCCTTCCTCACGGTGGTCTACACGCCCCCGGCATCGACGCCACCGCCGGGGGAGCAGTCGGCGGTGTTCTCCCCCACCGGCGATACGTACTTGAATCTCGACGCGACCAATTATGCGTCGGGGACGACCCTCAATGTCTACACGTGGCCGAACGACACGATCGCCAACGCGATCGTGATGAAGTTCGACCTGGCGAGCATTCCGACGGGATCCACCGTTTCGAGCGCGACGCTGCGCCTCAATCTCACGGAGAGTGACGCCACCGCTGATCCGACTTATACCGTCACCGCTCACAAGATCATCAATCGGAACGCCGATCCTGCGAGAGCGACGGGCTACACCTACGACGGCGTCAATGGGTGGACGGCCAATGGGTGTTGTCGCAATCACGTCCCGCTGGCGCAGGCGGACATCAGCGCCGCGGTGGACACGAAGAGCGTCGACAAGACCCCGGGATTCAAGGCGTGGGACGTGACGTCCGTGGTGCAGGGATGGCTCGACGCTCCCTCCACGAACTTCGGCCTGTTGTTGAATTCGGATCCCTCGAAGCTGCGCGATCGCTACCGCACGTTCTCGAGCAGTGAAGATCCGGTGGCCGGCAATCATCCGTCCCTGACGGTGGTCTACACGCCGCCGGGGAGTTCGCCGCCGCCCCCGCCCCCGCCGCCCCCGCCCCCCGAAGCGCAGGTCGGCCAGTGGTCGGCGGTGTTTCCGGCGCCCATCGTACAGCTCCACGTTCACCTGCTGACCGACGGCACGGTGCTGAGCTGGGGACGCATCGGTGACCCGCAGGTGTGGGATCCGGCTACCGGTAGCTTCACGGCGGTGCCGAGTCCCTCGTGGCTGTTTTGCGCGGGCCACGACTTCCTCCCCGACGGTCGGCTGCTCGTTGCCGGCGGGCACATCACCGACGGGCACGGTCTGCCCAACACCAACCTGTTCGATCCTGTGACCCACTCCTGGCAGGTTGGGCCGCCCATGGCCGTGGGGCGATGGTATCCCACCAACACCACCCTGCCGGACGGCGAAATCCTCACCGTCGGCGGCACCGACGAGAACATGACGATCGACACGATTCCGGAGGTGTGGGACGGGACGCACTGGCGGCAGCTCTCGACGGCGAACCTGGCGCTGGAGTGGTACCCGCGCCTGTTCGTGGCGCCCGACGGGCGCATCTTCAATGCCGGCGAAGAGCAGCCGTCGCGCTGGCTGGACGTGACCGGCACGGGCCGATGGACCGACGGGCCGCGGCGCAACTTCGGGCCGTGGCGCGACTACGGATCCGCCGTCATGTACCTGCCGGGGAAAATCCTCTACGCAGGCGGCGGCAACAACCCTCCCACTAACACGGCCGAGATCATCGATCTCAATCAACCGAACCCGACGTGGGCGAACACCGGATCGATGGCGTACGCCCGCCGCCAGATGAACGCCACCCTTCTCCCCACCGGCGACGTGCTCGTGACCGGCGGGACCAGCGCCTCCGGGTTCAACAATGCGGCGGGCGCGGTCCATGCCGCGGAGCTGTGGAGTCCCACAACGGGGACGTGGACCACGCTGGCGAGCAACGCGGTGATCCGTATGTATCACTCGACGTCGCTGCTGCTGCCGGACGGGCGGGTGCTGCACACGGGCTCGGGCGACGGGGCCAATGCGCCGCGCGAGCTGAGTTACGAGCTGTATTCGCCGCCCTACCTGTTCCGCGGCGCACGCCCGACGCTGAGCGGCTTTACTCCCGCGATGGTGGGGTACGGCCAGACCCTGCAGATAGAGACGTCCGACGGCGCGAGTATCACCAAGGTGACGTTCATCCGCACCGGCTCGGTGACACACGCCATGGACCAGGCCGCACGACTCGTCCCGCTGACATTCGCCGTGGTGAGCGGCGGCATCTCGGTCACCCTCCCGACGAGCCGCACCACGGCGCCGCCCGGCCCCTACATGCTGTTCTTGGTGAACGCGAACGGCGTGCCGTCGGTCGGGCGGATCATGCGGCTGGAGTAAACGCTACCGCTCGACCGCGACCAGCTTGGCGGCCACGGCTTCGAGATCGGGTCCCACCACGTCGGGGCGCGGCGCCAGCGGATCGAGCACCTTTCCCGGCCGGCTCACGAACGCCGCCGCACACCCCGCCCGCAGGGCGCCCGTGACGTCCCACGCGTGCGCCGCCACGAGCCGCATTCCGCCGACCGGCACACCCAGGCTCGCGGCTGCCATGCGATACACTTCCGGAGCCGGCTTCAGGCGCCGCACCCGCTCCACGGAGACGACCTGCTCGAAGTAACCGCGCAATCCGGCGTGACCGAGCTGCGCTTCCGCCGCCTCCGCGTTGGAGTTCGTCAGTGTGGCGAGCCGGAAGCCCGCGTCCCGCAGGAGGTCGAGAGCGACGCCGTGACGCGCGGCCACCATCGTGAGTGCGGCGTCGCCCACGACGGCGAAGTCGAAGTAGACGTTCGTCGCCGTCGCGACGATCGCCAGCTCGATCACCTGCGTGAACCACTCGCCGCGCACGCCGCCCGCGCCGAACACGCGCCGAAAATGGAGGTCGAGCGCGCCCAGATCGAGCAGCGTCTCGTTCACGTCGAACACGATGACCCGGGGCATGGCGTGCCGGTGGCGTTGCGTCAGGGCGGCGGGTACCCCACAGTCGCGAGGACCCCGGCGATCTCGTCGAGACTCGTGGGATCGTCGATAGTGGGCGGGACGCGGTATTCCCTGCCATCCGCGATCTTCTTGATGGTGCCGCGCAGGATCTTGCCGGAGCGGGTCTTGGGAAGGCGCTGCACGACGACCACCGTCCGGCACGCGGCGACCGGGCCGATCCGCTCGCGCACCATGCCCACGAGGTCGTCGCCGATGGCGGCGGGGGAGCGCCGCACGCCCGCCTTGAGGACGACGAGGCCCAGCGGGATCTCGCCCTTGATCGCGTCGGCCACGCCCACGACGGCGCACTCGGCGACGTCGGGATGGGAGGCGAGCACCTCCTCCATGGCCCCGGTGGACAGCCGGTGGCCGGCTACGTTGATGATGTCGTCGGTGCGACCCATCACCCACAGGTAGCCGTCCTCGTCCTTGTAGCCGGCGTCGGCCGTGAGATAGTAGCCCGGGTACTGGCTCAGATACGACCGCACGTACCCCTCGTCATTGCTCCACAGCGTGGGCAGGCAGCCGGGCGGCAAGGGCAGGCGGATCACGATGTTCCCGGTGTGGCCGGCGGGCAGTTCCTGGCCGTCCTCACCGAGCACGCGCACATCGTAGCCCGCGACCGCCTTGGCGCAGGAGCCCGGCTTCACCGGCAGCATCCCCAGCCCGACGCAGTTCACCCCGATGGGCCAGCCGGTCTCCGTCTGCCACCAGTGGTCGATCACCGGTACGCCGAGCTGCCGCTCCGCCCAGTGCAGCGTGTCCGGATCGCAGCGCTCGCCAGCGAGGAAAAAAGTGCGGAACGCGCTTAGGTCGTAGCGCCGGACGTGCTCGCCGGTGGGATCGTCGCGCTTGATGGCCCGGATCGCCGTGGGTGCCGTGAAGAACACGCTCACCCCGTGCTGCGAGATGACGCGCCAGAATGCGCCGGGATCGGGCGTGCCGACGGGCTTGCCCTCGTAGAGCACTGTGGTGTTCCCATTGAACAACGGACCGTAGACGATATACGAGTGCCCCACGGCCCAGCCGAGGTCCGATGCGGCCCAGTAGACTTCGCCGGGCTCGACCCCATAGATGTGCGTCATGCTCCACTTGAGCGCCACCAGATGGCCGCCGTTGTCTCGCACCACCCCTTTCGGCATGCCCGTCGTGCCGGACGTATAGAGGATGTACAGCGGATCGGTCGCAGCCACCGGCACGCATGCAGCGGGCTGTGCCGCGGCTGTAAGCTCGGCCCAGTCGACGTCCCGCCCCGGAATCATTGGCGCCTGCTGCTGCGGTCGCTGCAGGATGATGCAGCGGCGCGGCTTCACCTCGGCGAGCTCGATCGCCTTGTCGAGGAGCGGCTTGTACGGCACGATGCGGTTCACCTCGATGCCGCACGAAGCGGAGACGATGACGTTGGGGCGGGCGTGGCTGATACGCGCCGCCAGCTCGTGCGACGCGAAGCCTCCGAACACGACCGAATGGATGGCGCCGATCCGCGCGCACGCGAGCATCGCCACGACCGCCTCGGGGACCATCGGCATGTAAATGATCACACGGTCGCCCTTCCCGACGCCCAGCCCGGCGAGGGCGCCGGCGAAGCGGGCGACCTCATCGCGCAGCTCGCGATACGTGAAGCGCTTGATCGTGCCCGTGACCGGACTGTCGTAGATGAGCGCCGGCTGGTCGGCGCGGCCGTGCTCCACGTGCCAGTCGAGGGCGTTGTAGCAGGTGTTCACCTCCGCGCCCGGGAACCAGCGGTAGAACGGGGGACGCGAGCCGTCGAGCACACGGTTCCACCGCTGGTACCAGTGGATCGCCTCGCCGGCTTCGGCCCAAAATCCTTCCGGGTCCTTGACCCATTGGGTGTAGACGTCGTCCTGGATGCTCTGCGTGGCGTGGATGCCGGGCGTGGTGTGCATGAGTCCCCCTGGGTGCGGGGTGCCGACCTGTGCTCCAAAGCTGCGGGCCATGACTCGGCGCGGCAACACGCGTGCCGTGGTCCCGCCGGCCGGTTGCCGGTCGGCGTCCGGCGGCCATGTTTCCCGCCAAGGGCGTCAACCGGGGCTAGCGGGCCGCGGGCACGACGTCGTTGACGATCACGCCGAGCGCCGTGGCCGCGAGCGCCTGCGGCGTCACGTCCGTCAGCCCGCTCCAGTCGGTGGTCACGACGACGACCAGGTCGCGGGTCGGCACCACGTACACGAACTGGCCACCGTAGCCCCAGGCGAAGAACGCCGCGGGGGTTTCGTCGCTCACCCACCAGAGCATGCCGTAGGTAACGCGCGACAGCGGTCCGACGGCTCTGCGCCACGCGAAGTGCGGCTGAGTGGCCTCGTCCACCCAGTCCTGGGGCACGACGCTCCGGTCCCCCGACCAACCGCGCTGCAGGAACAACTGTCCGAACTTGAGCAGGTCCCGCGCGCGCAGCTGGATGCCGGCGCCGCCGTTGACGGTGCCGCGATCGAGCGCTTCCCACGCCACCGTGTCTCCCACGCCGAGCGCCGCGAACAGGGGGGCGGCGTACTGAGGGAGCGGCAGCGCCGCGGCATCCTGGAGCACGACGCCCAGCGTGTGCGCTGCCGCCGAGTTGTACGTGAACGAGACGCCGGGAGCGGTCGCGTGAGGCCGGTCGAGCAGATACTGCACATGATCGTCGGCCGCGATCCACAGACTGTAGTCGGGGCCGGTGTCCTCGTTCCACTGGTACCCGGGCGTCATCGTGAGGAGTTGTTGCACGGTGACGGTGCTGTCGACCGCGTCCAGGGTGTCGGTCGGGGCCAAGTAGGGGGCGATCGACGCCGTCACGCCGGGCAGCAGGCCGTCGCGTACGGCGAGGCCGGCGAGGGCGCAGACGATGCTCTTGGTCACCGACCGCACGTCGAACAGGGTGGTGGAATCGGCCCCGCCGAAATAGGACTCCGCGACGAGCCGGCCATGCCGGGCAACGAGCAGGCTCCGGAAGCGAGACACCGCGGCGGCGTCGTGGGTCGCGCCCTCGAGGCCCGCCGCGCTCATGCCGACGTCACCGGGGCTGGCGCGCACCCACGCCGTCGACAACTCGATCCGAACGGACGCACCCGGCGCGGTGGGGGCGTCGCGGCAGCCGGCGGCGAGGATGAGCGCCGCGAACCCTAGACTAGTGCAGCGTCTGCCCACCGGGTCCGCCCGCGGTTTGCGCCGGCAGCTGGCTCACCGTCAGAGGCACCGCGGCCTTCCGCTCGCCGTCGATCGTGATCTCGAAGCGGTAGGCGCCGGCGTGTGGGAACGGCACGTCGAACACGAGAATCGCGCCCGCCTCGATGTCGGTCACGCCCGCGGGCGGCTCGGCAAAGCTCACACTGCCGGTCCCGCCGAGGATCTCCGTGTTCTGCTCGTTCACCAGCCGGATCTGCACGTGATGCTCGCCGACTTCCGTGCGCTTGCCCTTGAGGCGCAGCACCAGGTGCAGGCGGGGGTGCATCGCGGGGAACTGCTGCACCCAGATGTGCTGGAAGATGCCCAGCACCGACAGCTTGCCGGCTTGATCGACGATCGCGTAGTCGGCGACGACGGCGAAGTCGAGATGCATGAGTGATAACGCGGCTAGTTCCTGCGGAACGCTATCGAAGCCATCGTTCGCTCCCACGATAGGGCGAGCATGCCGTCCTTCCCGGACCCGTAAAGGGCGATCGTGAATTGCTCGACCGGTTGTAAGAGCCTTTCGACTTTCATGTCGAGCCGGGCGAGGTCGTACTGGGCGTTGTAGTCGGTGCCCCACTGGCCGGTGTTCTTGTTGACGATGAGCTTCCAGCCGGCGGGCGAGGGGAGCGTCCAGAGGGAGTATTTGCCGGCGGGCACCGGCGTGCCGGCGATGACGAGATCGGCGCTCGTCTCGAAGATCGTGGCCTGGTTCGCGCCGGTGCGCCACACCTGGTTCCAGGGGACCACGTTCCCGAAGATCGCGCGGCCGCGCGTCGAGGGGCGGCTGTAGCGCACGGCGAGCGCGGCGCCCGCCACGCTCGCCTTGACCGAGTCGGGCGGCGAGAGCACGCCGAGCGAGCGGGGCGCGAACCCTTTCCCGACCGCGGCGAAGTCGAGGCCCTGAGTGCGCTCGACCGTGACCTGCATCGTGCCGCCGATGCCGCTGAGGCCGAGCAGCGTGCCCTGGGCGTCCACGCGCGCCCGCAACGGCCCGATCGCGCCGAGCACCAGCGTGAGCGAATCGGGTCCGCGGGGCGTGACCGTCACCTCGAGGGGCTCGGTGTCGCCCAGGGACAACATCGTCGTGGTGTAGCGCGCGCTGCCGGAAGCCCTGGCCCGGCGCGCCACTTCCTCGATGAGACCGAATCCCTGACCGATGAAGGGCACGGCACCCGGACCTGCTTTCACGCGCAGGGTGATCGTCGAGTCGCGTCGTGGCACGGTGACCACTGCGGAGTCGCCCGTGAACTCGGCCACGGCCTTGGTCTCAGCCGGACCGGGCGCTCCCGACACGTTGTGGGTGACGAGCTCGAACCGCGCGATGGCGCCGCCCGATCCAAAGGTCGCGCTGTAGAGGCGGTGCACGGTGCGGGGGCTGCGCAGTACCTGCTCGCCCTGCAGCCGGTCCTGGGTGCGGGTGTACTGCTCGATGGCGAGCGTGTCGGTGCCGAGCCGCACGACGAACTGGCCGGTCTGGGCGGTCAGCGCGGCGGGGAGGGCGAGGGCGACGAATGCGACGATGGTGCGCATGGATCTCTCCGTTGATTCGGAACGGCTCACATCACGCGAATCGATTTCACTTCGTCGTTCTGGGCGATCTTGTTCACCACGTCCTGCCCCTTGCTCACCTGTCCGAACACGGTGTGGACGCCGTCGAGGTGCGGCTGTGGGGAGTGGCAGATGAAAAACTGGCTGCCCCCCGTGTCCTTGCCGGCGTGGGCCATGGAGAGGGTGCCCGCGACGTGCTTGTGGACGTTCTTGTCCGTCTCGCACGTGATCGTGTAGCCCGGCCCGCCGGTGCCGACCCGTCCCTTGCCGGTCTTGGAGTAGGGATCGCCGCCCTGGACCATGAAGTTGGGGATCACGCGATGGAACCGGGTTCCGTCGTAGAACCCGGAGTTGGCGAGCTTCTCGAAGTTGGCCACCGTGCCCGGCGCCTCGTCGGCGAACAGGTCTACTTCGATGCGGCCTTTGACGGTCTCGAATACGGCCTTCTTGTTCGGCATCAGGTCTCCACTGAAAGGTTCTCGTCCACCTGCGCCACGGTCTTCATGCCTACAATCACCACCGACACCGCGTCGTTGTCCAGCACGAAGCGCAGGGCAAGCTGCGCCGCGCTGACCCCCGCCTCGCCGGCCAGCTCCGCGACGCGCGTCCCCACGGCGGCGAGCTGCGCCACGTAGGGCCGCGGCATCCGCCCGCGGATGTCGCCCTTCTCCCAGATGCTGTCCTGCCGGTATTTGCCCGCCAGGAAGCCGTTGGCCAGCGGCTCGCGCGCGATCACGCCGACGTTGGCGGCGCGCGCGGCGGGAAAGAAGCGGTCTTCGGCCGCGCGGCGTACCAGGTTGTACACGATTTGCACGGTGTCGGGCCGCGTGACCTCCACCGCCGCGAGGCCCTCTTCGGGCGGGTGCACCGAGACGCCGTAGAAGCGGATCTTTCCTGCCGCGCGCAGGTCGTCGAGGACGCGATACGTCTCGGGGTCGGCGATGACACCGAGCGTGGGGTTGTGGAGCTGCAGCAGGTCGACGTAGTCGGTGCGCAGCCGGCGCAGCGATTGCTCCACAGCGAACCGGATGTAGGAGGGAGAGAAGCACGCGTCGTGCGTCACCGGGAGCGCCGCGTCGGGCGCGACGTCGTCGAGTGGACGCCCCAGCGCCTCGGTGATGCGGGGAATGAGCAGCGGGTTCACGTCGCGGTTGTAGAAGTTGCCTCCGACTTTCGTCGCGATGATCACGTCGGGCCGGATGCCGTCGAGCGCCGCGCCCAGCACCTCCTCCGAGTGCCCGTGTCCGTACACGTCCGCCGTGTCGAAGAAGTTGCATCCCAGCTCGTGCGCCCGTCGCACCGCGCGCCGCGACTCGGCGTCGTCGGTGGCCCCGTACGAATTGCCGAAGCGGTTGCCGCCGATGGCCCACGCGCCGAAGCCGACGCGGCTCACCGCCAGGCCGGTGCGGCCGAGCACCCGCCGCTTCACCCGAGCAGGGCCCGGAGCGCGTCGGGTGCGGTCACCGGAAGCGCGCAGGTCGTGCCCACGCAGACGGTCGCCGCCGGTGTCTCCGCGGTCTTGCGGATCACGACCTTGCGCGGCCGGTAGGTCTCGAGCGCGAGCAGATGCATGTCACACGCCGCTCCCGGACCCCGGACGCCGGACACCTCGACCCTCGTGACGGGGCTCAGCGCCCAGTCGATCGCCCGCAGCAACGTCGCTCCGTACAGCGCCAGCTGCGAGGCGGCGCCGCCGAACGTCGCGAGCTGGCGATCGAGCAAGCGGCGCCATTGCGCGTCGTCCGTGAGCGCCGCGAGGCGTGCCAGCACGAGGGCGGCGACACCGTTCCCCGAGGGCGTCGGCGCGTCCTGCACCGGCTTGGCGGGCGTCGCGAGATACGCGGACCCGGTGCGATCGCGCGCCACGTCGAAGAAGCCTCCTTTGGCCTCGTCCCAGTGCGCCTCGCGGCAGTGCTGCATCACCGTGATCGCGCGGGTGAGCCACGCCTCGTCGCCGGTGGATTCGTATGCATCGAGGAACGCGGCCGCCGCGTGCACGTTATCCTCGAGCAGACCGCGTGGCTCCGCCCGGTCGATGACGTGTCCCATCCCCCCTCCCTCGTCCCACGCCTCGCTCCAGATACGCTCGAGCACCTTGAGGGCGAGCGCGTTGCAGTCCGGCCGGTCGAGCACGGCGCCGGCGTGCAGGAAGGCGGAGGCCATCATCGCGTTCCAGTTGACGTAAGCGGTCGTGTCGACGAAGGGAGCCGGGCGGCGGTCGCGGGCGGCCTTGAGCTGCCCGAGCGCGCGCTCGAGCAGCGGCCACTCGTCGTCGCCCGCGGGATCGCTCTTCCACCAGAGCACATTCTTGCGTGGGTTGTGGTGCATCTCGCCCCGCTCTTCCACGTCAAAGACGCGTCGCGCGACCGGGAACGCCTGCTCCGGCAACGCCGCTTTGAGTTCGTCGACGGTCCAGGTCCAGTAATCGCCATCATCCCCAAACTGCACATCGGCGTCCTGCGACGTGAAGAACGCGCCTCGCTCGTGGTCCGACAGGACCTCGAGTACCCAGTCCACCGTCCCCCGCGCCACGCGCTTGAACAGTGGGGTGCCGAGCGCGGCGTAGCCGTCGAGGTAGGCGTGCAGCAGCTCCGAGTTGTCGTACGCCATCTTCTCGAAATGCGGCACGATCCAACGCTCGTCCACTGCGTAGCGATGGAAGCCTCCTCCCACCTGATCGCGGATCCCGCCCCGCGCCATTCCCGTGAGCGTCTTCTCCACCACCTCGCGCACCCAGTCTTCACGCGTGTCGTGCCAGCGCGCCAGCAGGAACTGCACGGCCGCGGGGTGGGGGAATTTGGGCGCGGCGCCGAACCCGCCGTAGCGGACGTCGAACATCCGCGCCATCTCGGCGGCCGCCCGCTCGAGCGTGGCGGGGCTCACGTCGCCACTCTGGGCCTCATCGAGGGACTCGGCGACGCGGTCGCGGATCGCCTTGGCGTGCTCGGTGACCTTATCGCGCTGCTGCCGGTAGATGCCCGCCACCTGCCGCAGCACCGACGGGAATCCCGCCCGGCCGTAGTGGTTCTCCTCGGGCGGGAAATACGTCCCGCCGTAGAACACCTCGCCCTCGGGTGTCAGGAACGCGGTGAGCGGCCAGCCGCCCTGTCCGGTGAGCGCCTGGACGGCGCGCTGGTAGCGCGCGTCCACGTCGGGCCGCTCGTCGCGGTCCACCTTGATGCACACGAAGTCCGCGTTGAGGAGGTCCGCCACGCGGGCGTCCTCGTACGACTCGCCGTCCATCACGTGGCACCAGTGGCACCACACCGCGCCGATGTCGAGCAGGATGGGCTTGTCCTCCGCCCGGGCGCGCGCGAACGCCGCGTCGCCCCAGGGATGCCAATGCACCGGCTGGTGCGCGGCGGACTTCAGGTAGGCGGAGGGTTCGGAGGCGAGGAGGTTGGACATCGGAAGGGGAAATCTAGCCCGAGGCGTGCTCCGATGTTTGTTCCCGGGCTGAGAGCCCGGGCTCGGCCTTGAAGTGCGTCCTTTAAGGACGCACTGGCGCCGAGCGCGCCCTCTCAGGGCGCGAATACGAGAGACCGATCCTCATGATGCACTCTCCAGGTATCGCACCACCGTCCGCGTCACCAGCTCGGCCCCGACCACCAGACTCTCCTCGTCGATGTCGAACGCGGGACTGTGATGCGGCGCGCCCTTCTTGTCAGGCGGCGCGGAGCCGACGAACGCGAACGCGCCGGGGACACTCGCGAGAAAGTACGACATGTCCTCTCCCCCCATGGTGCGGACCCCATCGATCACACGCTCTCGCGAGACGATGTCCTGTGCTACGCCTTTCATCAACTCCGCCATCCGCGCGTCGTTCACCAAGGGCTTGGACAGCCGCCGGTACCGCACCTGCGCGCTCGCGCCGAACGCGCCCGCGATGCCGTGCGCGGTCGCTTCGACCAGGTGGGGCGCCTCGTCGTAGAATCTGCCGCCGAACGTGCGCACCGTGCCGCGCAGCTCGGCCCGCTCGGGAATCACGTTGAAGGCGTGGCCGGCGTTGATCTGCGTGACGGACACCACTCCCTCCTCGAACGGGTTGCGGCGCCGCGACACGAGGCTCTGCAGCGCGGTCACCAGGTGCGCCGCGATCAGCACCGGATCGATCGCCTGCTGCGGGGCGGCAGCGTGGCCTCCCCGCCCGACGACCGTGATCTCGAACTGGTCCACCGACGCCATCACCGGGCCCGGCATCACCGAGATGGTGCCCGCGGGGAGGTCGTTCCACAGGTGGATGCCGAAGGCCGCGTCCACCTTGGGCGCGTCGAGCACACCATCCCGAATCATCGCTTCCGCGCCGTCCGACACCTCCTCGGCGGGCTGGAAGGCAAACTTCACCTGGCCCGGGAGGTGCGCCGCGTGCAGCCGGCGCGCGACTTCGAGCCCGATGGCGACATGCCCGTCGTGGCCGCAGGCGTGCATCTTGCCCGGGTGTTTGGAGCGGTACGGGACGTCGTTGGCTTCGTCGACCGGCAGGGCATCCATGTCGGCCCGGACCAGCACGCACGAGCCCGTCGCGCCATCACGCAGCCCCACCACGCCCGTCCGACCCACGCCGGTCCTGACGCTGTAGCCCAGGGCCTTGAGCCGCTCCGCCACGAGCGTGCCGGTGCGCCGCTCCTCGAAGCCGAGCTCGGGGTGCTGGTGAAGGTCGCGGCGGGTGGCCACGAGGGCGGCCCGGTCGATGGGGGGCAGGTTAATCATTGCTGGATGCAGCGTTGCTGGGTGCAGCGTTGCCGGATACAACGTTGCCGGATACTGCGTTGCCGCCAACGCCTCTTCGGGAACGCCTTACCCGACAACGCCTCACTCGGCCACGCCTCATCCGGCAACGCCTCACCCGCCTTCATACCAGCGAACTCGGGCACCACCGGTTTATGACACAGATCTCGCATCTGGGCCGGCGCGCGATGCACACCCGCCGCCCGTGGAGGATCAGCGTATGCGAGAACCAGGTCCACTGGTCGCGCGGCACCAGCCCCATCAGGTCCCGCTCGATTTTCACGGGATCCGTCTCACGTGTGAGGCCGAGCAGGGTGGACAGGCGCTGCACGTGTGTGTCCACCACGATCCCTTCGTTCTTCCGGAACCAGGTGCCGAGTACCACGTTCGCGGTCTTGCGGCCGACGCCCGGGAGCCGGACCAGGGCCTCCATGGTGTCGGGTACCTCGCCCCCGTGGCGCTCGAGCAGTGCCTGGGCCATCCCGATGATGGACTTGGTCTTGTTGCGGAAGAACCCGGTGCTGTGGATCTCCTGCTCCAGCACCGCCGGGTCGGCGCTCGCCAGATCCCGCGTCGAGCGGTACTTCGCGAACAGGGCGGGGGTGACCAGGTTGACGCGTGCGTCGGTCGATTGGGCCGACAGGATGGTCGCCACCAGCAGCTGGAGCGCGCTCTCGTGGCGCAGCGCGCAAGTGGCATCGTGGTACGCCTGCTCCAGCCGGGCGACGATCCTGCGGACGCGCAGGCGCCGCGCGGTGAGGGTCTCGCGGCCCACGCCGCGGCGCAGCCTGGTTCTCGTCCTGGCGGGCATGGTGGTGCCCGGAACGTACCGACTGCGGTGGCATGGCGGAAGCATGGCATCAGGCTTGCGGCAGGAACGGATCGAGCGCCCGCACGAAATGCTCCGTGGCCTCGACGTGCGGGGCGTGCCCCGTGGCGAGCTCGATCACGCCCGTGGACAGGAGCGCCGCGGTCTCGCGAGCCGAGTCGAGGGGCATGGGGTCGTAGATGCCGTGCAGGAGCAGGGAGCGGGGAGCGGTACCGTCCGGAAAGGTCTGCCGCAGTCGCGCGCGCAGGTCGTATTCGCCCAGGCTGTGCCAGACCTCCTGTTGGGTCCGGGCGGTGACGCGAAACGGGGTCATCTCGCGGGCGTGGCTGGGATCGTGAAAGTACCCCGCGACCGATAGCGCGAAGGCCAGGCGGCGGTACTTTTCGGGATCGCTGCGCGACAGGCCGGTGGCGGTGAGCTCGGCCCGGGCCCGGGCGATCCACGGCTGGGTCATGCGGGCGGCGAGGCGGCGGTCGAACTCGTCGCGCCAGGCCGCGGTGATGGGCGCGGACGAGACGAGGGCGAGCCGGCCGATCCGGGCGGGATGCTCGAGGGCATAGAGCACGGCGAGCAGGCCGCCCCAGGAATAGCCGAGCAGCGTGACCCGCTCGAGGCCCCAGCGATCGCGCAGCGCCTCGAGGTCGGCTACGTGCTCGCGCCATCCGACGGGGGTATCGCGCGGGACGGGTGACCTGCCACCACCGCGCTGGTCGTAATAGAGGAGAGTGCGGCCGAGCGCGAGCCGGTCGTACTGGGGAAGCAGGTAGTCGTGGTGGGCGCCGGGACCGCCGTGCAGCACCACGACCGGCGGGCCGTCTCCGACGCGTCGCGTGTAGATGCGGACGCCGTTCAGTTCGACCGTCGTCTGGTCCATCGCGTCTCAAACTACACCGTTCGGGTGGCCATGAAGCTGATGCGTTTTCCACCCGCCCTGACGCCGCCCGGCTTACGGGGGCTCGGGCTCGCCGACGTCGCGATCCTCTGCCTGCTGGGCGGTGCGATCGCGATGGTGGTCGCGTTCGCCCGCGAGTTCGAGGCACCGTTCGCGCAAGCCGTCGTGATCGACCTGCGCGTCACGGCGTTGCCGCGCTACACCCTGTACTCGCTGGCGCGTGGGGTGCTGGCGCTCGTGATCTCGTATCTCTTCGCCCTGAGCTTCGGGTGGGCCGCCGCCAAGTCGCGCGCGGCAGAGCGGCTGCTCCTGCCGCTGCTCGATATTCTCCAGAGCATCCCGGTGCTCGGCTTCCTGCCCGGGCTGGTGCTCGGTTTGATGTCGCTCTTCCCCACGCGCAACGTCGGTCTCGAGCTCGCCGCGATCCTGATGATCTTCACGGCCCAGGCGTGGAACCTGGCGCTGTCCTTCTACAACTCGCTCAAGGGCCTGCCCGCGCCGCTGCGCGAGGCGTGCAAGATCGCGGGCTGGAAGGCGTCGCGCACGTTCTGGCAGCTGGAGGTGCCCGCGGGGGC
>WNER01000003.1_pt1 | contig 35571 bp, 26 predicted proteins | sample 5399921 | NCBI WGS metagenome assembly WNER01 (sample SAMN13153331, study PRJNA577476) | soil metagenome | isolation source: 20 cm grassland meadow soil 5 days after 1st rain plot 5 | place: USA:California | collected 2015-09-21 | reverse complement strand
GCCCGGGGGCCGCAATGATGACAATCGGATGCTTTCGGTCGAGCATGGTTCCGGCCCACGTCGCGTATTGGCCGCCAAGGCCAATGTTGGTGCTGCCTGCCAGGTGTGCCGCCCCAAATTCATCCGGATCGCGGGTGTCGAGAATCTGCGCTCCATTGGCCTTCAACGCCAACACGGCATCGAGTGTCAACGGATTCATCTCTCGCGCCAGGGCTTCGTCCAACGTTGGCCTTTCTTCGCTGTTCAACACCGCATCGTAGGTGAAGTAGGGTGGAGCTTCCGGCTGGTCTGCGGTCACCACCTGGATGAACGCTTCCTTGCTCATGGGTTGCAGCGCGTAGTTCAACCGGCGTTGTTCTCCGAGGGTGGACACCGTCTCCTTGCTGATGGCTTTTCCGCACAACGAACCCGCGCCATGCGCCGGATAAACGAGGCTCGCGTCCGGCAGCGCGAGCAGTTTCGTATGCAGCGAATCAAACAGCAGTCTCCCCAATTCCGTTGCCGACCATCCCAGCGCCGCGCGAAGATCGGGACGCCCCACGTCACCGATAAACAAAGTGTCCCCCGTGAGCACGGCGTGCGGTTGCGTTTCCTTGGCGTTCAGGTCATAAACCAGGATGGAGATCGACTCCGGCGTGTGTCCCGGTGTCTCCAGCGCCTTCAGGCGTATGCGGCCGAATTCAACCAAGCTGCCGTCGCGAAGCCGCGTAAAGGCATAACCCGCCTTTGCAGCGGCTCCGAGATAAATTGTCGCTCCTACGCGGTCACGCAACTCAAGATGCCCTGCGACAAAATCCGCGTGAAGATGCGTCAGGATTACGTGTTTAATCTGGAGTGCATGTTCGGCGGCAAACGCAATGTATTGGTCTGTATCGCGCTGCGGGTCAACGACGGCAGCTGTTCCTGTGGCCTCGTCGCCAATTAAGTAGGAAGCGTGCGCCAGGCACGGCAGGTAGAACTGCCTAAAGATCACGCTGTACCACCTTCGCTCGCAGCGCGCCTACTTCGGCTGCGGAACAATCCTCAAATAAGGCCGCGGCGCTTTCCAGCCGCCGGGGAACTTCTTCCGGGCATCATCGTCCGAAACGCTCCCGCTGATAATGACGTCTTCGCCGGGTTTCCAGTTCACGGGCGTGGAGACCTGGTGCTTGGCCGTGAGTTGAATCGAATCGAGCACACGCAGCACTTCGTCGAAATTGCGCCCGGTGCTCATCGGGTAGCTGAGCATCAGCTTGATCTTCTTGTCGGGGCCGATTACAAACACTGTTCGCACAGTTGCGTTGGTAGCTGCGGTCCTCCCGTCGCAAGTATTCCCGGCGTCGGCCGGCAGCATGTCATAGAGCTTTGCAGTCTTCAGTTCGGGGTCGCCGATCATCGGGTAGTTCACTTTGTATCCTTGGGTCTCTTCAATATCCGCGACCCACTTGCTGTGACTGCTTACTGGGTCTACGCTCAAACCGATAATCTTGCAATTTCGCTTAGCGAAATCGGGCTGTAGTCCGGCCATGTAACCCAGCTCTGTTGTGCACACTGGCGTAAAGTCCTTGGGATGCGAGAACAAAACGGCCCAGCCGTTACCAATCCATTCGTGAAAATTGATCGTACCTTGGGAAGTTTCCGCTGTGAAATTAGGGGCTTCGTCGTTGATTCGCAACATGGTCTTTCTCCTGAAGATATGAGTTTTAGGGACTGATGCCGCAAAACATTCTTCCGGCCATCCAAGTCTCAAGGGAGGGATCGACAGAAATCTCCGTCTTGGCCGGGCTTTTGTGCATCCTACGCTTCTCCCCTCTCGGACACAACTGATTTGGCAACGGGGTCGAGAAGCGGGGTTCTTCGTATTTGTCGAGTAGCCGCGCGGCCCGCTGACCCAAACCTGTCCCTCTGGCCGTTGCTTTTACACGCCAATTCAGCTATCTATTTACTCACTAGGTTGTACTTCGATAGGTCTTTTCTCACTTGTTTTCAGTCCGGGATTAGCACGTCCTGGTAGGAGTTCTCGGCCCATGAGGACCCGGCCATCGAGTTTTCCCTCCGCAGACTCGCGACACCGCGCTTCGCGGTTGCCGTCCTTCATCCCGAGATGTGTCTGGGGTAAGTCTTAGGTTAAGAAGGAGACCCATGTTTCGCAAAACGGGGTTCTTCGCCATAGTTGTCCTCGCCACTCTAATGGCCGCGCCTTCTGTTTTTGGGCAAGTTGAATCCGGCCCGCGTCCTCACGCGAAAGTCCCTCAAGCCCGAATCACTCAAGCTATCGATGAAACGAATCGCGTCACGCTCCGTGGCAACACGCGTCCTGAGGCGGTTCTTGCGAACGACCGCGGCCCGGTGGCCACTGATTTTGCGATGGAGCACATGCTTCTGCAGTTGAAGCGCTCCCCGGAGCAAGAGCAAGCTCTGCAGCAATTTCTCGATGAACTCCACGCGGCCGGTTCGCCCAATTTCCATCACTGGCTTACTGCGCAAGAGTTGGGTGAAAGGTTCGGCGTGGCGAAGTCCGATCTCAGCGGCGTCACTTCTTGGCTTGAGTCTCACGGATTTAGCGTGAATGTGATTTATCCCAGCGGCATGCTCATCGATTTCACCGGGACCGCCGCGCAGGTGCGCCGGGCTTTCCAAACGGAGATTCATCATTTTGTGGTCAAAGGCGAGAAGCACGTTGCCAATGTCAGCGATCCGCAAATCCCCGCCGCACTCGCTCCCGTGGTGGCAGGTATCGTCTCCCTGCACGATTTTCGGCCACAGGCTATGCACAAGATGCATCAACCCCGCCCGCAATTCACTTTTCAGGATCAATTCGGCTTTGACACCTACGCGGTTGTCCCTGCGGACCTAGCCAAAATCTACAACTTGAGCCCACTGTTCAATGCGGGCATCTTCGGCCAAGGTCAGACCATCGTTCTCATTGAAGACACAGACGTCTTCACTGCGGCGGACTGGAGCACCTTCCGTTCGACCTTTGGTCTTTCCGCTTACCCTTCGGCTTCCTTCACGCAAGTCCATCCGCCCGCGCCTCCCTCGCAGCCCGGCAACAATTGCGGCGCTCCAGGCGTCATTTCCCCCAACGATGCGGAAGCTATTCTTGACGCCGAATGGGCGAGCGCATCCGCACCCAGTGCCGCCATCGAAATGGCAGCTTGCGCCGACACGACGACCACCTTCGGCGGGCTCATCGCCATCCAAAACCTGATCAACGCGGGCACTCCACCGCCGTCCATCATGAGCATCAGCTACGGTCAGTGTGAAACGGTCAACGGCGCCGCAGCCAACGCTTCTTACAACTCCGCTTATCAGCAGGCCGTGGCGGAGGGCGTTTCCGTGTTTGTCGCTGCGGGCGATAGCGGCGCGGCTGGCTGCGACAATAGTGTCGCTGAAGCCACTCACGGAATTGGCGTCAACGCGTTTGCCTCCACTCCAAACAATGTGGCTGTCGGCGGCACGGACTTCAGCGACACTTACTCCGGCACCAATGCCACGTATTGGAATTCCAGCAACGCTTCTGCGTTTGGTTCCGCGCTTTCCTACATTCCCGAAATTTCCTGGAATGACTCATGCGCAGGGCAGCTTGTCTCGGCTTATGAGGGTTACACCCTCACTTACGGCTCATCGAGTTTTTGCAACGACCCTACCATCGGCTTTCTTCTGCAGACTACGGTTGCCGGCGGTGGTGGTCCCAGCCAATGCGCGACGGGCACTCCGTCCATCAATGGTGTTGTCAGCGGCACGTGCGCGGGTTGGCCTAAACCCTCGTGGCAATCGGTCTTCGGTAATCCCAACGATGGTGTGCGCGACACGCCGGACGTCTCGCTCTTTGCCGCTGACGGTCTGTGGAGCCACTTCTATGTTTTCTGCTGGTCGAACACTGCTCAGGGCGGGGCGACCTGCGGCTCCGATCCTAGCGCTTGGTCCGGAGCGGGCGGAACCTCTTTCGCTTCTCCCATCATGGCGGGCATCCAAGCGCTCATCAACCAAAAAGCCGGGGGCCCGCAAGGCAATCCCGCTCCCGTTTATTATCAGATTGCCGCCGCAGAATACGGGTCGGGCGGCAGCAGTTCCTGTAATTCAAATAACGGGAATGCCGTTGGCGCGGGCTGCGTTTTCTACGACGTGACCATGGGCGACATGGATGTGGATTGCATAGGTCCCAACTGTTTCCTCTCGGATGGTTCTGTCGGCGTGCTTTCCACCTCCAATACGTCTTTCGCTCCAGCGTATGGCACTGCCACGGGATGGGACTTCGCTACCGGCATCGGCACCGTGAACGCGGCTAACTTGGTCAACAACTGGCCCACGTCCACAACACAACCAGGTTTCCTTCTCTCAGCCTCTCCGGCTAACCTGACTATTCTGCAAGGGGCCTCCGGTTCCACCACCATCTCAATCAATGCTCTCAATGGCTTCAACGGCAGCGTCAGTCTGACGGTGTCCGGCATACCGAACGGAGTCAGCGCCACGTTTGGTACGAATCCCGCAACCGCCAGCAGCCTCTTGACTCTATCCGCCACGGGTACGGCGACGACCGGCACGTTCACAGTAACCATCACAGGATCATCGGGTGGTCTAACAAGCACCACAACCCTTTCTCTCGCCCTAAATCCTCAGGGGAACTTCGCGCTTTCCACGTCGCCAGGCACTTTGAGCATTGTCCAGGGAGCCAGCGGAACCACCACCATCTCCATCAATCCGCAGAGCGGCTTCAATGGCAGCGTCGGCTTGTCCGCATCCGGCCTACCTACAGGCGTGAGTGCATCGTTCAACCCCGCCAGCACAACTGGCACAAGCACCCTGACGTTGACAGCCACGGGTACCGCGACGACGGGCACCGCCACGGTGACCATTACAGGTTCGTCGGGCAATCTGTCTAGTTCGACGGCGCTTTCTCTGACGGTCAATCCACCGCCGAACTTCACACTTTCCGCCTCACCCAACAGCCTGACCATCACACAAGGAGCCAGCGGCGCAAGCACGATTACGGTAAATCCGCTCAGCGGCTTCAATGGCAGCGTGAGTTTGTCGGCTTCCGGCCTCCCCAGTGGCGTAACGCCCTCGTTCAGTCCCGCGAGCACCACGAACACGAGCACCCTGACAATCACCGCAAGCAGTACAGCCACAACAGGGACCGTCACTGTAACTGTCACGGGAACGTCGGGTACGCTGACCAAAGCCACGACGGTTTCCCTCACGATTCGCGTGCTTCCGACGCTTCCTTTTGTCTGGTCGGACGGGGATATCGGTTCAGTCGGTGTGGCTGGCGCCGCCAGCTACGCGAGTGGAACCTTCACGGTATCTGGAGCCGGATCCGGGACGATGATCACCAGTTCCGATAGCTTCCATTTTGTCTACCAGCCGTTTGCTGGCGACGGCTCGATCGTCGCGCGCGTGCTAAGTGTTCAAGGGAGCAGCGCGGCGCAAGCCGGCATCATGATCCGCGAGACGCTTGGCACGGGCGCCAACCATGTGTTCTTGTTCGACTACTCTACTTCGATCTTAGCAACCGAGCGCACCGCCAATGGCGCCAGCAGCTCCTACCAGTCGGTGGGGAGTGCGGCGCTGCCGAATTGGATCAAGCTGACGCGGAGCGGGAACGTGTTCAACATGTACGGCTCGTCCGATGGCGTGAACTGGACGCAATTGGGAACGAGCCAGGCCGTGACTATGGCGCAGAGCGTTTACGTGGGATTGGCGGTGAGTAATCGCACGACAGCTTCGTTGGCCACAGCGACGTTCGACAGCGTGTCGGTGAACTCAGCGGCCGCGCCCGCGCCAGTGATTACCGCAGTTTCCGCGACCACAGGATCGGTTGGTAGCCAGGTCATGGTTAGTGGCTCTGGTTTTGGGGGTACGCCGGGAGGCAGCGCGGTGCTGCTGAACGGAGCCGCGGTGACGATCAACAGTTGGAGCGACACGTCGCTTACGATAACCATTCCGCCGGGCGCGACTTCGGGGCCGTTGCTGGTTTCTGTCGCGCCGGGGATGAATAACAGCAACGCAATCCGCTTCACAGTGACACCACAGCCGCTGCCGGTTTCGTGGTTGGACCAGGATGTGGGCGCGGTCGGGGTCTTGGGGAGCGCCGGCTACGCGAATGGAGTATTCACGGTCTCAGGCGCAGGGCAGGGGACGATGATCACCAGCGCCGATGGCTTCCATTTTGTGTACCAGCCGCTCGCCGGCGATGGAACGATCGTGGCGCGAGTGGTGAGCGTGCAGGGGAGCGCTGCGGCGCAAATAGGCATCATGATTCGCGAGACGCTCTGTGCAGGAGCGAATCACGTGTACCTGTTCGACTACTCCACGTCCCTGTTGCTGACCGAGCGCACCAGCGCGGGTTCCAGCAGCACCTACCAGTCGGTAGGAAGCGTAACGCTCCCGAACTGGCTGAAGCTGGTTCGCAGCGGGAGCGTGTTCACGATGTACGGTTCCACGAATGGAGTGAACTGGACGCAACTGGGGACGAGTCAGACAGTGACGATGGCGCAGAATGTGTATTTGGGCTTGGCGGTGAGCAATCGCAACACGTCTACATTGGCCGCTGCGACCTTCGACAACGTCTCGCTCACTACCCCTGCTCCTCCATCGCCGAACTTCTCTCTCTCGACTTCCTTGAACAGCATGACGATGACGCAAGGCACGAGCAGCACAAACACCATCACAATTACTCCGCAGTTCGGGTTCAATGGCAACGTCAACTTGTCAGCATCCGGCCTTCCTGCTGGCGTGACGGCGTCGTTCAATCCTAGCCCCACCGCGACCACCAGCACCCTCACCCTGACCGCCGCCGGCACTGCCGCTGTAGGAACATTCCCTGTGACAATAACGGGTACCTCCGGCAGTTTGACGAACACCACGATGATTTCCCTCATTGTGAATCCTCAGGGTAGCTTCACCATTTCCGCCGCGCCAACCGGATTGACGGTTCCGCAGGGCTCCAGTGCCGCAAGCACGGTCACGGTCGCGCTACAAGGCGGTTTCAATGGCACGATCAACTTGTCCGCTTCCGGCCTGCCCAATGGCGTGACCGCCTCGTTCATCCCTAACAGCACAACCACCGCGAGTTCGCTGACTCTGACCGCAAACCCCACGGCGGCCACGGGAACCGTCGTGGTAACGGTGACAGGCTCTTCGCTCGGTTTGACCAGCACCGCGACGATCAACTTGACCGTAACCCAAGTCATCTTGCCTTTGCCCTCGGTCTGGTCGGATGGGGACATCGGCTCGGTGGGAGTGGCCGGCAGCGCCAGTTACTCCAACGGGACGTTCGCGGTGTCCGGCGCCGGTTCAGGGACGATGATTACCAGCGCCGATAGCTTCCACTTTGTGTACCAACCGCTTAACGGAGACGGCACGATTGTCGCGCGCGTACTAAGCGTCCGGGGGAGCAGCGCCGCGCAAGCGGGCATCATGATTCGCGAGATGCTCAGTCCGGGTGCGAATCATCTCTACCTGTTTGATTACTCCTCGCAATTGTTGCTGACTGAGCGCACCACCACTGGAACCAGCAGCTCCTACCAGTCAGTCGGCAGTCTCGCGCTACCGTATTGGATCAAGCTGGCGCGCGGCGGGAATGTTTTCACGATGTACGGGTCGGCCGATGGCGTGAACTGGGTGCAATTGGGAACGAGTCAAACGGTGAGCATGGCGGCGAGCGTGTATGTGGGCTTGGCGGTAAGCAATCGAACCACGGCTTCGTTGGCCACGGCGACGTTCGACAGTGTTTCGGTGGGTTCGGCGCAATCGCCGGCCCCGGCGATTACAGGCGTTTCTGCAACAACAGGATCAGTAGGTAGCCAGGTGGTGATCGCCGGAACCGGCTTTGGAGCCACACAAGGAGGCAGCACTGTACTGCTGAATGGCGCTGCGGTGACGATCAACAGTTGGAGCGCTACGTCGCTCACGATCACCATTCCGTCGGGGGCGACCAGCGGGCCGTTGCTGGTTTCCGTGGCGCCGGGGATGGATGACAGCAACGCAATTCGTTTCACGGTGACCTCGCAGCCGCTGCCGCTTTCCTGGCTCGATCAGGATGTGGGCGCCGTAGGGGTATTCGGGAGCGCGGGTTACACCAACGGGACGTTCACGGTGGCGGGCGCGGGGAATGGGACGATGATCACTACCGCCGATGGCTTCCACTTTGCGTACCAGCCGTTGACGGGAGACTGCACATTCATCGCTCGTGTGGTGAGCGTGCAGGGCAGCAGCGCAGCGCAAATTGGAGTCATGATGCGCGAGGCGCTCAATTCCGGCGCAAACCATGTCTTCGTGTTTGACTATGTGCCTTCGGTATTGGCGACCGAGAGGACCGGCACAGCTTCCAGCAGCACTTACCAGTCGGTGGGCAGCGCGACGCCGCCGAACTGGCTGAAGCTGGTGCGAAGCGGGAACGTCTTCACGATGTACGGGTCCAGTAACGGAACGACATGGACGCAATTGGGACCGAGCCAGACGGTGACCATGGCGCCGGGCGTATACGTGGGCTTGGCAGTGAGCAATCGCAACACGTCATCGTTGGCCACCGCCACCTTTGACAATGTTTCACTCACTACGCCTTAGCGAAGTTGGGCAGATGCCCGCCCAAGGGTCGACCTTTTCTCCCGCGCCCCTTGCGTGAATTGTCGCTTTGTCCTTCGTGGCCTGCTGGCATAATCTGTTCAGGGACATGTTTCTTGGCGGATCATTTTCTGGGCTACTTACCGACCTCTACGAACTCACGATGGCGGCCGGGTACGTCCAGAACCGTTTCGAGGCCCTCGCCACGTTTGAACTCTTTGTTCGCCACCTCCCGAACCGGCGCAATTATCTGGTGGCTGCGGGTTTGGAGCAGGCCCTCGACTTTCTGGAGAATGTGCGTTTTTCGAGCGAAGACGCTGCCTATCTTCGCGCGCTCCCTTCCTTCCGCAGCGTTCATTCGAGTTTCTTTGACTATCTGTCGCGATTTCAATTTGCAGGCGACGTTTGGGCGTTGCCGGAAGGAACGATTTTCTTTCCCGGTGAGCCGTTGCTTCGCGTGACCGCTCCCATCGCCGAAGCGCAGCTCGTCGAAACCGGTCTTCTCAGCATTCTTCATTTCCAAACTCTTATTGCCAGCAAGGCGTCGCGCGTCACCGCCTCTGCCGCGGGACGCCCGGTTGTGGAGTTTGGCTCTCGTCGCGCTCATGGCATGGAAGCGGGAGTTCTCGCCGCGCGCGCCGCGTTCATCGGCGGCTGCGAGGGCACCTCGAACACTTACGCGGGCCGCCGTTTTTGCATTCCTGTGTACGGCACGCAGGCGCACTCGTGGATTATGGCGCACGAGGATGAGGCCGACGCCTTCCGGGATTTCCTGAATGTTTTCCCGGATGAATCTACTCTTCTCGTTGACACCTACGATGTGCATGCGGCCATCGAGAAAATCATCGCGCTGGAGCGCAAGCCTGGCGGCGTTCGCCTTGACAGCGGCGATGTCTTGGCGGACAGCCAGTGGGTCCGCAAACGGCTCGACAGCGCGGGGTTGTATGACGTGAAAATTTTTGCCTCTGGCGAGCTGGACGAGGAGCGCATCAAGATTCTGCTGCAAAGCGGCGCGCGCCTCGATGCTTTCGGCGTGGGCACAGCGCTTTCCACTTCATCGGATTCTCCAAACATCGGTGTGATTTATAAGCTCGTGGAAGTCGACCTCGGTGATACCGTCCGAAACGCCGCAAAGTTCAGCCAGGAGAAAATTACTTACCCTGGTCGTAAGCAAGTTTTCCGCTTTGCCGATAAAGACCGGAAGTTTTCAGGCGATGTCATCGGTTTGGACACAGAGTCTTTCCCTGGGAGTGAACCCTTGCTGGTTCCCGTAATGCGCGCGGGCAAACGCATTGCTGCCGCGGACGAGGATCCACTTGCAGTGATGAAAAGAGGGCAGAGCCGCCACCTTTCTGATCGCGCTCATTTGCCGGAGGGAATCCTGCTGCTTCGCACTGCGGAACCACCTTTTCCGGTTCGGTACAGCGAGCGGCTCGAGGAGCTGAGGGATCAAGTGCGGCAAGCCGTGGTGAAGGCGGGGCGCATCTGACGCAATGGAGGTAGAGAATGGTCTCCGTGAACACGATTTTGTGGCAAGTGGACGTGCAGGCAGACTTCATGCTGCCGGGAGGCAAGCTCTACGTTCCAGGCGCTGAAAAAATCATCCCGAACATCGGTCGCCTGGTCGACCAAGCTCGCCAAGGTCGCGTTCTTCTGATTTCTTCGGCCGATGCGCACCAGCCCGATGACCCCGAATTTCAGCGGTGGCCGCCGCATTGTGTGAAGGGCACTGCCGGCGCCGAGCTAATTCCCGAGGCGCGCGCAGCCCGCCTGCTTGCCATTCCAAACCAGAGCGATTTTGTTTTTCCTGGCGATCTCAGGGCCTACCAGCAGATTCTTTTGGAAAAGAACACGCTCGATGTCTTTGACAATCCAAATACCGGCGCGCTCCTCGCGTGGGTCAATATGCAGTCGGCGTATTCCCAGTCGCCGGCGGCGATTACTGGTGGAAGCGACGCGGTGCCCGATTTTCTTGTCTTTGGCGTGGTCACGGAATACTGTGTGCTCCGCGCCTCTGACGGCCTGCTGCGCCGCGGATTCCACGTCAGCATCGTGGAGGACGCGATCCAATCGCTCGAGGAGAAAAAGGGACGCGAAATTCTTGGCGAGCTGAAGTCGCGCGGCGCTCAGCTTGTTACCACTGACCAAGCATTGGCTCTCCTTGACGGAAGCGCCTCCGGCACTGCCGAAGGCAAGCTTCGCAGGGCCGCAGGGAATTAAGATGCGGAACGAAGTCTCTCATGCTGGTGAATTGCACTAAGAATAATGACCTCGACAGCGGAATTATTTTTATTATAATGGCGGCCACGCAGCACAAAACAACCCGATAGGCAGACCTTAAAGACACCCACACAACATCCTGATCAACACAACGGAGAGTCCCCGCCGCCATGAACCCGCCGCCCGCTCTAGAGTTTGTTCTTGTGTCCAGCGACTATGCTCTGATGCAGTCGGTTTCAAGGGCAGCGAAGAAGTACGGCGCCAAGTTCGTGCTGGTGCCCACGGCGCACGAGGCGCGCGAATGCCTGAACCGCAGGAAGATTGACGGCGTTTTCGTCGACATGGAAGTGCCCGGCGCGTTAGGCCTGATCGAGTCCACCCGCAAAGGAACCTCAAACAGCAAGTCGGTGATTTTTGCCTGCCTTGTCAATGCGAAGGAATCCACGCAAATTCTTGCCGTGGGCGCCAACTTCCTGCTGCGCAAGCCTCTGACCGAAGAGGGCGCGGCTATGCACATCACCATTTCGAAAGGGCTGCTCTTGCGCGAACAGCGCCGGTATTTCCGCCATCCCGCAAATCTTACTGTAACTCTGAAAGAGGGAGAATTCGAGCAGCAGGCCCGCATCACCGACTTGAGTGGAGGCGGCATGGCCGTTCGAACGGTAAAGCCTCTTAAGCACGGCGCGGTACTGGACTTCATTTTCGAGTTGTCCACGGGAGTGCGTGTAAGCGCCCGGGGACAGGTGGCCTGGGTGAACTCTGAAGGAATGGCTGGAATCATGCTTCAAACCCTGCGAGGGAAGGGCGGCGAGCAACTCAACGCTTGGCTGGCCGCGCGCGAGAAAATGGAGTTGAAGGAAACAACTGCGGAAGAGTGAACCTCGCACGCGCGTCTCGAAAGGGTTCTCTACTCTTCGATTTACCTTGCGAACCTCTGCCGAAGCGGCACGGTTTCTTGCGCACGGCAAGCATACTTGAGGTAAATGGACCAAACGACAGCGCCATTCTGGAAGCTCAAACCGATGGCATATTGATCGTCGCCATGCCTGCGGCAGTAGACCACCTTCCCGCGCATGGCAACTTGATCCAGAAACGAAGTGACTTCGGCAATCTCGCCGGGCTGCCACTGGCGACTCGAGACCACGCACGCGCCGTGCGCGCTCACGTTGTTCGTGTACGTCAATTCAGAGCCAGTGGTACCTTGAACCTGCGCCGAAGCCAGGTTCACAACCATCGCGATAGGGAGCCGCTTCTCCATTGTTTCGCCACAGCAGTTCGCGGACTTGGCGGGAACTTCCCGGCCGCTGTTAGAGTTGTCGGCCGTTGGGCGGGTAGGCCTTAACCACACAGCTTGCTCCAGTTGGCTGCCTGACTGATTCTTAGCACCGGGCAGATCGCACGCCAATCGAACAGAAACCCGGAAAACTCATCCGGTGAATCCCTAGCCCGCCATCCGCTGGGGCAGGCCGGCTGGTATCACGCCTTCTGAGTAGAGGTTTAGTTGACCCTACGGTTGAGGATTGCGGCGATTTGGCGCATCTCGTCCGCGAGCTCAGCAAACTCTTCCGGGAGGATGGACTGCATGCCATCAGAAAGCGCCCTGTCCGGCTGGTGGTGAACTTCGATAAGCAGGCCGTCGGCGCCAACGGCCACAGCCGCCCGCGAGAGCGGCAAAACCTTATGCCGCTTGCCGGTGCCGTGGCTGGGATCAACGAAAATTGGCAAGTGACTGCGCTTTTTCACCGCCGGCACGACCGCGAGGTCGAGTGTGTTGCGGGAAAAGTCGGAAAACGTTCGGACGCCACGCTCGCAGAGCATCACGTTGTAGTTGCCCTCGGACAGGATGTACTCCGCGGCCATGAGAAATTCGTCCAGCGTCGCGGCCATCCCGCGCTTCAGCAGAACCGGCTTCTTGGCACGTCCCGCACGCTTCAGGAGCGAGAAGTTCTGCATGTTGCGCGCACCAATCTGAATGACGTCGGCGTACTCCTCGACCAGGTCGAGCGATTCGTTGTCAATGGCCTCGGTAACGATGCCAAAACCATGCGTGGCACGCACTCTCGAAAGAATCTTGAGGCCGTTTTCACCCAGCCCCTGAAAGCTGTAGGGAGAGGTACGCGGTTTATACGCTCCGCCACGAAACAGGCGCGCCCCGGATTTTTTGACGCGTTCGGCTATAGCCAGACATTGCTCCTCGGTCTCCACAGCGCACGGGCCGGCTACAAGAGCTACGTGCTCCCCGCCAACCAGGACGTCGCCTGAAGGTGTCGGGATTCGAAGGATGGTGTCTTCTTCCTTGGCATCGCGGCTGACCAGCTTGTAAGGCTTGCTTACGGGAATACACTCGACGACTCCGGGTAGCGACTCAAGAACTCCTAGATCGATCTCACCTTTGTTGCCCGTGACGCCGATGGCGGTTCGAAGAGACCCGGGGATCGGGTGGGCTTTGAGGCCAAGGCTTTCGATGCGCTGGCAGACAACGCGAACTTGCTCCTCGGTGGCATGGGACTGCATGACGACAAGCATGGAAGGCCCCTCGATTCGAGAGGTTAAGTCTACGGCAAGGTGGCAGAGGCCGCAAATTCGGGGGGTGCCTAATTGAGCTAACGCCTTGATTTCCGAAGGCCTAACCAGTCACAATGGCTTCCTACGATGTGGAATAGCCCAGCCGGGAGGAGAGGATAAGGTGCTCTCGGACTATCCAGTACATTTGCTTGGCCGGACGATAAACATTACAGGACAAGAGCAGTTTTTGGCGGTGGTGTTCATTTTCGTTGCCGCGGCGACTTGGGGCGTGCTGCAATTCCGGCGCAGGCGAGCGGTTGTTTTGCAGCGTTCCGCCGTAACCGACCAAATGGTGTATGAGTTGTCCCGAATTGCGGACGCGCTGGACCGCCTTGCAACCCGTCCCATGGACCAATCGTTTCATCAGTCGATTCCAAACGCGGCCAGCTCGTTCAGGGAAGATGAACCGCGTACCATGCCGTTTTCCATGTTCGGCAGGGAACGTTAACAAGCCGGGGCACGAGTGTCGCCGATTCCGCTGAACTGCATTAGTTGATTCTTTTCAAGAGCGAGGGAGCCGCGCTGGCCCACTTTTGTGTGGGCGTGCATGTGCGTCGTGCCTTTGCGAAGCGGTCGGGGCCCGGCCATTTGCGGGCGTATGCTAGAATAGGGATTTTATAACGGAGCCGACATCCCGACAGGCATGCCCGAAGAACAACGCATCGCTGTACCCACAGAGTTCGATCCCGAAGACGAATACCGCCCCGAACCTGAGCCCGAACCGCTGCCGCCTTCCTGGATGGATGGCCGGGTCCGTATCGGTATCCATACCTCCATTGCCGGGAGCTATCTCAACGCCCTTGAGTCCGCGCGAAAACTGGGGTGCAATGCCCTGCAGATTTTCTCCGCTAGTCCCCGGATGTGGCAGGGCGGCCCTGCACGGCTACCGGAGCTGGATGCTGCCGCATTTCGTGGCAGAAGGGAAGAGCTGCGGCTTGGCCCGCTGGTGATTCACGCGAATTACCTGATCAATTTGGCCGCGGCGCAGCCCATGTTGCGCACGCGGTCGATTCAGGCGTTCCATGACGAACTTGTTCGTGCCGGCGCGCTGGGAGGGGACTTTCTAGTCGTGCATCCTGGGACGCGGGGTGAAGGAAGCGCCGCGCAAGCCGTCTCGACCATTATCGAATCGGTGAAGCAGGCCAGCAAGCGCGTGCCAATGGGCCGGCTAAAGATTTTGGTGGAAAACACTGCAGGCATGGGAACCTCTGTCGGTTCCCGGCTGGAAGAAGTGGCAGAAATTGTCGGCGGCTTGCTCCGGGATTTGCCCGCCGGGGCGTGCCTGGACACCGCGCATCTCTTCGCGGCGGGTTACGACATCAAGAGCGAAGCGGGCTTGGCGTCAACCATCGCGCAAATTGAAAACACGGTTGCGCTTGATAATGTTCCCATCTTTCACGTAAACGACTCGAAAATTCCACTCGGCGGGCGCGTGGACCGCCACGAACATATCGGGAAGGGGAAGATTGGGAAAGAGGCCTTCGTCCGGATCCTGCAGCACCCGCAGTTGAGCGTGCCAGCAGAAGGTCTTGCCGGCCGTGCGTTTCTCGCGGAAACGCCGATTGACGATCCTGGCGACGACCGGCGAAACGTCGCGATGCTGTGGGAACTGGCCGGCTTGAAAGAACAGGCGCCGGAAGCGGACAAACGATTCTCCATGCTGACGCCGGCCCTTAAGAGAAAAATTTCAAAGCACAAAGCCCAAAGGACACGCCGTCCGCTGAGGAAAAAGAAAGTTTCAGCAAAAAAGAAGCGGAGATAAGCAGAGTGGTGGAGCAGACCACAACGGGGGTGGGCGGGGCCGGAGCGACAGGTTACGACCCGCAAAAGGTAGAGGCCAAGTGGCAAGGGCGCTGGGCGGAAGCGCGCGTGTTTGAAACGGAAGCTGACCCCTCCAAACCTAAATACTACGTCCTGGAAATGCTCCCTTATCCCAGTGGCACGCTGCACATGGGGCACATGCGCAACTACACCATTGGCGACGTGGTTGCCCGGGTGAAGCGCATGCGCGGATTCAACGTGCTCCATCCGATGGGGTGGGACGCTTTCGGTTTGCCCGCTGAGAACGCGGCGATCAAGAACAAAACGCATCCGCGCACCTGGACCAACAACAACATCGCGGAATTTCAAAGGGTGCTGAGGCGTTTCGGCTTCAGCTATGACTGGCGCCGCGAGATTTCCACCTGCGAGCCCGAGTATTACCGCTGGAACCAGTGGTTTTTCCTGCGCATGCTGGAGAAGGGCCTGGCGTATCGCAAAAAAAGCCGCGTCAACTGGTGCCCGAAGTGCTGCACCGTGCTGGCTAACGAGCAGGTGGTCAACGGTGGCTTCTGCTGGCGTCATGAAGACACGCGCGTGGAGACGCGCGAAATTGAACAGTGGTTCCTGAAAACCACAGCTTATTCCGATCAATTGCTTGACGATTTGAAGCAGCTCGAAGGTGGATGGCCAGAGCGTGTCATCCTGATGCAGCAAAATTGGATCGGCAAATCGGAAGGCGCGAAAGTAAGATTTGCCGTAGCCGGTGCGGCGGGGGCTGGCCCGATTGAGATTTTCACGACGCGCATTGACACGATTTACGGGGCGACGGCGATCATTCTTGCGCCCGCGCATCCGCTCGTGACCATGCTTCTTGAAGGTTCGCCCTTGCGCGCCGAAGCGGAGCCCAAGCTGGCCAAGATGCGCCAAACTTCCGTCAAGACCGAAGATCTGGCGACGATGGAGAAAGAAGGTTTCTTCACCGGGCGCTATGCAATTAATCCCTTCAACGACGAAAAGATTCCAATCTGGGTCGGGAATTTCGTGCTGATGGAGTACGGCACGGGCGCAATTATGGCGGTCCCAGCGCACGATCAGCGTGACCTGGAGTTTTGCCAGAAATATAAACTGCCAGTGCGCGTCGTAGTGCAACCTCTCGAAGGCGAGCTCGCTCCGGACGCAATGGATACCGCGTTCGACGACCACATGCAAGGAAAGCTCGTAAACTCCGGCCCGTTCAACGGGCTTTCGCCTATAGAGGCCATCCCGAAGATGGCGGAGTTCGCGGAACAAAAGGGATTCGGCAAAGCGGAAACGATCTACCGGCTGCGCGATTGGGGGATCTCCCGCCAGCGCTACTGGGGAACGCCCATCCCGGTCATTTATTGCCCCAAAGACGGCATGGTCCCGGTTCCAGACAAGGATTTGCCGGTGCTGCTTCCGCCAAATCCCAAACTCACCGGCGAAGGCGAATCGCCTCTCGCGGGGACGCCTGAGTTTGTAAATACGACCTGTCCGAAGTGCGGCGGCCCGGCGCGGCGCGAGACGGACACCATGGACACTTTCGTGGACTCGTCGTGGTATTTCTACCGCTACTGCGATTCCCACAATGACAAAGCGCCGTACGATTCCGCAAAAGTCGCCTACTGGTTTCCCATTGATCAGTACATCGGCGGCATTACGCACGCGATTTTGCACCTTCTGTACTCGCGCTTTTGGTGCAAGGTGATGCGCGATCTGGGATTGGTCAAGCACGATGAACCGATCGCGCGTCTGTTTACGCAAGGCATGGTGCAAAAAGGCGGAGTAGCCATGTCGAAGTCGCGTGGCAACGTCGTCGGCGCGGAAGAAATGGCGCAGAAGTACGGCGCGGATACCGGCCGGCTCTACACACTTTTCGCCGCTCCTCCGGAAAAGGATTTGGAGTGGAGCGAGGAAAGCATTGAGGGCTCGTGGCGTTTTCTAAACCGCGTGTACCGCCTTATCGAGCGCCACGCGAACGCGGTCCTCGCGGTGAAAGATGGAAAAGTGGACGCGGCTGCCGCGTCGCTCAAGGAAAAAACACTCCTGCGCAAAGTGCATCAGACGCTGCGGCGCGTGACCAGCGACTTCGAGACGCGCTGGCACTTTAATTCCGCGATTGCTCTGATCATGGAGCTGACCAACGACATCTACGCGCAGGAGCCGCTCGAACAAGGTGTGCGTCCGGAAGTCCGCAAGGAAGTCCTAGAGCTGCTGACACTGATGCTTGCCCCCATGACTCCGCATCTGGCGGAAGAGCTTTGGGAGATGATGGGGCACACCGAAGGCTTGTGGGAAGCAAGATGGCCTTTGTTCAACCAGAAACTCGCGCGCGAAGACGAGGTGGAAATTCCAGTCCAGGTGAATGGACGCGTGAGAGGCAAGGTCAAGGTCCCGCCAGGATCTGCGGAGCCCGACGTAGTTCGCGTGGCGCTGCTGCTTCCGGCTGTCGCGCAGCACATTAACGGAAAGCGCGTCGTGAGGCAGATTTATGCGCCGGACAAAATGCTCAATCTGGTCGTGGCATGATGGGGTGCAGCTCTTGGTGGCGGGTCTTTTAGCCCGCGCTTTTTCTTTTCCCCGAGTTAGTCTAGGAGGCAGCATGGCGGAAGGCGCGGCAAAGCAAGTTGCAGAGCGCGGGCAGGGAGGCAGGATGAAGGCGGAACTCGGCGGAGTGGTAGTGCTCGACTTCGGCGGGCAATACACGCAATTGATTGCGCGCCGCATCCGCGAACAACAGGTTTTCTCCGCGGTCCTGCCGTGCACCGCGCCGGTCGAGGAGATTCAAAGGTTCGAGCCGGCGGGAATCGTCTTGTCTGGCGGGCCCAGCTCTGTTTATGACTCCGATGCGCCGAAATGCGACCCGAAGGTGCTGGCCCTCGGAATCCCTGTTCTTGGAATCTGCTACGGCATGCAATGGATTACGCACACGCTCGGCGGCAAAGTCGAAAAAGCCGAGCGTCGAGAATATGGCCGCGCGCAATTGAAAGTCGACTGCGCGGGTGGACCAGAAAGCTCGCCGCTCTTCGCTGGGGCGCCCTCAGCTCTACGCATTTGGAATAGCCATGGCGACCACGTGCGCGCTCTTCCCGCAGGGTTTCGTGCTCTCGGGCACACCGAAAATGCCGTCGCCGCCATGGAGGATTGCAAAAGGAAGATCTACGCGACCCAGTTTCATGTGGAAGTAAAGCACACCGACCGCGGCACCGAGTTGCTGAGGAATTTTCTGTTCAACGTCTGCAAGGCCGAGCCGAAATGGAGCGGCGCGGCCTTCATCGAAGAAACCGTCGAAGCAATTCGCACGAAAGTGGGGAGCAAACGGGCGATATGCGCGCTGAGCGGCGGCGTGGACTCGACGGTGGCCGCCGTCCTGGTGCACCGCGCCATGGGCGATCGGCTCACTAACATTTTTGTGAACACCGGGCTGCTTCGAAAGAATGAATTTGAAACAACGCTGGAAATGTTGCGTGACCGGCTGAAGTTGCACGTCATTGGAGTGGACGCTTCCGACCGCTTTCTAGCTCAATTAAAAGGAATCACCGATCCGGAAGAGAAGCGTCGCCGCATCGGCAGAGAATTCATCGCTGTTTTTGCCGAGCAGGCTCAGAAACTGCAGGCCGGCGAAGCCCATGGCGAAATTGCCTACTTGGTGCAGGGAACCTTGTACCCTGATGTGATTGAGTCCGTGTCTGTGAAAGGCCCCTCGGCGACCATCAAGACCCATCACAATGTCGGCGGCTTGCCGGAAAAGATGCCTTTCGCGCTGATTGAACCGCTGCGCGACCTCTTCAAGGATGAAGTCCGCCGGATTGGGAAGGAACTGGGCCTGCCGTCCGAGGTCCTGGTGAAACATCCGTTTCCCGGGCCTGGACTCGCGGTCCGCCTGCTTGGCGAGGTCAGCCGTACCCATCTGGTTACCCTCCAGGAGGCAGACGCCATTGTCGTTGAGGAGATTCGAAAGGCCGGGCTTTATGAAAAAGTATGGCAAGCCTTTGCCGTGCTGCTTCCGATCCGCAGCGTGGGAGTAATGGGTGACTTCAGGACCTACGGGTTGACCGTGGCTGTGCGCGTGGTGGAGTCGGACGACGCCATGACTGCGGACTGGGTGAAGCTGCCCGCGGACGTCCTCGAGCGGATCTCAACAAGGATTGTTAACGAAGTCCCGGGAGTCACTCGAGTCGTTTATGACGTAAGCTCCAAGCCGCCCGGCACGATAGAATGGGAGTAGACGCGGATGCCCTTAAATGGGCCATTCGTTCCGAAGAAATCCGTTCTGAAGGGAAGATCGCTAAGAGATACATCTGGCGGAAGGAGAACGCGTGCAAAAAACTCCCCTCCTCCTCCGTCGTTCGTACGTCCAAGCTAAATGGGGCAACCGAGGTTGCGGAACTACCGGTTCGCCATTTTCTGGGCCATGTACAAAATCAGCTTGCGGTCGCCTTCTTCCGCCTTGCTCAGCAAGCGGCGAAGCTTGTTGAGAAAGCGTGCTTCTTTGCCGACGCTGCCCCACGCGATGTCGTCGGACGACTTGCGCTTGGGAAGATTCGGCAATTGCGGCGGTTCTTCACCGTCATAAAAGAGTTGATAGAGTGGCACCTCGAGGGCACGTGCCAGCTTCTCAAGTGTTTCGATCGCGGGGACGGTATGGCCATTCTCCACGCGCGAAATGTAGCACCGAAGCAGGCCTGTTCGCTTCTCGATGTCGCCCTGGGAAAGCTTCTTTTCTTCGCGCAACGCGCGAAGACGATCACCGATAATCATGAAGGTATTATTCCATAACGTTAAGAGAAGAAGCAAGGGGAACTTTTTCAGCGTCAAAGCGAAACAGATGATGCGGTGCAGGTCAATCCGGGGATAATAAGCGTAACCAAAAATCTATGGCACACGTCCCAAAAGCAGGGCCCTTGGATGCCCCCTCCCCAGCGAAGTCCGGCCCGGTGAAGTCCGGAAAGAGCCGGGCTGCTCTCGCGGTGGAGGCTGCGGACGACCGCGAACTGGTGCGGCGGGCTCAGCGCGAGGACAAAGAGGCATTCGAGGAGCTGATCCGGCGGCATCAGCATCGCGTTTTTGCTGTAGCCGGAGGGATCCTAAAGCGGCGCGAAGACGTGGAGGACATCGCGCAGCAGGTGTTCGTAAAAGCGTACTTCTCGCTGAAGCGCTTCGATCAGCGGGCGGCACTCAGCACTTGGCTCTACAAGATTACGGTGAATGAATGCTGGGACATGCTGAGAAAGAAGAAGGTTCGCCCCTTGGTATACGAGGCGGACTTGAGCGAAGAGCAGGCGCGGCAGGTTATTAGTTCGGCGGAGAAAGGCAAGGAGCATCCCGACATCAGCGAAAGGCTGGAGTTGAGGCAGCGCGTCGACCGTTTGTTGGAAGGATTGGATGAAAGAGATCGCCTGATGCTGATCTTGAAAGAAGTGGAAGGATTCTCGATCGAGGAGATTGCTGAAGTCTTGGACCTGAATGCGAATACGGTGAAAGTAAGGCTTTTCCGGGCACGGCGTCGCGTGGTAAGTCAGGCTAAGGCGCGCGAGGGTTGAAAAAGCAAGACCCGGCAGTCAGGAGGCTGGGATGTGGGACATGCTGAAAGAGAAAAACGAATGTAAGAGATTCCGCGACGGTCTCGAAGAAGCCGCGGCAAAACTTGAAGAGGCCATGCGTGTCGAAGGCTTGATAGAGCTTTTGCCCGAAGAGCAGCGCGAGCACTTTGCCGCGTGCGCCGGCTGCCGGGAAGCTGCGAACGACCTCATCAGAATGAAGACGCTCTTCAGAGGGACCGCTAGTTTCGCTGCCGAAGAACGGCCCTGGTTCGCGTCGCGCGTCATGGCCGCTATTGCCTCGCGCGAAAGAGAGCTTGCGGAGCGCGTGACCGCCTGGACGGAGTTCCCGCGTTTTGCTTCGCGGCTTACCTGGGTTGCGGCAGTCTTGTTGTTGGCGGGCACGACGTGGTTTTACGAAGCCGTGGTGCGCGCCCCCAGCTATGCTCCGACGGGTTCCCAAGAATCCATCTTCGAGGCGCCGCAGCAAACCACTCCGGACGATGTCTTAGTCAGCATGGCGCGTGACAATCCGGGAGCCAAACCATGAGCGAGACTCCGGCAACGCGCAAAGCCGCCATTTGGGTCGTCGTTGTGTTCCTGCTCGGAGCAGTTGCTGGTGGAATGCTCGGCTATGGATACGCGCATCATTATTCCGTCTCGGCCGCAACCGCGCCGCTGCCGGAACCGGAGCGCCGCGCAAGGCGGGTTGCAGAGCTGACGGAAAAGTTAGGACTCACGAGCGACCAGGCGAAACAGCTCGACGCCATCCTCCTGGAACGGCACTCCGAAGTGAAAAGCATTCATGACCAGTCCGATGCCCAGCTCGAACAAGTTCGACAGAAAGGCCGCGACCAGATTCGCGCGGTTCTTACGCCGGAGCAAAAGCCGAAATTTGAAGAGTTCCTCGCCAAGCTGGACGCCGAAAGAAAACACAACGCCCCGAGATAATTCATTGCCGTTTCAGCATCCGCTCAGGCCTCAGTAAAGTCCCCCTTCCAAAGTCAGACCTTAACAATCAGTTTGCCGGTGTTGCCGCCGGTGAAGAGCATGTTGATGGCGTCGGGAACCCTCTCCAAGCCTTCTACGATAGTCTCGTGATCCTTGATCTTACCGAACATCTTCCATTGGCCAAGCTGTGTGGCCGCTTCCATGAATCGCGGCGCGTAGTCGAGGATAATGAAGCCCTCGACACGCAGCCGCTTTACCAGCACGGTGCCGAAGCTCGCCAGACTGGGATCTTCCTTCGTATACCCGGAAATCAACCCGCAGAGGATTACGCGCCCGTGCAAATTCATGAGATCGAGGACCGCGTTCATGATTTCGCCGCCGACATTTTCAAAATCAATGTCGATACCGTTCGGAACAGCAGCAGCCAGCTTCGCCTTCCAGTCCGTGTGCTTGTAATTGACGGCGGCGTCGAATCCTAGTTCTTTCCTTATCCAATTGCATTTTTCATCGGTCCCGGCGATGCCGACCACTCGGCAGCCGCGAATCTTCCCGATTTGCCCGGCGATGCTGCCCGTGGCGCCCGCTGCGGCCGAAACAACGAGCGTTTCGCCTTTCTTCGGCTGCGCGATTTCCATACCGAAGTATGCGGTCAGCCCGTTGATGCCAAGCGTGCCGAGGAACACCGTGTCCGACACGAACGGAATCTTCGGCACTTTCTGGAAGGACTGTTTCACTGAAGAATCAACCACCACGTAGTCTTGCAAGCCTGTGAGGCCTGTGACGCGATCTACTTTTTTGTAATCCGGATGCCGCGATTCGACAATTTCCGCAAAGCCGAATGCGCGCATGACCTCACCGATGGCCACGGCAGGAAGGTAGCTGTCTCCTGCCATCCAGACGCGCATGGTCGGATCAATCGAAAGATACTTGACGCGCGCCAGCGCCTGCCTGTCTTTTAATTCCGGCAGCCGCGCTTCCTTCAGTTGCAAATCACCCGGCGCAAGCATCCCCTTCGGCCGCGATTGCAAAATGAGTTGGCGGTTTACAGTGGTCATCTTCAATTCAGCCGTAGCAAGGCCATGTGGGTGAGATCCTTCGGACATCCTTGTCGGATGTCTCCAGGATGACGATTTGCTGGCCCGCGTCGCCTAGAAAGGAATGTCTTCGTCGGAGATTTCGGGGCCGGCGGCTGGGCTGCCACCACCTCCGCTGTAGCTGTCTTCGGCGGGAGCGGATTGATCGAATTCGTCCCCGCCACGAGGTGCGGCTGTACCTGACCCGCCCGCACCTGCTCCGGCAGCAGCGCCTTCGGCTCGGCCGCCGAGCATGCGGAAATTATTCGCCACAATCTCGAAGCTGGTGCGCTTCTGGCCTTCCTTGTCCTGCCATTCGCGCGATTGAATGCGCCCTTCGATGAAGACGAGCGAGCCTTTCTTCAAATACTGCTGCGCAATTTCGGCCTGTTTGCCCCACACGACAATCTTGTGCCACTCGGTGCGCTTCTGGCGTTCGCCATTACGGTCTTTATAGGATTCATCGGTGGCCAAGGAAAAATTCGCGACGGCTTGGCCGCTTCCGGTGTAGCGCGTTTCAGGATCGCGGCCCAATCGGCCCACGAGAATGACTTTATTAACGGACATGCAAGCCCCCTTAGACGGCGAAGATACCATGCAGCGAACGAAAAGGGAAATTGTGGCGCGTGAGGGCTTAAGGACCGGGGAATAGGGATTACAAAGGCGGCTTTGGTACAGCTTGGAGCCTGTACCAGGGCCAAGACCGCGGCCAAATTGACAAGCAGCTGTAAGCATCCTAAGGTCACCCTTTCCCCGTCGAACATGGAGGAGTGCCCTGTGAAACAAGGAAGATTTGTCCAATCGTTGCATTGGAAAGAGCCTCATTGGAAAAAACTTGCTCAGTGGGCCGCGGCGCTCGCCGAAATTCTCGCCGTCGCCGGCATTCTTGCGATGGCGTTTACGGCAGGAAACTACATCGCCGCGCAAAGGGCTGCGTTGCAAGCAGCCAATTTTGCCAACGCCCCCGGAATCTTTGAAGGGCATGGAGACGTGGGCACAGTTCTCCACGCGGGCGCCGTGGACTACGACGCCGCGAAGCAAACGTATACGATTGCCGGCAGCGGCGAGAACATGTGGTCCACCAAGGACGCGTTCCAGTTTACGTGGAAGAAGGTGTCCGGGGACATCACGCTGACCGCCGACATTTCGTTCCTCGGCAAAAGCGCGCAAGAGCATCGCAAAGCCGTGCTGATGGTGCGGCAGAGTCTGGACGCTGACTCCGCCTACGCCGACGCGGCGCTCCACGGCAACGGGCTTACTTCGCTGCAATACCGCGACGAAAAAGGCGCAGCCACGCACGAGATTCAAGCCAACGTGTCCGCACCGAAGCGGCTGCGGTTGGTCAAGCGCGGCGCTTACTTCTCAATGTGGCTGTCGGACGAAAACGGGAAGTTCCAACTCTCCAGCGGCTCGACGCGCATCACGCTGCAAGAACCTTTTTACGTCGGCATCGGCGTGTGCAGCCACGACACGAACGTCGTCGAGAAAGCGGTGTTCTCGAACGTGAGCGTCGACGCAAGACCCGAAGCGCCTCGCGCGTCGAGTGACAGCGCCGCAGCGAACACAAGCGCACCCACCACCCTCTACAGCACGCTTGAAGTGATCTCGGTCGATTCGACAGACCGCCGCGTCGTTTACATCGCTCCGGAGCGCTTCGAGGCGCCCAACTGGATGCCGGATGGCAAGCACTTGCTCTTCAATCGCAATGGCCGCATCGAGAAAATTCCGGTGACTGGGGGCACGCCGCAGGTGCTCGACACCGGATTCGCCACGCGCTGCAACAACGATCACCTGATTTCGCCCGATGGCACGCAGTTCGGCATCAGCGACAATTCGCAAGAGGACCATAAGTCTTTCGTCTACATCGTGCCCATCGCCGGCGGAGCACCGCGGCGCATCACGCAGAAATCGCCTTCCTACCTACACGGCTGGTCGCCTGATGGCAAGACGTTGGCTTTCGTCGGCGAGCGCAACGGCGACTTCGACATCTACGCCATTCCCGCAGCGGGCGGGGAAGAGACGCGCCTCACGACCGCGAAAGGCCTGGACGATGGCCCGGAATACACGCGCGACGGCCAGTACATCTACTTCAATTCCGAGCGCACAGGCCACATGCAAATCTGGCGCATGAAACCCGACGGCAACGAACAGGAGCAGGTCACCTTTGGCGAAGACAACGACTGGTTCCCGCACATTTCGTCCGACGGCCAGTGGATGGTCTTCCTCACCTACGACAAGTCCGTGACCGGCCATCCCGAAAACAAAAATGTGTCGCTGCGGCTGATGAGTCTCAAAGATGTAAACTCCACAGCTCCGAATTTCAAAAACGCCAAGATCACCGTGCTCGCGAAGTTGTTTGGAGGCCAGGGGACTATCAATGTCCCATCCTGGTCCCCCGACAGCAAGCAGTTGGCCTTCGTGAGCTATCAGATGGTGCCAAAAGAGAGCATGTGAAGCGGAGGGCTGGGCGAGGCGGGGAGCGACGAGCGCGGGCCAAGAAAAACTACAGAACGAGGACTGTCGAAAGAGCGATGGCTAGCGGGAAACGGTGGCCCCGAGTTCTTTGAGCTGGGCGCGGGCGTAGCGATCTTCCTCGCTTCCCGGGAAAAGCTTTGTGATTTCGCGCAGTTCCCGGATGCCGGAAGACTTTTGGCCCAGTGCAATCATCGCGGTGGCGCGGTGAAAACGCGCGGGGGCGAGCTTGAAGCTCTTCGGATAGTTGTTGATGACTTTGTCGTACTCCGAAATGGCCTGCTGATAGTTCTTTTGGCGGTAGTAGATTTCGCCGATGTAGAACTGCGCGTTGGAAGCCAGGTCCGTGCTGCCGTAATACTTCAGGTAGTCCTGGAATTCAGAGCGCGCCAGGTCGTACTTGCCGCTCTGAATGTCCTTCAGTCCATTGGAATAGAGCATATCAGCCGAAGGAGCGGGGCCCGAGGGAGCTGCGGACGCCGGAGAAGTAGACCCGGCGGTTGGCGTAGTGGTGGCCCCTCCCGTGGCGGGAGCGGCCGCGCCGGAAGAAATCTTCGCGTCAAGACCCTGAACGGAGTTCTGCAGATCCACAAGCTGTTGATTGAGCTTGCCGAGACGCGATTTGATTTCCTCGAGGTTGTCCGAGAGCCCCTGCACCTGCGTGGACATGGTTTCCAGGCGCGCGCCGGAGTTGGCCTGCACGTCCTGAACGGACTTCTGCAGCGAAGACATGGTGCCGCTGAGGTGGTTGATGTTGTCGTTGAAGCCGCCAACGATTGTTTTGATCGCCGTATGATCCTGCAGCATTTGCGTGGACATGTCTTTCTGCCCTTGCAGCAGGGACGTGACGTCGCGTTGGAGGTCAATAATTTCCCTGGCGACGGCTTCGACCGGGCGCGGGCCCATGAGGCTTCCACAGATTGCGCCGGCAAGAACGACTGCGCTGAAGATGGCGATGTTACGTATACGCATAAGACCCTCCTGAGGGGGTTTAAAAAATCCGAATCCTAACTGCCGGGAAATCGAGCTCATCGAGGAATCGGAAAAACGTGCGACCTCCACTGTCTCACAGGCTCGAAATAGCCTCTACTCTAATTAAGAGGGCCGCAGGCGGACAAGAGTTTGCCCGGCCTTGCGGCCTTCTTGGTCACGAATCGTTTATGGCCACGGACAGAAGCGAAACGCCTCAGTTGCCCTTGACGAAATGGCCGCGGCGATTCTGCTGCCAGCAGGGCTCGCCGTGCTCCATGCAGAAGGGCTTCTCCTTGCCGAAGCTGACGGTCGTGAGCTGGCCTGCAGAGACGCCCAGCGAAACGAGATATTGTTTCACAGCGGCGGCGCGGCGGTCGCCCAGGCCCAGGTTGTATTCGGTGGATCCGCGTTCATCGCAATGGCCCTCGATGGTCGCTTTCACGGACGGATGAGCCTTGAAGAACTCCGCAGTCGAGGCCAGCGCCTGGCGAGCGTCGGCGCGGATGTCCGCTTTGTCGGTGTCAAAGTAAGCGTCTTGAACTTCTCTGGCCCACAGTTCATCAATGGAAGGCTCCTTCACAGCGGGCGGCGGAGCAGGAGCGCTCACAGAGACCGCCGCGGTCGCGCTGGCAGAGCCCCCGGGACCCGTAGCGGTGATCGTATAAGTCGTCGAGTCGGTAGGCGAAACTTTGGTGGAGCCTTGCGCGTTCACGGCTCCTACTCCCGGGTCAATGGAAAGCTGCGTGGCGTCGGTGGAATTCCAGCTCAGCGTCGAGGATTCGCCTTTGTTGATGGTGGTTGGATTGGCCTGCAACGTCACCGTGGGACGAGCGGGCGGAGGCGGCGCTTCAACCTGTTTTGGTGGCGCTGTCACTTTCTTGTGGCAACCGGAAACAATTAGAAAAGCGCTAAACAATGCGAGCAGTCCAGCGCGATGCGACAATCGCGAAGCCAAATTCATGCAAATCCTCCTGAAACGATGAGTTGAATCCCCGTGTACGCCCCAACAGAGCCACTATCCTAACATCAGCGGGCTGGGTTCGGGCAATGTATCGTAACACGATATATTATAGACAGCCGCAAAACACAAGGAACTGCTAACACAAACCAGAATTTCCAGGGGAGCGATAGGTACTGAAACGACGTCCATTGATGAGATGCAAGGACGGCTCCTCTGGTTCCATGGCGGCGGAAGCATTTTGAAAATCGAATTTGGTTGGCAGACTCAATGTGTAGACCAGTTAGGCGATTCGTTGTGGCCTGTGGTGGTCAACTGGTGCGGCTGAGAGCCGTCGGCGAGCATAGTCCAGATTTGGCGCGTGCCGACGCCGGTCCGTGTGGACTCAAAAACGATGTGGCGGCCGTCGGGCGCCCAACTGGGACGCTCGTTGCGGCCCTGATCGCGGGTTAGCTCAACCAGTTGCCGGGATGACGCGTCCATGACGTAGATGTCGTAATCGTCGTTCGGGCGTCGCCAACTAAAAGCCAACAACTGGCCGTTGGGGGACCACGCGGGGTCGATGACGTAACCCTTTTCGGGGAGGTCGATTTTCGCCGCGCCGGTACCGTCGGCATTCATCAAGTAGAGCTGAGGAGTGCCGCCGCGGTCGCTGACGAAGGCGATGGTCTGGCCGGTCTTGGGGTTCCAAGTGGGAGACATGTTCGCGCCGCTGGACTGGGTAAGACGCTTGGGACGATTGCAGTTGATGTCGCAAACGTAAAGCTCCGGATTGCTCTGCATGGAAGAAGAAAAAATAATTTGCGTGCCGTCGGGCGACCAGGCTGGAGTGATGTTGGTGCCGGAGAAGCGCGGGAAGGAGATGACCTTCCCAGTGTCCATGGAATACATGCAGATTTGCGCGCTGGTGACACCTTTGTATGGCGCATAGCAGGTAAAAGCGATGCGCGAACCGTCGGGTGACCAGCGCGGCGTGAGAGAGATGGAATGAAGGTTGGTGATCTGGTGTTGGTTGGCGCCGTCGTAATCCATCACCCAAATCTCTTTATTGCCATTGCCGGTGGCGCGAACGAAGGCAATTTGCGTTTGCGCGATGCTGGGAAGGCCGCCGGAAAGTTTGCTGATGATTTCGTCGGCGAACTGATGAGCGAATTTGCGGACCTGCAAGTCGGTGGGACCGCCCCGATAGACTTTGCCGACGACAGGCGGGGCCGAGGGGTTGCGGACGTCAAAGAGCCAGGCTTGGATAGTGACTTCGGAAGTGGACTCAGTCAGATTGCCGAAGCCGACGTAGTTGGCGTTGGTGGGCTGTTCGATCCAGGCTGGAGCTTTTAACTCTGCGGGGACCGAAACAACCTGAGGAGGATAGAAGCTGGGGCTGGCGAGATCGAGGATGCCGCTGAATTGCAGATCGTCGCGGACGACTTGAGTGAAAAGGGAAGAGTGAGATTTTGCGGCGTCGGAACGAGGTGCGAGATCGGCTACGGCCACGCGAGGCTTGGCTTGGCCAAGGCCCGTGCCGGTGCGAAACCAATCCTGGGCAAAAGCGGCCCGGCTGCTCAGCAAAGCAACAGCGATAAACAACAACTGTCCCAAACATCTTGCGGATTTCAACAATTTCCCCCCTTTAAGTGCTGAAAAAAACCACAACCTTCGAGCGAGAGCGGTTATTGCGTCATCGAGAGATCGAAATCGAACGTAACGTCCACATAGGATCCCATGTAATCGTTGGGCAAGGGCCGGAGAGCATCAATACTTTGCAGAGCGCGCATGGCGGAATAGTCCATCGACGAGTTGCCGCTGCCTTGAGACACACGAATGTTGGAAATCGAGCCATTGGCATTGATCCGGAAAGTCATGACCGTGTGCGCTTGATGCGCAGCGCGGACGGCTGGCTCGATGGTAGTTTGATCCCAAGACTGCCGAATCCGGGTTCGCACAGCGTCGACATACCACGGGTAGCGACCGCCAAAGTCGCCGCCGCCTTGGCCTATGACTTTGTCACCGGCAGCGGTAGGCCCCGGGGTCGGAGAGTAGCCTGTTGGAATGTTTGGATTGCCACCTTTGCCGGGGATGGCATTGTCTGGTTCGACGGTTTTGTTTTCGAGCGTGCGAGTCTTGCGCGACGGCGGAAGAGGTTTTTCCTTGTCAAACTTCGGAATCTTGGTGGCGTCGGTTTTGGGCTCGGGCGGGAGCGGCTTGGGGTCTTCTTTGTGAAGACTGTTTGTAGGATCGACGGCCTTGCTCTCGGTCACCGTTTCTTCTCTAGGCATGGGAATGCCGGCAGGGCTGACCAGATTCACCTTCACGCCTCCCAGCTGACCTCCGACGCCGCCCCAGCCAGCCCCCTGGCGGTCAAAATAGGCAGCGCTGAAGACCGCGACAATCAGCAAGCCATGAAAAAAAACGGAGCGAAAGAGGTATTTTTTGAGGCGAAGGTCGTTCGGAATGGCGAGAGCGGTGGCCATATTCCTATTTTACTGCGTTCGTGCGCGCTCCGTCAGGGGCTCGGTGACAATACTGATGTTGTTGATGCCCGAGACGCGCAGCGTGTCGACAACGGAAGCAAAAATGCCAAAGGGAACCTTCTCGTCACAGCGCAGGAAGACGCTCTGCTTTGTATCTTTCAGTTGCGATTTGATTTTCGGCCCCAGCTGGCGAATGTTGATGGGATCGTTGCCCAGGTAAATGCGCTGCGACTTGTCAATACTAACGACCAGGCGATCCTGGCTGATGTCTTTGATCGTCTTGGTCTTGGGGACGTCCACCTCGATACCGGATTGCAGGATGGGCGCGGTGATCATAAAGATGATGAGCAAAACCAGGACCACGTCCACAAACGGGACCATGTTGATTTCGGAGAGCGAAGTTTGCGTTGTTTTGCCGGTTTGCATCTCGGTTTTGACGCGGCCGGTGGGACGGTCGCAACAGCTTAGTTAAATGCTTTCTCGACCTGCGCGGTAACTTCCATGGCGAAATTGTCCAAACGCTGCGCCAGGTCGCGAATGTTCTGCAAGAACTGATTATAAAAGATGACCGCCGGAATGGCAGTGGCCAGGCCGGCCGCCGTAGTAATCAGCGCTTCCGCAATGCCGGGCGCGACGGCGCGAAGGCTCGCAGCGCCCGCGCTTCCGAGGCCGGCAAACGCGTCAATAATTCCCCACACCGTTCCGAAGAGGCCGATGAACGGCGTCACGGAGCCGGTGGTAGCGAGCCACGACATACCCTTTTCGACGCGGCGCACTTCTTCGGCGGCAGCGAGTTGCATGTTGACCGTGACGGCCGACAGACTTTTCAATTTGGGCGGGTGCGGATTCGGGGAAATCCCGCCCACTTGCATCTGGAGCTCACGGTAGCCTGCCGAATAGACATTGGCGAACGGCGAGCCCGAGGACGCCAGCGCCTGCGGATTGGCGACGCCGTGGGCGCCCCGAAAATTCTGCAGAAAAAGGGCGCTCTGCCGGCGAATGCGGCCGAACATTCCCCACTTTTGAAATATCATGGCCCACGAAATCAGGGAGAAAAGGAAAAGGATCGCAAGAACGACGCGGGCGACCAATCCGGTCTGCTGGAGAATTCCCATAATGTCGGTCGCAAGAATCGTATTGAAGAGAAAAATGGTGTGCCCCTCGGCGAAAGAGAAATTTTTTCTGGGCGTAAAAACCGTAACACACGCACCCAACACCCGCAACATATACGATGCGTAAGTTTCCGATAGTGCTGCTTATTAGGAAACACGGAGTGGTGCCTGGTGACCGGACGGTGCCACTCTCGAAACTCGAAAATCAAAATTCGAGTCAAATTCCTGCGTTGACTGGTCAGGAGCATTCGCCGAGTTTTGAGTTTCGGATTTCGCTGCTCGGGTGGTGCCACAACAGGCGCGCTCAGGTAAACTCCAAGTTCACAAAAAGCAGGTGTGGTAAACTTCGAATTGAGCATGAGTAAACCGTTTGACTTCGACATAGGGCGATTGACAGGCTCGGGGAATGACTTCACCCGAGCGGCTGTGGTCTTTCCGCAAAAGCCGGAAACGTTCACTGAAGCGGTCGGGCGCGGAACTTTTTTCCTGGAAACGTTCGGCTGCCAGATGAACGACCACGACTCGGAAAAGGTGGCCGGCGTGCTGCTGGCGCGGGGTTACCGCCAAGTGGAAACGCCGGAAGCCGCCGGGTTAATCCTCTACAACACTTGCAGCATTCGCGAGAAGGCGGCGCAAAAAGTTTTTTCGCGGCTGGGCGAGTACCGCGCAAGACAGAGCGAAGGGAAGATCATCGGTGTCCTGGGATGCTTAGCTCAGCAGGAAGGTGAAGACATTTTCGAGCGCGCACCGTGGGTCAGCCTGGTGTGTGGTTCGGCGAGCTACCGGAAGCTGCCGGAAATGCTGGCGCAGCTCGAAGCAGGAAACCACCGCGTGACCGGGCTCGATACAGACACGGACGAAACGTTCGAGACGGAGATGACGCGGCGCGATAATCCGTTTCGCGCGTATCTGACGATCATAGAGGGCTGCGACAAAGCCTGCTCCTACTGCGTCGTGCCATACACGCGCGGGCCGGAGCGCAGCCGCGCGAGCGATTCGATTTTGCGGGAGGTCCGGCAGCTCGCAGAGCTGGGTTACTCCGAGATTCAACTGCTTGGGCAGACCGTGAATTCCTACAAAGATCCGACGCCGCGAAAAATGCGGTTTGCCAAGCTGCTGCTTGCGGTCGCGGACGTGCCGGGAATCCGGCGCGTGCGATTTACGACTTCCCATCCGAGCGACTTCACGCCAGATATCGTCGAAGCCATGGAAACGGAACCGAAAGTTTGCGAGCACGTGCATCTGCCGGTGCAATCGGGCTCGACAAAGGTTTTGCGCGCAATGCAGCGCACCTACACGCGCGAAGAGTACCTGGAAAAAATCGCGATGATTCGGGGCGCGTCGCGGCCGATTGCAATTACCACGGACATTATTGTGGGATTCCCGGGCGAAACGGAAGCTGATTTTGAACAGACGCTGAGCCTGCTCGATGAAGTGAAGTACGACAGCCTGTTCTCGTTCAAGTACTCGCCGCGGCCCAACACGCCTTCCTTGAAAATGGAGGATGCGATTCCGGAGGTAGAGAAAGGCCGGCGGCTTGCCGTTCTTCAAGACCAGCAGCGCGAAATCCAAAAGGCGCGCCAGGCAAAATTGATTGGCGAAACGCATGAAGTGCTGGTCAGCGGAAGGTCTCGGCGGGAAAACCAGTGGTCGGGCTATACAAGTTCGTACCGCCTTGCAAATTTCTCTTCCGCTGCGCAAGAACTTCTGGGAACCTACGTTCAGGTGCGCGTGACAGGAGCGACGCCGAACAGCCTGGTGGGCGAGCACGTGGTTTAACCAAGGAGGCCTCCATGGAAGTGGAAATGAAAATCCGCGGCCTGATGATGGACCCCGTCACGAACATGCCGATTGTCGTGCTCAAGGACGTGCAAGGCCAGGCGATCCTCCCGATCTGGGTGGGCGTGTACGAGGCGAACGCCATCGCGCTGGAAATTGAAAAAGTCCACACGCCGCGGCCCATGACCCATGATTTGCTGAAGAACGTGCTGATGGGGCTCGAAGTGCGCGTGCAAAAGATAGTGGTAAACGACCTGAAAGACGATACGTTTTACGCGCTGATTTGGGTGGAGCGCGACGGGCAGATGATGACCATTGATTCCCGGCCGAGCGACGCGCTGGCCTTGGCGCTGCGGATGGATTGCCCAATTTACGTGGATGAATTGGTGCTCAAGAATTCCAAAGTCTCCAGCGCGTTCACGGAGAAAAATACCAGCGAGCAATTGCGAAACTGGCTGGAAGGCCTCTCAGACGAAGACCTGGGCAGCCGCTATAAGATGTGAACTCGATCTGACTCCCCCGCAGCATCCCCCGAGGCAATTTCAATCTCAGAGGACCTTGTTGTTAGAGGCGTCCCCTACAAGTCGGCGGACCATGCGACGCCAGGCGAACAGCAGGACGATGCCGATCAGGATGAGGGCGAGGCTCAGGCCCGACCAAATCCCGAAGGCGCCCCAGTTGCGAGCGAAACAGAGCCACACTCCGAGCGGCAGGCCGATCACCCAATAAGCAGTGAAGTGACAAATCATGGGGGTGCGAGTGTCCCCAGCGCCGCGCAAAGCCCCAGTGGCGACAGTCTGAATGCCATCGAACAGTTGAAAGGCGGCGCCGGCAATCAAAAGCAGCGCAGTGCTGCGGATGACGGTTTCGTCGGGTGTGTACATCAGAGCAATCCAGCGAGGGAAGACCAAGAGCGCGACGGCAGCCAGAGTCATGAATGCTGCGCCGAGAAAAATAGCGGTGTAGCCAGCGTCGCCGGCAGCGGCAGGCTTGCCGCGTCCAATGGCTTGGCCAACGCGGACCGCGGCGGCAGAGGAAATTCCCAGCGGAACCATGTAGGTGAAGGCGACGGTGTTCAGCGCGATTTGGTGAGTTGCGAGGGCAACGGCTCCCAGGCGGCCGATGAGCGCAGTGGCTAAGGCGAAGACGCTGATTTCCAGCGTGATTTGCACGGCGGCGGGCAGGCCGAGGGAGATGAGCCGGCGAATACGTACGAAGTCGATGTTGACGGGAGTCTTCAACAGTTCGGTGCGATGCCGGCGGTCGTACCAAAGAAGATAGCTCACCAGCACGACGGCTAAGTACACGCGGGAAATTGCAGTGGACCAGCCGGAACCGACCACGCCCATCGCCGGGGCGCCCCACTTGCCGTAGATGAGTATCCAATTGAAAAGGGCGTTGATGAGATTTGCACTGACGAGAGCGAAGGCGATGGGTTGCGCCATGTTCATGGCTTGCAGGCAGCGACGAACAGCGAAATACAGCAGAAGAGGGAAAAGGCCGAAGGCGAGGGCTTTCATGTAAGGGACGGCGAGAGCCGCGACTGGGGGCTCGATATGCAGACGGCGAAGGAGCGGGGCGAAGAACCAGACCGGGACCATCAGGAACGGCGTCATGACGATGCTGAGATAAATGCTGTTGATTAAGGAGCGGTGGCAGTCTTCGCGTTTGCCGGCGCCAAAGGCTTGCGCGACGAGGGTGTCGAGGCCGATCAAGAGTCCGCCGCCGAAAAAGGCCAGGACGTTGAACAGGTTGGAGCTGATGCTGACGGAGCCGATGGCGCGGGCGCTGTCCGGCAAGTGGCCGACCATGACGGTGTCCACTATGCCCATGCTCATCCAGCCGATTTCGGCAAGAACCAACGGCAAAGCGAGCCGGATAGTGGGACGAAGTTCGTGGCGAAGTGCCTGGAGGGTGATCATGTGCGCGCGAGGGCTAAGTGAGTGTAAGCGGGGCAGGGGATAGGAGCAAACCCGCGGGGCAAAGCAGTTGACGTGTGACAGTTCACAGTTAACAGTTCCAAACAACCGTGGAAACCCAGCGACTGCGGTGACTGGTGACTCGTGTAAACGCCTAGTTCTTTGCGGTGTTTTGCGGGGGCCAGGGTTTGGAGTGGCCGTGTTCGTCCACGACGAGGGAGTGGGAGCCGGGGGGGAGGACCTGGAGGGACTTGAGGAACTCGATGATCGCGTCGCGCTGGTCGGGAGGCAGCGCGTCGAAGGCTTGCCTCTCGGCAAGGGCCTCTCCGTTGTGGGCTTCGACGCCTTCGCGGGCGGTGGTGAACTTGCCGTGGTGCATAAACGCGCCGCCCTGATTGTAGAAACCCCACAGCTTGCGCGTAAGGAACTTGCAGTTGCCAGCGAAGAAGGCGGGGGAGCCGGGCGGCTCGTTTTGGTCAAGCGGCTCGCATTCGGGATCGGACTTCGGGTCACTTGTGGCGCTGATGTCGTGCAGCTTGAGATCGGTGTAAGCGGGCGCCATGACGATGCCTTGCGCGTTCGGCTTCAGGTGCGGTGGGGGCAACTGCTCGCTGGTCAGGTCCACGGTGAGCACGGGAGCGGTGAGGGGATAATTCGCCGGGCCGACGCGTAAATTTCCCGGCGGGTTGTAAGGATTGGGCTCCGAATAGTTCCAGCCTTGATGGTCGAGCGGCAACGCGTCCATATGGCATCGGTTGCAGCCGGTTTGATCGAAGAGGCGCTCGCCGAGAAGAACGGCGCGCTCGACGGCGGGATCGTTGGGAATCATGCGGCCGGGGACGGGAAGCGTGGCTTGGAAGAGGGAGATGGCGGTGAGGTCGGCGACAGTGAGTTCGTTGGTGAAGCCGTCGCCGTCAGGATCGGTGCCGAGGCCAAAGCGCTCCTCGGACTGCATGCCGTGGTGATGATTCATGGCGTTGTTGGTGAACTGGCGGATGGAAACGACCGCCCCCGCCTGGTGATAAGGAAGGATGAGCAGGCTGGGAGGCCAGGTTCCGGTGGTTTTGACGCTCGGCGCGGGCAAGCCCACAACTTGCGAAGTGTTCCAGGTGCCGTCGGCGTTGTGCGTGAGAATGCCGAACGAAACGCCCTTGGTCACGAGACGGCTGCTTGAGCCAGGCGGCGCGGCCGCGGCGATAGTTTGCAAGTCGGCGGT
>WNER01000002.1_pt1 | contig 43728 bp, 33 predicted proteins | sample 5399921 | NCBI WGS metagenome assembly WNER01 (sample SAMN13153331, study PRJNA577476) | soil metagenome | isolation source: 20 cm grassland meadow soil 5 days after 1st rain plot 5 | place: USA:California | collected 2015-09-21 | reverse complement strand
CGGTGGCCCGGGTGAACGGCAGCGGGCTCGTCACCGGTGTGGCGGCGGGCACGGCGACCATCACGGCCACGAGCGAGGGGCAGAGCGGCACGTCCGACGTCACGGTGACGCCGGCGCCCGTGGCCTCGGTGGCCGTCACCCCGTCGCCCGCGAGCGTGCAGGTCGGGCAGACGCTGCAGCTGACGGCGACCCCGAAGGACGCCAATGGCAATCCGTTGTCCGGCCGAGTGATCACGTGGGCGAGCAACAACACGGCGGTGGCGACCGTGAGCGGCAGTGGGCTCGTGAGCGGTGTCACGGCCGGCTCGGCGACCATCACGGCAACGTCGGAAGGCAAGAGTGGTACGTCCGGCGTCACCGTGACGACGCCCGGTACGTCGCAATTCGGGCACGTGTTCATCGTGACCGAGGAGAACACGGATGCCGTCGACGTCACGAGCTCGTCGATGCCGTACCTGATGGGCCTGGCGCAGCAGTACGGGCTGTCGACGCAGTACTACGCCAACACACATCCGTCGATCGGCAACTACTTCGAGCTGGCGACGGGCCAGGTTCTCACCAACAACGACGGCTCGTCGACGATTGAGAACGTGCCCAACATCGTGCGCAGTCTGGTCGGCGCGGGCAAGACGTGGAAGTCCTACGCCGAGAGTATCCCGCGCGCCTGTTATCTCGGTGGCGACACGGGGGGCTACGCCCGCAAGCACAACGTGTTCGCGCTCTTGTCGGACGTGGCGAACGACCCGACCGGGCAGGCGTGCAACATTGTCCCGTTCACGCAGTTCGCGACGGATTTGGCGAACGGCACGCTGCCCACCTTCTCGAACATTGTGCCCAACCTGTGCAACGACGCGCACGACTGCTCGTTGAGCACGGCCGACAGCTGGCTCAGCGCGAACATCGCGCCGCTCCTCGCCAGCCCCGTGTTCCAGCAGGACGGCTTGTTGATCATCACGTTCGATGAGTCGGGCGGCGACAATACGCTGGGCGGCGGCCGGGTCTTCTGGGCGGTCATCAGTCCCAAGGCGAAGCGCGGGTACCAGTCGTCGATCACATATCAGCATCCCAGCACGCTGCGGCTGATCCTCAAGGGGCTCGGCGTGACGGTGTATCCGGGCGCGGCCGCCAGCGCGCCCGACATGAGCGAGTTCTTCACGCCGTGAGTACGCGACTGGAGCCGCGTTTGGACGAGGCGATGAGTGGAAGTGCAATGGCCACTTCACGATGCAAAGTGAGACGCCACTCGATGACCTGGATCACGGTCGGCGTGTGTGTGGCAGGTTACACTGCTTGCCCTCGGGGGACGAGCGCGTCGGCGCGGATTCCCGCAGGGCACGCTGCTCAGAGCAAAGCCGTCGAAAGGCGGTGACGCAGAGCCACGGGGCTACCGCGGTTTCGCCGCCACGCTCGCCGGGCCGCCAGCGCCTCGACACGGGTCGACGTTGGCGGCCCGGTCGTCTTTGGAACCCGGTGGCACAGGGCTCCTGGAGCGCGTCCGCGTGGCCCATCGCAGGCGCGACCGTCCCCGACGGCCACTGACGCACGACTGAGGAACCCTATGCGTAAGCCCCGCATCCTGTCGCGCCCGTTGTTGGTTGTTTCGGCCACCGTGGCTGCCGCGCTTCTGGCGGTGTACGCGTGCGAGAAGCCGGTCGGGACCGCCCCGAGTACCACCGCGGTGGCGGTCGTGGCGGTGACGCCGCCGTCGGGGACGGTGGTGGTGGGTGCGACGATGCAGTTCGCGGCGACGCCGGAAGATCCGAACGGGAATCCCCTGAGCGGCCGCGCGGTCACCTGGGGGAGCAGCGCCCCGGGAGTGGCGAGCGTCGATGGCAGCGGCATGGTGCGCGGCGTGGCGGTGGGCGCGGCGACGATCACGGCGACGAGCGAGGGGAAGAGCGGCACCGCGTCGGTCACCGTGGCGAGCGTGCCAGTGGCCGCGGTGGCGGTGACGCCGCCGGCGGTGACGATTCCGCAAGGGCAGACCGTGCAGCTCACCGCCACGCCGCAAGACGCGAGCGGGAACGCCCTCGGTGGGCGGGTGATCACGTGGGCGAGCGGGAACAGGGCGGTGGCGACGGTGAGCGGGAGTGGCCTGGTCACGGCGGTGGCGCCCGGGGCGGCGACGATCACGGCGACGAGCGAGGGGCAGAGCGGCACCGCGTCGGTCACCGTGGCGAGCGTGCCGGTGGCTGCGGTGGCGGTGACGCCGCCGGCGGTGACGATTCCGCAAGGGCAGACCGTGCAGCTCACCGCCACGCCGCAAGACGCGAGCGGGAACGCCCTCGGTGGGCGGGTGATCACGTGGGCGAGCGGGAACACGGCGGTGGCGACGGTGAGCGGGAGTGGCCTGGTCAGGGCGGTGGCGCCCGGGGCGGCGACGATCACGGCGACGAGCGAAGGGCAGAGCGGGACGGCGAGCGTGACGGTCACGGCGCCCCCGCCGCCGGGCACGTGTCTCACGAGCTCGGCGACGTGGCAGAACACGGCGTTTGCGACGCAGACCGGGGCGTTCACGGCGGAGTTTGACGCCACCCCGAATAGCGCGGCCATGGACGGCACCGTCGGGCTGGCGGCCGGGGTGGCGGCGAGCAACACGGACCTGGCCGTCATCCTGCGCTTCAATCCATCCGGGCAGATCGATGCGCGCAACGGCGGGGCCTATGCCGCGGCGAGCGTGATGGCATACAGCGCGGGCACGAGCTACCACTTCCGGCTCGTGGTCGACCTCGCGACGCACAGTTATTCGGCCTACGTGACGCCGGCCGGGGGCGCCGAGGCGACGCTCGCCAGCGGCTTCGCCTTCCGGACCGAGCAGAGCGCGGTGACCGCCCTGGCCCAGTGGGCGTTGCAGGCCGGGACGGGGACCCACACGGTGTGCAACTTCAGCCTTGGGGGCACGACGCCGGCGCCGGTGGCGACGGTGAGCGTGAGCCCGGCCACGGCCAACGTGCTCATCGGGGCGACGGTCCAGCTGACGGCGACGCCGAAGGACGCGAACGGTACGCCGCTGTCCGGGCGAGTGGTGACCTGGGCGAGCAACAACCAGGCGGTCGCGACGGTGAGTGCGAGCGGGCTGGTGACGGCGCAGGCGGTGGGCACGGCGACGATCACAGCGACGAGCGAAGGCAAGAGCGGCACGGCGGCGATCACCGTGACGGACGTGGCAGTGGCGTCGGTGGACGTCGCGCCGGCGACGGCGAGCGTGCCGGTCAACGGCACGGTGCAGCTCGTCGCGACGCCGAAGGACGGGAGCGGCACGCCGCTCGCGGGCCGGGTGGTCACGTGGGCGAGCAGCAGCACGACGATCGCGACGGTGAGCGCGAGCGGGCTGGTGACGGGGAAGGCGGCGGGCACGGCGACGATCACGGCCACGAGTGAAGGGAAGAGCGGCACGGCGAGCATCACCGTGACGCCTGTGCCGGTGGCCGCGGTGACCGTGTCGCCGGCGTCGCAGACGATCCAGACGGGCGGCGCGGTGCAGCTCACGGCGACGCCGCGCGATGCGAGCGGCACTCCGCTCTCCGGGCGGACCATTACGTGGGCGAGCGACCACACCGGGGTGGCGACGGTGAGTGCGACCGGGCTGGTGACCGGGGCCGGTGTCGGCACCGCCACGATCACGGCGACGAGCGAAGGCAAGAGTGGCACGGCGGCGATCACCGTCATCGCACCGCCGCCTCCCGGCAGTGATGTCGTGTTCATCGGTGCGGGCGATATCGGCGACTGTACGCGCACGTCGGACGATTCCACCGGCGCGCTGATCGCGCGGCTCAACCCCGACGCCGTGTTCTCGGCGGGCGACAACGCCTATCCCGATGGCACCGCGACCGAGTTCGCCACCTGCTTCGACCCGGCGTGGGGCCGCTTCAAGGCCAAGATTCACCCCGTGCCGGGCAACCATGAGTACCACCAGACTGGCGCGCTGCCCTACTTCCAGTACTTCGGCGCCGCGGCGGGCGATCCCGCGAAAGGCTATTACAGCTACGATCTCGGTGATTGGCACATCATCGCGCTGAACGGTGAGATCAGCGCCGGCGCGGGCTCGGCACAGGAGACGTGGCTCAAGGCGGATCTCGCCGCCAGCACGAAGACGTGCACCATGGCCTACATGCACCGGCCCCGATTCAGCGCCGGCTACCACGGGTCGAACTCGTCGATGCAGGCAATGTGGCAGGATCTCTACGACGCCGGTGCGGAGCTTTGGATCGCCGGGCATAACCATGACTACGAGCGGTTCGCACCACAGACCGCCACCGGCGTCGCGGACCCGGCCAGGGGCCTTCGAGAGTTCGTGGTGGGCACGGGTGGGGCGGGTACCGAAGCTTGGAGCACCACGCCGCCGATCGCGAACGAAGAGGCGTGGGCCAACCCGGTCTTCGGCGTCCTGAAACTGACGCTGCGGGCGGGCGGCTACGACTGGGAGTTCATCCCGATCGCCGGCTACACGTTCACCGACTCCGGCAGCGGCACATGTCACTGAAGCGCGTCAGCCGGCTACTGCTCGCGGCCGTAGTGGCGGGGGGGTGCGAGCGGCCGGTCGCTACGAGCCCAGCGGCTTCAGTCGCCACCGTGGTCGTAACGCCGCAGTCCGGGACCGTGCTGGTGGGCGGCGTGCTACAGCTCGTGGCGACGCCACAGGACTCGAACGGGACGCCGCTTTCCGGCCCGTCGATCACTTGGTCGAGCAGCGCCAGCGGCACGGCGAGCGTAGACGCGAACGGCAAGGTGACGGGGATGGCGGCGGGCTCGGCCGCGATCACGGCGACGAGCGAAGGGAAGAGCGGCGACGCGAGCGTGACGGTGATGGACGCGCCGGTGGCGACGGTCACCGTGACCCCGCCGTCGGGAACCGTCGCGATCGGCGGGACCGTGCAGCTCGGGGCCACGCTGCAGGACGCGAGCGGCCACCCGCTCTCCGGCCGCTCCGTTGCGTGGATCAGCAGCAGTGCCGCTGTCGCGACGGTCAGCACGAATGGGCTTGTGACCGCCGCCGCGGTCGGATCCGTAACGATCACCGCCACCAGCGAGGGGAAGAGCGGGACGGCGAGCATCACCGTGACCGACGTGCCCGTCGCGTCCGTCGAAGTCGTGCCGGCGTCGGCGAGCGTCGCGCAGGGCGGCACGGTGCAGCTCATGGCGACGCCACGGGACGCGAGTGGCAACGCTCTGGCCGGACGGGTGGTCACGTGGACGAGCAGCAGCAGCGGCGTTGCGACCGTGAGCGCGACCGGGCTCGTGACGGGCGTCGGAGCCGGGTCCGCGACGATCACGGCCACGACCGAAGGCAAGACCGGCACGTCGAGCATCAGCGTGACGTTCGTGCCGGTGGCGTCGGTCGCCGTGACTCCTCCGGCGCCCTCGATTCAGGTCGGACAGACGGTGCAGCTCAGCGCGACGCCGAGCGACGCGAGCGGCACTCCGCTCACGGGACGGGTAGTGACCTGGTCCTCGAGCAACAGCGCGGTCGCGTCGGTCAGCTCGAGCGGGCTCGTCACCGGGAAGGCGGGAGGCTCGGCCACGATCACGGCCACGAGCGAGGGCAAGAGCGGCTCGGCCGCCGTCACCGTCACCACGATTCCGGTGGCGTCGGTGACCGTGGCGCCGAGCGCGCCGAGCATCGTGGTGGGTGGCTCGGTGCAGCTCACCGCGACGCCGCGAGACGGCGCCGGGAACGCGCTCACGGGTCGCGCGATCGCGTGGGTGAGCGACAAGACGAGCATCGCGACCGTGAGCGCAAGCGGGCTCGTGACCGGGGCCATGGCGGGCTCAGCCACAGTCACCGCGACGAGCGAAGGAAAGAGCGGCTCCGCCACAGTCACGGTGACGGGCGGAGGGAGCGGCGGACTCGTGACCGATGCGACCGCGGTCTTCAGCGAGCCCGTGGCGACGAAACCCGGCTACTTGACGCCGGTGACGCCCCAGCCCTTCGGCACGACGATCACGCGGATCGCAGGGGACAACGGCACGTCGTTTACCTTCTCTACCGGGGGCTCGGGTACTTGGGGGACCGACGTGCGGCATCACTACTCCAAGGATCAGCCCTGGAGTGCGGACGGAAGTCTCCTGACGCTGCAGAACAACGGCTCGCCGAGCATGATCTTTCTCGATGGGAACACCTATCAGCCCGTCCGCGGGAAGTGTTCGAACTACAGCTCGGGCGACGACCGTTGGCACCCGAGCCCGATGCATCCGCACGAGCGGATCAACGTGAACGGCAGTGAGCTGATGTGGTTCGACGTGGTGACGTGCACGAAGACGCGAAGCTGGACGCTGCCGTTCAGCGTGGACTACTTCGGCTCCGGGGAGGGAAACCCGTCGTTCGACGGCCGGTTCGCAGCGCTCGCCAATGCGACCCAGATGTTCGTGGTGGATATGGAGGGGAACAAGATCGGCCCGGCGCGCGACCTGACCGATTGCGGCCTGGCGAGCGGGTGCAGCATCGACTGGGTGTCGATTTCGCCGTCGGGGAAGTATGCCGTGGTCACCTACAACGGCGATTACCCCAGGGTCTTTGACGTCGACCCGACCACGCTCGCCCTCACGCCGCGCCCGATGCGGCAGATCTATGCGAACTGTCACGGCACGGCTGCGCAGGGCTTCGTCTACGATCTCGGCCACGCCGACATGACGTTCAACCCGTTCGACAACAACGAAGAGGTCTTGATCGGACAGGAGCACTGCGGGAACCGAGGCAAGACGGTATCGGGGATCCTGATCGGGGGTGTGATGATGACCCGGTTGAAGGACGGGGCGATCACGCCGCTGACCAACCCGGCCAACGAAGCGTACCCGGACCACATTTCGACGCGGGCCTACGATCGGCCGGGGTGGGTCTACGTGGGCTACTACAATGGCGCTGGTCAGCGATTCAACGACGAGATCGTGGCCCTGCGATTGGACGGGCAGGCGGTGGAGCGGCTGGCGCATAAGCACAGCGCGTTCTCGGGGTGCTACCGGTGTGAGTCGCACTCGGTGCCGTCACGCGACGGGCTGCGAGTGTTATTTGCGAGCAACTGGGCGTTGGATGGCGATGGCACGAGCTCCGTGATCCAAGACTACATCGTTGATACGCGATCGCTGCGTTAGCGGCGCCGCGTCTCCAGCTCCGATCTAGGCCTTTCGGATCAGGCCCAAGTAATGGGTGCAGAGAAAGGGAAGGCGGGCCAGCACATAACTGCCGAACCAGGAACGCGGCACCAGCCATCGCGCCACCGGGGGAGCTAACGTGATTCGGTGCAGCTCGATCCGACAGTCGGGAAAGAGCTCGTAGATTTCCCGCTTCTTGACGGCACGGACGTCAGGATTGCGCGGGTTATCGACGTTGAAGTCATACCAGAGAATGATTCCATCGTCCTTGGTCACGCGCAGCATCTCCGCGGCGACCGTCTGCCTGACGTGTCGGTCGAGAATAGACGTGAACACGGTCGCCTGCAGGGCCACGTCGAAGGTGTTCGCGGCGAACTGAAGATCGGCCGCGCTCCCGCATTGGACGTTCACGCCTTGGGGCAAGCGGCGACGGGCCTCGGCGATCCGGTCCGGGAGGAGATCGACGCCGCAGAGGTGTTCCGGGAGGGCGCCCCACTGGATGAACTCCCGCAGCCAGGACCCGTTCCCACAGCCGACCTCCAGGATCCTCCGCCCCAAGAGCGGCATGAATCCATAGCGCGTGAGCAGTTTCAGGAGGAGACGCTCGCGCTCGTGGACCCGAAAGACGAAGCTGGCGTTTGACCACGTATTGAGGGTGCTGTCGCTCGGTCGCCTCGCGTAGGCGTTTCGGATGCGATCCTCCTCGAGCGACGACGATCGTTCTTGCGCCATCCTGATAAAATTACCGTTTGATCCGCTACTCGCTAGCCGGGTCCCGAATCGTGGCGACGTCGGCAGTGAACGCTTGACGAAACGGTGTCTCCGGGCCATCGTGCCTCATCATGATTCGTTTCGTCAGACCGCTCGCGGTCGCGGCCGTGTGTGCCGCAGCGTACGGGGCGACGGGACCCGGGCGGCCGCCGCGCGGCTTGCCGTTCGGCCCCTGGCATCTTACCGACGACCAGTTCCACTGGCCCTACAGTGGCACTGTCCGCGGCCCCCACCCCACGGACGTGATCACAACACTCGAGGCCGCCCGCCGGGCCGGATTCCGCGTCGTTTTCCGCCTGGCTCGGGGGCGCAAGGGGTTCTCGAACCCGGACGGTTCGTTCAACCTCGCGCTTTGGAAGCGCGAGGTCGACCGTTTCCGTGGCGTCGACTTCGCGCCCTATGTCGCGGATGGCACGCTGCTGGGTCACTTCTTATTCGACGAGCCGCACGATCCCACGAACTGGAACGGCCGGCCGGTGCCCTATGCGGTGATCGAGTCCACGGCGGCGTACAGCAAGTCGCTGTGGCCGACGCTGCCGACGGTGATTGGCGCACCGCCCACGTTCCTGAGCGGGGGGATGCCGTGGGTCAATCTCGATTTCGCCGAGACACAGTACCGCCCCAAGAAGGGTGAGGTGGGACTCTGGCTTTCCCGAGAGGTCGCCGCGGCACGCCAGGCACGCCTGGGTGTGCTGCTCAGCATCAACGTCCTTGCCGGCGGCGACCGGAACGAGCCCCTGACGGCGGAACAGCTGCGCGCCGCGGGGCTCGCCCTCGCGCCGGCACCGGATGCATGTGCCCTGTTCATGTGGAAGTACGACAAAGACGACCCGAGCTATTTCGCGCGCGCTGACGTGCGCGCGGCCGTGGATACCATCGCGCGTGTGGCTGCCGCTCGCACCCCCGCCCCTTGCGCGCGGGGGAGGCCGTGACGCTCGGTGCGCTGCGCCCTCGGGAGCAGGCGGCCCAGGGTCTGTAGGATCGTGTCCAGATCCGTCCACAGCGTGGCCCGGGCGGCGTACTCCAGGTAAAGTCGGTTCTTCTCCGGGATGAGCTCGGCGATGTAGAAGGCCTCAGGGTCGGAAACGTCCGCGAACAGGGCGGCCTCGTCCAACACGATTCCCGGATGCGTGAGCCCCGGGGTCAGGGCGAGCACCCCCGCACGCTGCTCCGGCGGATAGTGGGCTACGTAGCGGGGCACCTCGGGTCGAGGACCCACCAGGCTCATCTGGCCGGCGAGCACGTTGAGCAGCTGCGGCAGCTCGTCCAGCTTGGTACGCCGCAACCAGCGACCGACGCGTGTGACCCGCTGGTCGGCGTCCACCGTGAGCAGCATCCCGTTACCGTCGGCGCCGACCGTCATCGTGCGGAACTTGACCATCCGGAACGTGCGCCCGTCCCGCCCGACTCGCGTCTGGCGGAAGAACACCGGGCCGCCGTCATCGAGCTTGATCACGAGCGCGATCACCGCGAACACAGGCCACAGGACCGCGAGGCCGAGCAGGGTCGAGCCGACGTCGAAAGCGCGCTTGGCCGGTGTCACCGGCGGTGTCTCCGTACCACGTCGCACACGGCTTCGATCACGTCGGTCACGTCTGCGTCGCTGAGGCACACGTTGAGCGGCAGGCTTACCATGCGCTCGTAGCTCGCGTGCGCCACCGGGAAACTGTCAGGGCGGTAGCCGTACTTGTCGCGGTAGTAGGGGTGGAGGTGGATCGGAATGAAGTGCACCGACGTACCGATGTTGCGCCGCGTCATCTCCTCGATGAAGGCGTCTCGCTCGATGCGCAACGCCCGGGGCACGAGTCGCAGCACGTACAGGTGCCACGCATGCTCGACATCAGGGCGCACGGTGGGCGTCTCGAGCGCGGGATCCGCGGCGAACGCGGCGTTGTACCGGGCCACGATCTCGCGACGTCGTGCCTCGAACCCATCCAGCTTTTTGAGCTGCCACAGGCCCAGCGCCGCCTGGATGTCCGTCATGTTGTACTTGAAACCCGGCAGCAGGATTTCGTAGAACCACTTCCCGCCCTTGCCGTACCGCTTCCAGGCGTCCCCGCTCATCCCATGTAGGCTCACGACCCGGGCGCGCTCCAGGAACTCGGAGCTCCCGGTCAGCATTCCCCCCTCGCCGGTCGTGAGATTCTTGGTCGCGTAAAAGCTGAACGCGACCGGATTGTCTCCGGAGCCGATGGGTTGGCCCCGGTAGCGGGCGGGCAACGCGTGCGCGGCATCCTCCACCACGGCGAGCCGGTGCCGCCGCGCCAATTCTCGAATCGGGTCGAGGTCGACTGGGTGCCCGGCGAAGTGGACCGGGATGACCCCGCGCGTGCGCGGGGTGACGCGCCGCTCGATCTCCAGCGGATCGATGTTGAGCGTGTCGGGCTGGACGTCGGCGAGGACCGGACGGGCGCCCACGTGCTCGATCACATTCACCGAAGCGGCGAAGGTGATGGGGGTGGTGATGACCTCGTCGCCCGGCCCAATCCCGAGCGTCACGAGCGCGGTGTGGAGGCCCGCCGTGCAGGAGTTGAGCGCGAGCGCGCCCGGCGCGCCGAGGTACGCGGCGAACTGGCCTTCGAACCGCTGGGTGCGCGGCCCGGTGGTGATCCAGCCCGAACGCAGCGCGTCTACCACCTCCCTGATCTCCTCCTCGCCGATGAGGGGCGGCGAAAAAGGCAGGAACTCCGCGCGGTGGCTGGGCGAGGGGAGGTGGCAGACGCCGCCTGCCTGCTCCGGCACCGTCAGTTCACTGGCCGTGGTCATGGATCGCTCGTGTTCGCGTGTAAGGGCCCCGCGTCGCCTGCGCAAGCTGCGTGCGGAGCGTGCCGAGCGGGGGTGGTCGCAGTAACGATGTTGGCCACAAGGAATTGACTGCCTAGGCCGAGGCGCGTCGCCCGGCCCGGATGTAGACGGTTGTCCCGACCTTGGGGCTGTCGTGGGACAGCGCCTGGGCCGCCAGGCGCCCGAGCGGCGAGCGGCACCGAGCTCGAAACGCCGCCGAGCGCGACGGCCCGGCGGAACCGCTTACTCCGGAGCGGCTTGCACGGGTCGTCCGGCGTCGTGCAGAAGTGCCGCCCGCGCCACGCCGCAGCTGCGGGAGAGCGTGCGGAGGGCACGATACTTGAGAGTCCACGTGGCGCTGCGAAGCACCACCCCCGCGTGTGGAGGTCCTGGATGCCGGCCGTGAGTCAGCTGACAGTGCTGGGTAGGGCGATCGTTGCGGACCTGCTCATTCTTGCCGTCGTGACGTGCCAGGACCAGGGACCGGTGGTCCACCGCGCCCGCGGGATTTCCGCGGTGTCGACCGACTCCACGGGGCCGGTAACCTTCGTCGGCGCGGGCGACATCGCCGACTGCGGGGGCTTCCTGGGCGATGAGCGGACCGCCGCGCTGCTCGACACCATCCCCGGCACCGTCTTCACCATTGGCGATAACGCCTATCCCAATGCGTCGGACGCCGACTACGCCAACTGCTACGCTCCAACGTGGGGTCGTCACAAGGCGCGTACCAAACCCGCGGTCGGGAACCACGAGTACTACCTGGGCAATGCGGATGCGACGTGGCGGTACTGGGGTCAACAGGCCGGCGACAGCGGCAAGTACTACTACAGCTACGATCTCGGCGCCTGGCACATCATCGTGCTGAACGCGGAGGACAGTTACGTGTCGGCGTCGGCCGGATCGCCGCAGGAGCTGTGGCTTCGGGCGGACCTCGCGGCCACGAACAAGCGCTGCATCATAGCCATGTGGCACGAGCCGCGGTTCTACTCGTCGTTCTCGTCGGGGTCGGTCGGATTCCGTCCTTACCTGAGTGCCTTTTGGTCGGATTTGTACAATGCGGGAGCCGCGATCATCCTAAATGGCCACAGCCACAACTACGAACGGTTCGCGCCGCAGGATCCCGCGGGGAACGTCGACACGCTGCGCGGCGTCGTGGAGTTTATCGTCGGGACCGGAGGCCAGAAGGCGTATCGGCCAGACAGTTCGATTCGGGTCAACAGCGTGGTGCGAGGTGGTGACAATGGTGTAATCAAGTTCACACTGTCCGATGCCGGCTACAGTTGGCAGTTCATTCCCGTGGCGCGGGCAACGTTTACCGATTCGGGCAGCGGCATGTGTCCTGGCAACCAGCCTCCTGTCGCGCGGCCGGGTGGCCCGTATAAGTCCGAGAGCGCGGTCGCCTTTGACGGAAGCGCATCGTCGGACCCCAACCAAAACGTGCCGCTCAGTTACGCCTGGGACTTCGGCGACGGTGCGACCGGGACTGGCGTTGCGCCGACGCACACCTATGCAGCGGAAGGCGTGTACACGGTGACGCTGGTCGTAACGGACACGAAAGGGTTGGCTAGCCAACCCGCAACGACGACCGCGTCGATTGCGAATCAGCCGCCCGTGGTACATGCCGGGGCCGATGCCTGGATTCCGCCGGGGGGCACGTACCGGCTCAGCGCCACCTTTAGCGATCCGGGCGGTGCGGGGGAGGCGCCGTGGGCGTACACCATCGCTTGGGGAGACGGCGCGACCGACACCGGCAGCACCAGCCGCCAAGACCTCCCCATTACCGCGAGCCACACGTACGTGACGGCCGGCAGCTACGCGGTTCTGGTTGACGTGACCGACAAGGACGGCAGAACTGGGTCGGGTGGTCTCAGTGTGTTGGTAGACCCCACGCCTCCTCCCATGGTGGTCGTGGGCGCCGGCGACATCGCGCGTTGCGATAGGACGAACGACGAAGCGACGGCGGCGGCTCTCGACACCATCTCCGGCACGGTCTTCACGACGGGCGACCATGTGTACGCGACCGGGTCGCTCGCCGACTTCACGACCTGCTACGGTCCTTCCTGGGGGCGCCACCAGGCGCGCACGCGCCCCGTGGTGGGTGACAAGGACTATCTCACGACGGACGCCGCGGGCTACTTCCAATACTTCGGGGCGGCAGCGGCGGGCGATAGCGGCAAGTACTACTATAGCTACGACGTCGGTGGCTGGCACATCGTGGTGCTCAACAGCAGTATCTCGACCAGCGCCGGCTCTCTCCAGGAGCGGTGGCTCAAAGCCGACCTCGCGGCGAGCGCCAAGAAGTGCACGCTCGCGATCTGGCACTATCCCCGCTTCAGCTCGACTGGCACGGCGGTGCGTTCGGGTCTGAAGCCGCTGTGGGACGATCTCTACGCTGCCGGGGCGGAGCTCGTTCTGAACGGTCATTACAACGTGTATGAGCGATTCGCGCCGCAGGATCCCGCGGGGGTTGCCAACGCGAACGGCATCCGGCAGTTCACCGTCGGGACAGGCGGCCAAGGCACCACCTCATTCGACACGCCGCTCGCTACGAGCGAACTGCGCAACACCGGCACTTATGGAGTGCTGAAGCTCACGCTGTCCGCGGGGGGCTACGCGTGGGCGTTCGTCCCGGCGGGGAGTGGGACCTTCAGGGATTCCGGCAGCACCGCGTGCCACTGAGCCGCACCGACCGCGCGCTCGCCGGGTGGTTGTGGCTGTCGCTCGGCACGGGGGCGCAGGCCGTGCTGACGGTCCTGGTGCTCGCGGTGCTGGCGCGGCTGCTCGGGCCGCAGGATTTCGGCGTCGTGTCGGCGGCGCTGCTCGTCATCAATTTCTGCCTGATCTTCTCCCAAGGGCTCCTGGGGCCGGCGCTGGTGCAGCACCCCGCGCCGGGGGAGACACACGCGCGCACCGCGTTCACGCTGTCGGCGGCCGGCGGCGTCGTGCTGCTCGCGCTGCTGTGGCTGCTGGCGCCGGTGGTGGCTCGCGCGCTCGGGAGCCCGTCCCTGATGCCGGTGCTCCGCGCCCTGGCGTGCGTGCAGCCGATCCAGGCGCTGGGAGTCGTGTCCGACGCCCAGCTGCGGCGCGCGCTCGCATTCCGCGAGCTGGCCACGATTCGGGTGCTCTCCTACGCTGCCGGCTACGGCCTCGTCGGGATCGGGGTCGCGGTCGCGGGTGGCGGCCTGTGGGCGTTGGTTGCCGCCTACGCGGTGCAAGCGTCGGTGACGACGCTGCTCCTGTTCCGCCGCGTGCCGGTGCGCCCCGGGGGAGCGTGGGGCGTGGACCGCCGAGCGGCGGCCGAGCTGCTCGGGTTCGGCGGCGGCTTCTCGCTCGCGCGCATCGGCAACTACGCGGCGGTGAACGGCGACAACTTCGTTGCGGTCAAGTGGCTTGGGGTCCAGGCGCTGGGCCTGTACGAGCGCGCCTACCAGCTGATGGCGATGCCCGCCACGCTGCTGGGTCAGGTGCTCGACGATGTGCTGTTCCCGGCGATGGCCCAAATCCAGTTCGACACCGGGCGGCTGGCGGTAGCCTACCGCCGCCTCGTCGCGGGCATGGCGGTGATGACCCTGCCGCTCTCGGCCGTCGCGGTGGCGCTCGCGCCGGAGCTGATCTACGCCGTCCTCGGCCCCAAGTGGGGCGACGCGGCGCTGCCGTTCCAGGTGCTCGCGGTCGGCACGCTGTGCCGCGCCAGCTATAAGGTGAGCGACTCGCTGACGCGGGCGGTGGGTGCCGTGTACCAGCGGGCGTGGCGCCAGTGGATCTACGCGGCGCTGGTGATCGGCGGCGCGGTCGTCGGGCAACGCTGGGGGATCGCCGGCATCGCCGCGGGTGTGGTGGTCGCGCTGCTGGTCAACTTCGTCCTGATGGCGCAGCTCTCGCTGCGGCTGGTGGGGTTGTCGTGGGGGGACTTCGGCCGCGCCCACCTCCCGGGCTTGCGGCTCGTGATGGTGACTGCCCTGCCGGTGTGGGGGACGGCGGCGCTGGCGCGCGGCGTGTGGGCATTCGGGCCCTGGGCCGTACTCGCGGCGGCGCTCACCGCCGGCGTGGTCGCCGTGGGGACGGCGCTCGCGCTCGCGCCGGAGTGGTGCCTCGGCGCCGACGGCCGCTGGCTGGCGGAGCGTGTGGCGCGCTTCGCGCTCGAGCGGCTGCGGCGGATGCACTCGGCGCCGCGCGAGGAACCGAGCACATGAGCCTGACGACCCGCCGGCGGCCGAAGATCTGTCTCGTGGGCGGCGAGGACGTAGATGCGCGGCTCGACATCACCGCCGCGTTGAGTGCCTCCTTCGAGATCTGCGCGCTCGGCTCCGAGCCGGGGCTCGCCGCGCGATTCGCGCGGGCCGGCGTGCGGTACCGCGCCTACGCGATGTCGCGCCGCGCGAGCCCCCGGCGCGACCTGGGGACGCTGTGGCAGCTGGTGCGTCTGCTGCGCGAGGAGCGTCCCGACCTGGTCCACACCTTCGACTCGAAGCCGTCGGTGTGGGGCCGGATCGCGGCCCGGCTCGCTGGGGTGCCGCACGTGGTCGGTACGCTCCCCGGGCTCGGCTCGCTCTACACCGCGGGGTGGGGCGGGTGGCGGGCATGGCTGATCCGGCAGGTGTACCAGCCGCTCCAGACCCTCGCGTGCCATCTCTCCGACCTGACGATCTTTCAGAACGAGGACGACGCTCACGAGTTCACGAAGCGGCGCGTCGTGCCGCGCGACCGCACCGCCGTGATCCCTGGCTCCGGCGTGCGCACGGACGTGTTCGAGCCCCGGTCCCCGGTGGCCGCCGGTCGCGAGCGGGCCGAGTTGCGCGCCGAGCTCGGGATCCGGGACGACGCGGTGGTGGTAACGATGGTGGGGCGGGTGATGCGGTCCAAGGGTGTGCTCGACTTCGCGGCGGCGGCACGGGCGCTGGGCGGCGGACCGCCGCCGCTCGCGTTCCTGCTCGTCGGCCCCGCGGACACCGACAGTCTCGATGCGCTCACCGCCGCCGAGCTGGCCCGGGTGCAGCGCAGCGTCCGCTGGCTGGGGCGGCGCGGCGACGTGCCGCAGCTGCTCGCCGCCTCGGACGTGTTCGTGCTGCCGTCGTTCTATCGGGAGGGGATCCCGCGTGTGCTGCTCGAGGCGGCGGCGATGGGGTTGCCGCTCGTCGCGGCGGATTCGCCCGGATCGAAGGACGTCGTGCGGCACGGCCTGAACGGCTTCCTGGTGCCGCCGCGGGGCGTGGAGGCGCTCGCCGCTGCGGTGCTTACGCTGGCGCGGGATGCCGCGCTGCGGCACCGCTTCGGTGAGGCGTCGCGCCGGCTAGCGGTGGAGGAGTTCGATCTCGCGGTGGTCGCGGAGCGCACGCACTCGGTGTACGCAGGACTGCTCCACGCCGGGCCGCCTGTCCCGGGACCGGCGGCGTGACGCGTCGCGGGCTGGTCCGGTCGCTCCTGATCGTCGCCATGGCAGTCCTCTATCCGTTCCACTGGGATATCCGCTGGATCAACGTCAGCCTGGGAGATGGCGTCGTAGCACTGATCTTGTGCCTGCTGGTCTTCCAGGCGGCCGCCAGCAAGTTCCCGTTGCCTCGTTACGTGCTCCACGCCGGCGTCCTGATCGCAGTGATCGCCGTGTCGATGATCGCGAACACGCTCTCTCCGCCGGGGTCGTTCTTTTCGCTACGGGACTCGGAGGTCGAAGTCGCGAAGCTGTTTGCGGTGATCGCGTGGATGGTGTCGGTCTGCTGGGTCGTCTCGGATGACTTCCCGCCGCGCTACCTGCTGTGGTCGACCGCCTCGGTCCTGGTCGCCTGCGCCTTCGCGATGCTGACCGTGTACGAGAATCTGTTCCTCCGCATGGATCGTCCCACCGGGCCCTTCGATAACGCCAACCTGTACGGCAACTATCTGATGCTGAACGTGTTCCTCGCCCTGGGCGCGCATAATCTCCTCACCGAGGACCGCACCGGCGGCGTATCGGGCGGGCCGGGGTTCTTGCGCGCGGCCCGCATCTTGTTCCTGGTCGGGGCGCTTCCCGCCCTCGCGATCGGGATCATGTCGAGCGGCTCACGCGGCACGCTGCTCGGCACCACGATCGGCCTGCTGGCGACTGTGTCTTGGCGGTTGCCCCGACGGCTCAGCGCGCGCCGGCTCTGGGTCGCTGCGCTCGGGACGGTCGCGCTGGTTGCCACCATCGCCTGGTTTCTCGCTCACGGGCCGTTCCTGCTCCACCGACTGGCCCGCACCACTCACGGGGACCCGAACGTCATCGAACGCGCGGCGTTGTGGCGTGCGGCGGGGGATGCATTCGTCGCGCATCCGGTCTTCGGGGTGGGTTACGGGCAGTTCGCGGGTTACGCCAGCGCTACGCATCACCTCCGGGCCCTGGTGACGCACGAGACGTACCTGTCCGTTGCGGCCGAGCTGGGAGTACCTGGGCTCCTGGTCTTTCTGTGGCTGCTAGGAGCCGTCGTGCGAGACAGCCGGCGCGTGAGGGTGGCGACGGGGAGCCGGATTCCCCGCGTGCTGTTCGGGTTTTTAGTCGCGACCGCGGTCCAGGGCCTGGTCAACAACGTTGATCAGTTCCGCTCTTTGTGGATCGCCGCTGGCATGGTCGCCGCGCTCACCCTGCGGGAGCGGGCGGCGCGTGCCGCCGCTATTCGCCCCGGGCCACGATCACGGGCGAAACCGGCGGCGGCGTGGGCCGCAGGCTGGCCGACTCCGGCCGGATGAGGGCGGCGATTACCACCGCCGCCTCCTCTGGCGTCTGCCCCTCGTTGTGAATCCGATGGAGGGTAAGGCGGTGCGCTCCCGCGAGCCCACGCCCCGTGGTCAACACGTCATCCCACACGGTGACGGCGCGGAGCCACGCGGCGTCTCGCTTGCCGCGTGCCAGGTCCCGGTCGAGACGGCTGGCGGCGACCTCACGGCGCTTGAGCCGCTGGCGGACTTGCGCGGGTGCCGCGTCCATCACGATCACGACGAGCCGCGGCGGCAAGACTTCCTCCAGGCATCGCACGAGCTGCGGCCACACCTCGTGCTGCGCGCGGGCCTCGTACCCCGCGGACCACAGGCCTTGTAGCAGCCCTTCATCAAAGAGGTGCACGCCGGGCCGGGCGACGCAGCGCCGCATGATCTCGCCGAGCTGCAACCAGTTGGCCGCCACGGCGCAGAGCACGCCCAGACTCGGTTGGCCGGACTGGATCGCCGTGCCGAGCCAGCGGCCGGCGCGGCCGGGCTGCCGCAGCGCGCCCGCCACGGCGTAGGCGACTTTGCGAGCCAGTCGCGCGGGCGGGGCACTCCGGTGGTCGAGGTCGTGCCTGGGCGTGGATACTGCGACACCACGCCTCTCGAGCAGGGCCGCCAGCGCTTGGGAGACGGCGGACTTTCCGGACCCGGGCAGGCCGGCGAATTCGACTAGATGTGACTCCATACGATCCGCGTCACCTCCCCGCTCACCTCAGTGAGCGGGCGGTCCGCGTCGACGTCGACCACAACGCTCTGGGGGCCGTACGCGAGGGCGCGGATCGCGGTGATGCGGCGTTCCACCTCGGCGCGCCCGGTGTCCGGCTTGCGGGCCAGCGCATTCTCCGGGCTCACGTGCAGCTTGATTACCAGGTCTGGGGGGTAGCGCTCGGCCCAGCGGTACGGCTCGGCCTCCCAGCGCGCCAGCCCGCGCAACAGCGCATTCGAATGGCTGGCCCAGGCGCCGAGCAGCGGGCCGTCGTTGAACCCGCCGATCTGCGCCTGGGGGTAGCGGTCGGCGAGGACGACCATGCCGAGGCTGCGGGCGCGCCATGCCGCCCGCAGCCTGCGACGCTTCTCGAACGACAGCACCAACGCCCATGGGGCCCGAGCCGCGGGGGGTCGGGCTGCGGCCGGGCGACTGGCGGCCCGACGGGAGCGCAGCAGCCCGAGACGTTGGGCGAGCACGTATGCCGCACGCAGCGGCCAGCGCACCAGCGACGTCGGGCCGTCGCCAGAGCCGAAATACGTGAGCAGCACATCGAGCTTCGCGGCGAGGAGGACGGCGGTGGCGCGAGCGTGCGTGGACTTGCCGGAGCCGTCGGCGCCGAGGAAGGCCACGAGCACGCCGCCAGTGGGCACGGTGCGGCGCAGCGGGTAGGCGGAGCTCAGCAGGCGGCGGTTGACGCCGGCCGCGAGCCACGGGAGCACGCGCAGCCAGCGGAGCAGGGTGCCGCGCACTGGGCCATGGCTGCGCAGGAGACTCAGCTGGTGCCGCGTGGCGTGACGGAAGCGCAGCACGCGGCCGAACGAGAGCGGCGCGGCGAGCAGCGCGCTCAGGGCGCCCGCAGCCTCCTCCCCCAGCAGCTCGCCGGCGTAGCGGGTGCAGCGGTCGACGTCGATGCGCTCGCGCAGCCAGGGGTACTCGTGCAGCCAGCCGTGGGCGACGAGGGGGCGCCCGAGCAGGTGCCGCGCCACGTGGAGAGGCCCGAGCTTCGTGACGAAGCGGGCCAGCAGCGCCAGCAGCTCGAGGTTCGGGTCCGCGACGTACAGCCGGCCCGCCGCATCCCACCGGCGGTGCTCGAGGAACGCGTCCTCCCACGGCAACCGGTAGCCCTTCAGGTGCGCCTCGCCCGCCACGAGGCGGTAGTGCAGGTGGCAGTGCAGCAGCCGTCCGGTCGCGGCGTCCAGCGCGATGTAGTCCTCGATGGCGGGGTAGCCCATTCCGGCGGCGGGCGTGAACCGCTTGAAGCCGGTGCGCGTCAGGATCGCCTGCACCTGCATCGCTTGGCGGCGGTCGACCAGCAGGTCCAGGTCGGTCAGGCCGCGCAGACCGGCGGCGACGTGCTCGTTGCTCTTCCAGTGGCAGTAGGTGACACCGGCGTCGTGCATGGCGTCGAGCAGCTGGTCGGCGACGAGGAGCGGCGGGGTCTTCGCGCGCGGGGAGGCCGGGCTGCGGCCCGATGCCCTCGGCCCGGGTTCCACCCCGCGGGTGCCGGTGGGGCTTGGGCTCATTCGAATTCCCGCGGCAGACCGTGGCGATCCCTCAGCCGATACAGAGTCTTACGGTCGATGCGCGCGATCCGCGCCGCCTTGGAGAGGTTGCCGCCCGCGAGCCTGACCAGCTGCGTGAGGTACTGGCGGTCGAACATCGCGAGCAGCCGCTTGCGGGTCGTGTAGTAGCTATCCCTCGTCGCGCCGCCGTCGTCAGGCCCCGGCTCGGGCGCGGGCAGTGCGGTGTCGCTCAGGAACGGGATATCCTCGGGCCGCACCTCCGCTCCAGGCTCGAGCAGCACCACCGCGTGCTCGATGACGTTCTGCAGCTCACGCACGTTGCCCGGCCAACTGTGGGCCGTGAGGGCCCGGAGAGCCGCCTCGGACAGGTGGGGAATCGGCTGGCCGTGGTTGCGGTGGCGGCTCCAGTAGGTCGCCAGGAAACGCTGGGCGAGGAGCGGGATGTCCTCCGGTCGTTCGCCCAGGGTCGGGACGTGGATCGGCACGACCCGCAGGCGGTAGTACAGGTCTTCGCGCAGCTGCCCGCTCGCCACCGCCTCGTCGGGGTCGCGGTTGGTGGCGGCGATGAACCGGACATTCACCACCGCGTCGGTGGTTTCGCTCCCGACGCGACGTACGATGCCGTCCTGGATCACCCGCAGCAGCTTCGCCTGGATTGGCTTCGACATCTCGATCAGCTCGTCCAGGAACAGCGTGCCACCGTTCGCCGTCTCCAGCAGACCGGGTTTGTCGCGCACCGCGCCCGTGAAGGCGCCGCGCACGTGCCCGAACATCTCCGACTCGAGTAGCGGCTCCGGCAGCGCGGCGCAGTTGATGGCCACGAGTGGCCGGCTCGAGCGGCGGCTATGGGCGTGAATGAAGTGCGCGATCAGCTCTTTGCCCGAGCCGCTCGCGCCGGTGATGAACACCGACGCGTCCGTCGCGGCGACCTTGCGCGCCAGGGCGATGGCCTCGCGGAACGCGGGCGCGGACCCCAGCACGGTGACGCGGTCGCTGTTGCCGTGCTCGGCGTCGGACTGCACCCGCACCGCCTGGGTCTCGCGCGCGACCATGACCGCGTGGGCGGCCCGTCCGACGAGGATCTGCAGGTGCGTCGCGGTGAAGGGCTTGGGGAGGTAGTCCCACGCCCCGGCCCGCAGCGCCTCGAGACTCGACTCGAGGCTCGGGTTCCCGGTGATGAGGATGACGATCGTGTCGGGATGCGCCGTGAGCGCGGCGCGCAGCAGATCCATCCCGGGGACATGGCTCATGTACAAGTCCACGAGCGCGACATCGAACGACTGGCGCTGCAACAGGTCGAGCGCGTCGTCCCCGCGCGCGCTCACCGTGACGTTATAGCCCTCACCCTGCAGCACGGTCGCGCAGCTTTCGCGCAGCGTGCGCTCGTCGTCGGCGATGAGGATGCGCAGGGTGGGCTGCGCCGCGGGGGCCAGCGCGACGAACGGCGACGCAGCTACGGAGGGATGGATCGACATTAGGGTTGGTCGGCTACCCGCACCGGCTCCGCGCTGTTCATCATCGTTCCGTCGCCGAGCTGTCCCACGACATTGAATCCCCAGCAGTAGAGTCCAACGCTCTTCGTGCGTCCGCAGGAGTGCGACCCCCCCGCGACCGCAGTCGTGAACGAGAGCCGAGTGCTCACGCGCGCGGGGGCGGAGCGGTCGATCAGGGAGCCGTCGCCGAGCTCGCCGTAGAAGTTGTAGCCCCAGCAGTACAGCTCGCCGGTGGTCGTGAGTCCGCAGGTATGCAGGCCTTCACCCGCTGTGACCGCCGAGAAGCGCAGGCCCCCGGCGACGGGCGCCGGGCTCGTCATCGGCATCGCGTCGACGCCGCTCCCGTCACCCACTTGGCCGTACCGGTCCGAGCCCCAGCAGTAGCCGACGCTGGTGAGTGTGACGGCGCACGTGTGGGTGGCGCCCGCGCTGATCGCCGCGAATCCGTGGCCGCCCGCAACGGCGACCGGCAAGTGGCTCTCGGCCGTGTCGCCATCCCCCAGCTGGCCGTAAAAGTTGCCGCCCCAGCAATACGCGGTGCCGGCGGCGGTGAGACCGCACGTGTGACTGCCGCCCGCGCTCAAGCTGACGAACGTGAGTCCACCCTCCACCATGACGGCGTTGGGGCGATCGGTCGTGGACCGGTCGCCGACCTGGCCGCGGTCGTTCGCGCCCCAACAGTAGGCGACGCCCAGCGTCGTAAGGCCGCATGTGTGGCCCCCGCCCGCGGCGAGCAGTGTGAACGCGAGGTTCCCCGCGACGGGCGTGGGATCGGGATGAGCCGCGACGTCGATCGCGCCGACGCCCAGGCTCCCGAACTCATTTTCGCCCCAGCAATACGCGACGCCGTCGACCAGCCCGCAGGTATGCAGGCCTCCCGTCGTGAGCGCCGTGAAGACGTGCCCGCCGGACACTCTGGCCGGCACGGGGGAGTCGTTCGTCGATCCGTCGCCCAATTGGCCGTCCTCGTTGTCGCCCCAGCAATAGGCCGAACCATCGCGTGCCAGGGCGCAGGTATGCGTGGCGCCCGCGCTGACCGTCTGGAGGTCGACGCGGACGGTGGTGCCGGTGGGGTCTCCACAGGCCGCGAGGAGCGCGACGGCGGCGACGATCGCGACGGCGTGCCGGCGAGTTGATGTAGCGGCGGTCATCCAACTGCGCTACGAGCAAAAACCGCGCCCGATCACGGTCTCCGTGATGACCGTCCGGTTCGCCCCTTTCCGTCCACAGTGGTGCAGATCGGCTACAATCTTGCTGCAGTGTCGGCTTCCCCCGCAGCCGTGCGGTCTGCCACGCGCCCAGGGTTGTCACGCGATGGCGGATGTGTAACGGATGTGTTACAGCGCCGCGCGGCGCCCCGCAGCGCGCGGTGGCGGACGGTCGTAACTCTCGTGGCGTTGACGGGTTCCGAAATCCGTGCGGGCGCGGCCGGCGGTATCCGGCTTGCGGTGGGAGGTTCGCGCGGACCGCGGCACTCACGCTCAGCGCCAGGAGTTCACGCCACCCGATGGTCGACGATTTCCCCCTGCAGCCAGCGGTGCCGCCCGCCGCGACGCGCCGCCGCCCACTGCCTCCTCCCGCGGTGCGAGACTCCGCAGCTCCCCTGGTGCCCGATGCCACGGCCCCTGATCTCTGGCAGCGCTATCTCACGGCGATGCGGCGCTACAAGTGGTTCGTGCTCGGCGTCACGTTGGCCGGCACCGGCCTCGGTGCGTTGTCGACGCGATGGCTGCGGCCGCTGCTCCACATCTACGCCGCGCGCGCCAACATCTGGATCGACGCGACCAGCGATCCGCACCAGCGCGGCCCGACCCCGACGCAGGGCCCGATCCAGTCCGGCCAACTGCTCGGCGCCGCCGGGTGGGTGGACCTGCTGCGCTCGGACGTGGTGTTGGACGACGTCGTGCGCGAGCGCGGATTGTACCTCGCACCGGCGTCGCCCGCAGCCGACAGTGTGCTGAGTGGGTTCGAGATCGGCAGAGTCGTGCATGCTGGCGCCTACCGCTTCGTCGTCGACAAGGAGGGCCGGGGGTTCACACTGTTCGACGACGGCAGTGGGAAGGCGCTGCAGCACGGCCGGGCCGGCGACTCGGTGGGCGCGGCGCAGGGCTTCGTGTGGGTGCCGCCGGCCGCGGTGTTCACGCCGGGCCGGACGGCGGAGTTCTCGGTCTCGTCTCCGCACGACGCGGCCGTGGCACTCGGCCAGAAGCTCCAGGTCGACGTGGATCCCGACGGCAACTTCATGAGCGTCCAGTTGCGGGGGCCCGATCAACTCGAGGTCGCAGCGATCGTGAACGCCGTGGCTGAGCGGTTCGTGGGGGTGGCGGCCGAGCTGAAGCGCGCGAAGCTGAAAGAACTCGCCGGCATCCTCGACGATCAGCTCCTGCACGCGCAGGCCAGCCTGCGGGAGGCGGAGGCGGCGCTGCAGACATTCCGGGTGCGGACGGTGACATTGTTCGCGCAAGGCGCAGCACCGCTGGCGGGGCAGGCCGCCCAGGTACAGTACAGTCCCGATCCGGTGTTCGCGCACTTCTTCGAGGCCAAGGTCACGCGCGAGCAGATCCGCCGCGACCGCGCAGGCATCGAGCAGATCGTCGCGGAAATCCCGGCATCGGGGGTGCCGGTGGACGCCCTGCAGCTGATCGCGTCCGTACAGCACTCCCCGGAGCTGACGCAGGCCCTGGTCGAGCTCACGGCCAAGCAGGCGGAACTGCGCGCCCTGCGGTACCGCTACAGCGAGTCGTACGCGCCGCTGCGCCGCCTCGCCGTGGCGATCGACACGCTGCAGCACAAAGGGATCCCGATGCTCGCCCGCACGCTCATCGGGGCGCTGTCGGTGCGGGAAGCGACGCTCGGGCGTGAGATCGACTCGGCCTCAGCGGCGATTCGGCAGATTCCACCCCTCGCGATCGAGGAGGTACGGCTGGAGCGCGAAGTGGCCAGCGCGGAGCAGCTCTTCACCAAGATCCAGCAGCGCCAGCAGGAGACCCGGTTGGCGGAGGTGTCGAGCATTCCCGACGTACGCGTACTCGACCGAGCGATCGTGCCCGAGTCGCCGTGGCTCAATGCCACCCCGTTCCTCGTGATCATCGCGTTCGTTGGCAGCTGCAGCGTCGGGATGCTCGGCGCCGTCGTGCGCGATCGCGTGGATCCGCGGGTGCAGCGTCCCGACCAGGTGACCGAGGAGATGGGGCTGACGATCCTGGGTGCGGTGCCCCACCTGAGCCGCCGCAACGGCGATAACGCCAAGGGCACCGCCCAAGTCATCGAGGCGCTGCGCGGCGTGCGTCTCAACACCCTGCACGCGCACGGCACGGGCCCGGTCCTCCTCACCATCACCAGCCCCGGCACGGGCGATGGCAAGTCGTTGGTCGCGTCGAACCTCGCCCTGGCGTTCGCGGAAGCGGACTACCGCACCCTGCTGATCGACGGCGACGTGCGGCGGGGCATGCTGCACCGGACCCTCGGTGCGCCCCGCCGTCCGGGATTGACCGACGTGCTGGTGGACGGCGTTCCGCTGGAGCAGGCGGTCCGGCCGACCCGCTACGAGTCACTCGCGTTCATCGGGTGCGGCGCCCGCACCCGCCGCGCTCCCGAGCTGCTGGGCTCAGCGGCGATGGTCCGCTTGCTGACCAGCCTGCGTGCGACCTACCAGGCCATCATCATCGACAGCCCGCCACTCGCGGCGGGCGTGGACGCCTACGCGCTCGCGACGGCGACTGGGGCGTTGCTCCTGGTGCTGCGCAGCGGCGTGAGCAACCGCGAGCTCACCGGAACGAAGCTGAGCGTGCTCGACCGCTTGCCGGTCCGCGTGCTCGGCGCCGTGCTCAACGACGTGCGCGAGGGGGGGGCGTACCGGTACTACTCGTACTACCTCGCGGGGTACGAGCTCGGCGACGAGCCGGAGACGAAAGAGCGGGGCGTCCTGCACAGCCCCGCATGAGCGGGGCAGGGACCGCGAGCGCAATCTTTGTTTCAATGAAGGTGAGTCACGTACGAACACACTCAAGGAGTAGCTGACCGCTCATGACGATCATCCGTCGCGCTGCATACGCGGCCGCGCTGTACCTGCTCGCCGCCCGCTCCGGGCCCGCCCAGGAGCCGACCGACCGAGAGACCCCCGGACTGGGCGCGACGCGCCTGGCCCTCGAGACCCGGCTGCAGCGGGTCGAGCGGGTGGCGCACACTGCGGATTCGAGCACGGACGTGCGGGACTGGGGCGGGCGCCAGGCCGCCGCGATCCGCGCCCGGCTCGAGCAGGGAGACTTCCGGGTCGGCGACCGCGTCGCCCTCAAGGTCGAAGGCGAACCCTCCCCCGTCGACCGCCCAACGAGCCCGCCCGCCGTGCGCTCAGTCGAAGAGCAGTTGTCCGACACCTTCACCGTGGGCCCGCAGCAGGAAATCACGCTCCCCGTGCTCGGTGTGATCTCGCTGCGCGGCGTGCTCCGCGCAGAGCTGGAGGACTACCTCACGCGCGAGATCGGCCGGTTCTTGAAGGAACCGGTGCTGCATGCCCATCCCCTCATTCGCATGTCGGTCATGGGAGCGGTGGCGCGTCCCGGCTACTACTCGGTGCCCGCCAACGCCCTGGTGCCGGACGTGCTCATGGCGGCGGGAGGATATACGGCGGTCGCAAAGCCGTCCCGCGTGCGGGTCGAGCGCGCCGGGAAGTCGATCTGGGACGCCGGTCAGCTGCGGCTCGCGATGAGCGAAGGCCGCACGCTCGATCAGCTGAACCTGTCCGCCGGCGACCAGTTCGTCGTGCCGGGCGAGCAGGGCAATACCTACAACACGCTGCGCTTCATCGCGGTCTTGCTCAGCATTCCGGTGACAGCGTATACCCTGACGCAAATCCTCAAGAAATGACGTAGTGCGATTCGCGTATCTGCTCTACCAGTTCACCCTGCGGGACTTGAAGGCGCGCTACAAACAGACCTTCCTTGGCGTGCTGTGGGTGTTCGGGCGCCCGCTCATCGAGCTGGGCGTGTACGCCCTGGTATTCGGCGCCTTCCTGCGTGCGCCTACGAACGGCGTTCCCTACCCGCTGTTTGCGTTCACCGGCGTAGTGCTGTGGAGCTACGTCGCCGGCGGGGTCTCCCGCGGTACGCGCTCGATCAGCTCGCACGCCGGCCTGGTGGCCCATACCCCGTTCCCCAAGCTCGCCCTGCCCCTCGCCACCCAGGGTGGCGCGTTGTTCGATACACTGCTCGCCGGCGCGCTCCTGGCGGGCTACATCGCGTACCACGAGCGCGCCCTGTCGCTCGCGGCGGTGTGGCTCGTTCCCATCGGCCTGCTTCTGGTGGCCATCGTCACGGGCCTGACGCTGATCACCTGCACGCTCAACACGTTCTACTACGATTTCGGCTACCTGGTGGACGTGCTGGTGCGGGTCTGGCTGCTGCTCACCCCGGTCGCTTACGCTTCGGCCGTAGTGCCCGAGCGCTATCGCTCGCTGTACGCGCTCAACCCGCTCGTCGCCCTGTTCGACGGCGCGCGCGCCGCGCTGCTCCAGGGTCGCTCTCCCGATCCCGCGACGCTCCTGTCTCCGCTCGCCGTGGGCGTCGGGCTCCTGGCCGTGGGTGGGCTATTGTTCCACTACGCCGAGCCATTCTTCGCCGAGTCGGTGTGAGACCATGGCCGGCGCGGTGACTGCGGTAGGGGTGTGGAAGCGTTACCGGCTGCGGGTGCGGACGCTCGCGGACCTCGCGGGTGACCTGCTGCCGTCGCGCCGACGGGCGCTGGGCCCGCTGCGGCAGGCGTTTTGGGCGCTCTCCGACGTCTCCTTTGATGTGCCGCCCGGCGCCACCCTCGGCCTCATCGGCGCGAACGGATCGGGCAAGTCCACCATGCTCAAGCTCCTCGCCGGCATCATGCAGCCGACCCTTGGGCGCGTGGCGGTCGACGGCCGGGTCGCGTTGCTCGCGTACCTCGGCGCCGGGTTCCACGGCGACCTCACAGGACGTGAGAACGTGTTCCTGCAGGGCGCCATCCTCGGCCTGTCCGCCGGCGAGCTCCGGGCCAAGCTCGACGCCATCTTGGCCTTCGCCGAGCTGGAGCGATTCGCCGACGTTCCCGTGAAGTTCTACTCGTCCGGGATGGCGCTGCGGCTCGGGTTCGCGGTCGCGGTGCACGCCGAGCCCGACGTCTTCCTGATCGACGAAGCGTTCGCCGTGGGCGACCAGCGGTTCCGCGAGCGCTGTCTGGAGCGGATCCGCGGCTTCAAAGCCGCGGGCGTGACGATGGTATTGGTGTCACACGAGCGCGATCTGGTCGAGCGGCTCTCCGACCACGTCGTGCTGTTCAGCCACGGCTGCGCGGTCGCGGAAGGGACCGCCGCCGCAGCGTTCGCTGCCTACGAGCGACTGGTCCGGGGCGACGGGACGTAACCGCGGCGCGGGCCGCGCGTCCTGGTCCACCAGCAGAGCAGGGTCCCCAGCCGCCCGTGGACGGCGACCGCCCGCAGCACCTGCAGACGGTCGTGCAACGCCGCGGCCAGGTCGAGGAGCGGCGTCCCGCCCGGCACGGCCAGGCGGGCGGGCAGCAAGCCCCCGGCCAACGCCGCGGCCGTCTCGAGCCAGGCCACGGCCGCGGGCCGGCGCCCGATCTCCGCCGTGCCGAGCCGTCGCTCGATCTCACCCCAGTCGAAGGCCGCGGGCGTCGCCAGGATCGCGGCGCCGTCGAGCAGGAAGCGCAGCCGGAACGCGTCGGCGCGGTGCCGCAGCGCATGCGTGAGCCCGTGCCACAGAAGCTCGGTCGGCGCCGGCAGGGCCACCTGCACCCCGGCGCGCTCGACGGCTCGGCCGCCCGTCGTCGCCCGGCGCCACGCCTCCGCCGGCGCCACCGCCTCCGACGTGGAGGTATGCAGCTCGACCGCGACGCGCTGGGCGTCCCACAGGGGCGGCAAGTGGAAGTGCCCCTCGCCCCTGCCGTTGGGCGGCGTACGCTCGTACCCGGCCCGGCACAACAGGTCCCAAGCCTCCCGCGCCCGCGCCGCCGGCACGAGCACGTCCACGTCGTGGGTGGCGCGCGCGTCGGCGTACGGGAACAGGTCGCTCGAGCGGCGGCGCGCCGCGCCCTTGAGCAACACATGGGGCACGCCGGCGGCGTCGAGCCGCCGTACCACCGAGTCGGCTTGGGCGTCTACCAGCAGGTTGCGCGCCACCCGGTCCCTCGCCTCGCGGGCGAGCCAGTCGGCGAATGCCGCGGGCGGCGCGGCCGCCGCCCCGAGCTCCCGCAGCCGTCGCCACAGCCACAGCGCGCAGCCCTCAAATGTGACCAGCCGGTCGAGACCGCGCGCCGACACGGTCGCCCAGTCGGCCGCCAGTCCAGCCGGATCGGCCCCCGCCGCGGCCCCGCCCCGTCCGAGTGTCAGCGTCTCGACCAGCAGCTCGCCGGGAGGGACGCTCACGCGGAGGGACTGTCGTCGTCGGGGAAGCGCGCGAGGACCGTGTGGCGCGCCGGGATCGCAGGATCCGCCTCAAGGTAGGGGGCGGCATCCCGCTCGAGCCAGGCATGGGCAGCGACGCGGCCCGCTGCGTCGCGCCGCACCCCGATCACGAGCTCCACGGGCCGGCCGGCCCGACGCAGCAACCCGTACAGCACCGTGGCGCGGCGCAAGCAGGTGTGGTGCCACGGCCCACGCAGCGCGTGCAGGACGCGGTCGACCCAGCGGGCCAGGGCGGCGTCGTCCAGGGGGACGCGGCGCGCCGGCAGGCCGCTCGCCCCGGCACCGAGCCAACGCGCGAGCCGGGCGAACGAGCGCACAGCGACCAGCGGCGCCACCACGCCGACGGCCGCGACCGCGCGCACCCGCCAGCCGAGGGGCAGAGCCGCGCTCACCGGTCGCTGTCGATGACGAGCAGACGGGCCGCGAGACACCCCTCCACGAACCCGTGGACGGTCTCTCGCGCGTCGTCCGCGCTCACCTCGTACCGGTCCGCCAGCGCGACGACCAGGTCGCCGAGGGTGTGCGGTGCCGCGAGCAGCTCGAGCAGCGTAAGGCCGGAGTCGTTGACGCTGAAGTAACGGCGCGTGCCGAGATGCAATACGACGCCTTCCCCCTCGACCGCCGCGAGCCGCAACTCCGGGTGACGCCGGTATCGCGTGATCACGCGACCAGCTCCGCCAGCCGGTCCGGATGATCGAACAGGTCCCGCCCCAGGGTGACCCGGAACGCGCGGGCCTGGCGTGCCAGCGCGCCCAGCAAATCGAGGTGCGCCTGCGCCAGCTCCGGCTCGAGCACGACCCACGCCGACCAGCGCACCAGCTCGGCGAGGGCCTCCCGACGCCCGAGCGCCGCCGCGGACGTGCGGCCATGGCCGATCGACGGAAACAGGATGACGTCGGGCGCGACGCGCGGCGCCCAGACGCCGCCCAGATCCTCCGGCCAGAATGTGAACTTGTCGCGCTCGGCGCGCCGGGTCCCGCCGATGAGGTGTAGCAGGCGCCGCCCGCCGGCGCGCAGCGCGATGGGAGCGCGACACGCCGCGACCGTCACCCGTCCTTCCGCGCCGGCCGTGAGGAAGGCGAGGTCGTCGGTGCCCACACCCCAGCCGCGCGTGGCGAGCAGCGCCGCGGTGGTGGACTTACCGGCCGCGGCGTCGCCGGCAACGAGCCAACCGCGCCCCGCCGCGGGATCAACCGCGGTCGCGGCATGGACGTGGTGCCAGCCGGCTCGCCGCAGCAGAAAAATCAGGACGGTCATGAGGAAGCTTCCGGTGCACAGGTCGAGCTGTTGGATCGCGGCGGGGGACAGCGTCACCCGCGCGACCGCCGCGCCCGACGCGAGCTCCGCGAACGCCGGGGCGACCTCCCACCAGAGCCGCACGCCGCCCTCGGGGGGCCCGGACCGCACCACCACACTCGGCTGGTGGAACGGCGGACGCCCGTCGGGGGGCGGGGCCACGTCGGCCACGTGCACGTCGAGCGTCAACTCGCCAAACGGCTCGAGCCCGGTGTGGTCGAGCCACCGAGCCAGGGCCCGGAACAGTCGGGCGTCGTCGCAGGTGAGGCCGATGGTACACGTCACGGTTTCGGCGCTTCGCGCTCGAACGCGAGAAGACGCGCGAGCATCGCTCTCACGCGGAGTGGCGCGTCTCCGGAGAGCAGCAGCTGCCTCGAGGCCGAGCCCTAGTGGCCGGGGCCGTGGCCGGGGCTGTGGCCGGGGCCGTTGCCGGGGCCGTTGCCGGGGCCGTTGCCGGGGCCGTTGCCGGGGCCGTTGCCGGGGCCGTGACCGGGGCCGTTGCCGGGGCCGTGACCGGGGCCGTGACCGGGGCCGTGGCCGGGACCGTAGCCGCCACCTCCCGAGGTAAGCGTCACCGCAACCAGGGAGGCTTCGTGGCTCAGCCGCGGGGGTGCGAACGGCCGGCGCGTTGCTGCATGCTGCGTCATTTTCCCGATCCTGTGAGAGGGAAGAGTGGGGATCCCGTTACCAAGCTTGCAAGTTCGGCGCCTGAACTGGCGCCGAGGCGACACATGGCATCGCGCTGGCGCGCATGGGCTTGCGGGGGGAAGCGTGCCGCGACCGGGCGCGGGGTGTAAGCCGATTGCCACAAAGTAGGGGCTGGCTGAACCCCGTGGGGTCACACCGCGTGCGGCGCGCTCGGGTGGGGGGAGAGGCTATCGTGCGGCGGCGCCTGCAGCTCGAAGAAGAAGCGCGTCCCCCAACCGGCGCGCGTCTCGAACTGGAGCGTCGAGCCCAGGGCGTCTACTAGTCGACGGGTGATGGCGAGCCCCAAGCCCGTTCCCGAGAAGCAATAGCCAGGCCGGCCGCGGGCGCGCCGGAACGGTTGGAACAGGGTCCCGAGCTCGTTGGGATTGATGCCGGGACCCGTGTCCTGCACCGACAGCACGACGCGTCCCTCACCCCGGTCGTCGCAGGCGATCTCGACGAGACCTCGGTCCGTGAACTTGAGCGCGTTGGTGGTCAGGTTCAGCAGCACGCGAGACAGCGCGACAGGGTGGCCCACCCGGCGGTCGGCCTCGGGGACGACGAGGCGCACCGCGAGGCCTTTCTCTTCCGCCAGCGGCCGCACGATCGCGCTTACCGAATCGAACAGCTCGGTGAGGGAGAACGGCGTGGCCTCGCCATCCGCCAGCTCGATGCCGCCGCGCGCCAATTCGATGGCGTCGCTCACGATCGAGCTCAGTCCCAGCGCGGCGCTGTAGATCAGCCCCAGCTGGCGGTGTTGTACGTCGTTCACCGCGCCGCTCTGCTCGCGCTGGAGCGTTTCCGCCAGGAACAGGATGGACGTGAGCGGCGAGCGCAGGTCGTGGATCACCTCGATGAAGAGCTCGAGACCCTGGACACCCGACAGCTGCGCGGCGAGCTGGTGCTCGTCGTGTCGCTCGATCGCTTGGCGCACCAGCTGTAGCGCGGTCATGGTTCCCAGGATGGCGGCCGGCGCCGGGGGCGGGTCCTCCTCGGACCACGTGGTCAGGAGCTCGCTGTGGAGCATGTCGACCAGTTGCATGCCGAGCCTCGCGTCGGGGCGCGGGAGCAGCTGCGTTACGTACTCGGGCCGCTTCTGGTCCACGGCGAGCGCCAGAGCGGCCAGCAGCCCATCGACCAGCTCGTTGTACGACGGCGGGAGGCCCGCTCCGGCCGAGGCCTGATCGCGCCACCGCCTGGCGACGCGGCGTGCTGCGGCGGTGATCGCCAGCGACGCGACGCCGGCGAGCGGACGGTCGACGTCGAGCCTCGCGGTCGGCGCTCCTCCCAGGGGAGCGCCACCACGGTGGACGACGGGTCTGCCCGCCTGGCGCGACCTCACTCGTCCTCGGAGTTGTCCAGCAGGTTGCGCTGCAGATTATGCCGCTCCATCAGCCGATAGAACGTGGTGCGGTCCACCTTGGACATGCGGGCGGCCTTGGAGAGGTTGCCGCCGGCGCGAATCACGACGCGCGTCAGGTAGCGGCGGTCGAATCGGGCGAGCAACCGATCGCGCGCTTCGTAATAGCTCTCGTTCGTGTCCGCCTTGTCAGCCAGCGCGCTGAGCTCCGGGTCCGCGCGATTGTCGCTGATGAAGGGGATGTGCTCGGGCTGCACCTCGGCGCCGGGCTCGAGCAGCACGACCGCATGCTCGATGACGTTCTGGAGCTCGCGCACGTTGCCCGGCCAGGAGTGCGCCCGCAGCGCCCAGATGGCGGCTTTGGAAAGGTGCGGCATCGGCTCTTCCCCCTGGCGGTGGCGGCTCCAGTAATAGCGGAGGAAATGCTCGGCGAGCAGTGCGATGTCGTCGACGCGCTCGCGCAAGGGGGGCACGTGGATGGGCACCACTCGCAGGCGGTAGTAGAGATCCTCGCGCAGCGCGCCGGACGCGACGGCTTCATCGGGATCGCGGTTCGTCGCCGCGATGAATCGCACGTTGACCACCGCATCGGTCGTCTCGCTCCCCACGCGGCGGACGACGCCGTCCTGGATCACGCGCAAGAGCTTCGCCTGAATCGGTTTCGACATCTCGATCAGCTCGTCCAGGAACATCGTGCCGCCGTTGGCGGTCTCGAGCAGGCCGGGCTTGTCGCGCACCGCGCCCGTAAACGCGCCCTTGCAATGGCCGAACATCTCCGACTCCAGCAGCATCTCGGGCAGCGCCGCGCAGTTCACGGCCACCACCGGCCGGCTCGCCCGGCGACTGTGATGATGGATGAACTGGGCGATCAGCTCTTTCCCGCTCCCGCTCTCACCGGTGATGAACACGGAAGCGTCGGTGGCGGCGACCCGCCGCGCCAGCGCGATCACCTCGTTGTACCTGGCCGCGCTCCCGAGCACCGCGACGCGCTCGCCGGGTTGCACGCCGTGCTGCTCGTGCAGCACGCGCGATTCGCGCGCCACCGCGACCGCGTGCGCGGCGCGCCCCACGAGGATCTGCAGCTGGCTGCCGGTGAACGGCTTGGGGAGATAGTCCCACGCCCCGGCCTGTAGCACTTCGAGACTGGCTTCGACGCTCGGCTTGCCGGTGATCACGATCGCGATCGTCTCGGGATTGGCGGCGAGCGCCGTCGCGAGCAGTTCGGTGCCGCTCACCGGCGTCATGTAGAGATCGAGCAGTACGATGTCGAAGGGACGCCGTCGCAACAGGTCGAGCGCTTCCTCGCCGCGCCCCGTCACGGTGACGTTGTAGCCTTCGACGCTGAGCACGCTGGCGCAACTCTCCCGCAGCGTGCGCTCGTCGTCAGCGACGAGAATGCGGATGCTGGGCTTGGTGGCCGGCTCGACCGGAACGAGCTGCGACACGCTGCGCACCGGGATCACTGGCCTCGGGCGCGACAGGGCCAACGATCTCTCCGAAGACTTCGACATCGCGAACTCCCCGCACGTAAGGTGCGCCGCCGTGGCTCCCTGAGGCGCACACACCGCACGTGTGTGAACCTGGTCACGCCTGACGCGGTCAGGAACATAGCACGTACTGGCGTGTCGCGTGAGGGGCTGGCGACGGGCAGGCCCGTGGGCCAACGGGTTCGGCGCGCGATCTGAGCCCCTGATGCTTGTAGCAGGTGTGTTACAAGGCGTGAGGGCCGCCCCGACGCGGGTCGGCTATCCGGCTCTGATACAACGCGTTGGTGAGTGATCGCTCGCGGTACCGGACTTGCGAGGGACCCGGGCACACTCCCGGCGGAGCTACTGCGGCGTGGGTCGGCCCACGAACGGCCTGATGGTGCCCTCGGCGCTGCCCTCTTCTTCCACCGCGCGGAGGGCGTGCAACGCGCGCCCCAACAGCACGGCGGGATCGAGCGCCGTGCTCCGGAACCCGGAGCGCGCCTCGTACCCTGCGCGCAGCCGCAACGGCGGCAACGAGCCTCTGCCTCCGACTCGCGCTCCCAGTCCGTCGAGCGCGCCCAATAGGCGACGAAACAGCTTGACCGCGCCGTCGCCGTCCGTGTCCGGGGCGAGCACGGCGAACTCGTTGTGACCCAGTCGGCCGACGGTGTCCGCGGCCCGGGCGGCGGCACGGAGCGCCCGCGCCAAGGACTCGACGAGCGCCGACCCGTCCGTCTCGGCCGCGAGCACGACACACGCGAGTGACGCGTCGCGCCGATCCACCTGGGCCGCCAGTTCGCGGGCGCGGCGCTCGAGCCCGCGCGCGTTGTACAGGCCGGTCCGCGGATCGAGCAGGCCACCGGCGCGCGCTGCGTCGGCGTCGAGCTTGGCCCGCACGGGTCCCTCGAGCCGCAGCAAAAACTCTTCCGTGTCGAGCGGTTGACCCCACACGCCGTTCGCCCCTGCCCGCAGCGCGTCAAGCACCTGGGTCCGGCCGAGCGGCCCGGACATCGTCAGAAAAATGGGCGTGCTCGGGGTGATCGCGGGGTCGACGCGCAGCGCCCGGCACAGCGCCAGAACATCCGTGTCGGGGAGCGCGGTGTCGAAGATGAGGACGTCCGCCGTGGCGCGACGCGCGCCCTCGAGCGCGTCACTCCCGGTGTAGGCCTTGAGGACCGCATAGCCCGCGGGGCGCAGGATGCTTTCCAGCGATCGGCTCACCCATTCCTGGGCGTTCGCGACCAGGACGAGCGGAATACGGGTGGGGGTCGCGGCGACCGGCATGCGCGCAGTTCATGCATTACTTGTGCGCGGGGGAGTGGATCCCAACCCGTTGGCACCACCCTGGTTGCGGGGAATGGCGCCGGGCCGCGCCGCGGCCAGTCGCAGTGATCCGACCACAAGCTGTAACGCACCTGCGGCGTTTGTGCTCCCCGGCGACGGGGCACGGAGGGCGTGGGGCCACGGCCCCAATCTTGATGGTGCAGGGCGACACGATGCTGTGTCGACGCTGCAGCGCAACCCCATCGGGGACGATTCCGCCCGATCTCGGCGCGCTGGGCGTGTGCGCCGTAGCGGGGGTCCTGTGCGCGCGGTGCGGCGCGGTGCTCGGCCCCGACGACCTCACTGCACGCCTCTTCCTGAAGCTGGCACAGCTGAACCGGTTCGGGCTGGCGGGGCGCGACGTGCTGCTGCGCAGGCCTCCCGCCCCCTCCACCCCCAAGGATTGCTGATCCGTGTGCGGCATCATCGGATACGTGGGGCGGCGCGACGCCGTGCCGATTCTGCTGGCGGCGTTGTACCGGCTGGAGTACCGGGGATACGACTCGGCAGGCGTGGCGGTGCAAAACGGCGCCGGCGTGCTGGTGGCGAAGCTGGCGGGGCGCGTGGAGGCGCTCCGGGCGCTGCTGGAGCACGCGCCCCTGCACGGGACCAGCGGGATCGGGCACACCCGCTGGGCCACGCACGGCGCGCCCGCGACCCACAACGCGCATCCCCATACCGATTGCAGCGGCAGCGTGGCGCTGGTGCACAACGGGATCATCGAGAACGCCGACGCGCTGCGCGGAATGCTGGAGCGCTCCGGCCACCGCTTCACCACCGAAACCGACACGGAGACCCTGGCGCACCTGATCGAGGACGCCACGGGGGCGACCCTCGAGGCGCGGGTGATCGCGGCCCTGTCGCTGGTGGAGGGGACCTATGGGCTGGCGGTCGTCTCGGCGACGGAGCCAGGGAAAATCGTGGTGGCGCGGCAGGGATCGCCGGTGCTGCTCGGCATCGGGGACGACGAGCTGTTCGTGGCGTCGGACGCCTCGGCGGTGCTCGAGCACACGCGCTCCGTCGTGTATCTGGACGACGGCGACATCGCGGTCCTCACGCCGGACGGGTACTCGGTCCTAGATCGCGAATCGCACGTGCAGCTGCGCGCGGTGGACGACGTCGCGTGGGACGCGGCCCAGCTCGAGCTGGGCGGCCACCCCCACTTCATGCTCAAAGAGATCCTGGAGCAACCGGACACCGTGCGGGCGACGCTGCGCGGGCGGCTCTTGCCCGAGGTGGGGAGCGCGCGCCTGAACGGCCTGAACCTCGCCCCCGAGGACTGTGGCGCTATCCAGCGCATCGTGATCGTGGCGTGCGGGACGTCGTGGCACGCGGGCTTGGTGGGGCGCGACTTGATCGAGGAGCTGGCGGGCATTCCCGTGCAGGTGGAGTATGCGTCGGAGTACCGCTACCGGCGGCCGCTCGTGGCGCCGGGGACGCTGACACTGGCGATCTCGCAGTCGGGCGAGACGGCGGACACGCTGGAAGCGCTGCGGGCGGCGCGCGCCGCCGGGTCGCGCGTGCTGGGGATCGTCAACGTGGTAGGGAGCACGATCGCGCGCGAGTGCGGCGGCGGCATCTACCTGCACGCCGGCCCCGAAGTCGGGGTGGCGTCGACCAAGGCGTTCACCTCGCAGATCGTGGCGCTGGCGCTGTTGGGGCTGTATCTGGGGCGCTCGCGCGGGCTCGGGGTAGAGCGGGGCCGGGACCTGGTGTGCCGTCTGATCCAGCTGCCGCAGCTCGTGACGCGGGCGCTGGCGCTCGAGCCCGAGGTGCGGGCCCTCGCCGCGCGCTTCGCCGATGCACGCAATTTTCTGTATCTGGGGCGGGGCGTGAACTTCCCGGCAGCGCTCGAGGGCGCCTTGAAGCTCAAAGAGATCTCCTACATCCACGCCGAGGGCTACCCGGCGGCCGAGATGAAGCACGGGCCGATCGCGCTGATCGACGCGGCCATGCCGGTGGTGTTCGTCGCGCCCAGCGATGCGGTGTACGGCAAGGTGCGCTCCAACATGCAGGAGGTGAAGGCGCGGGGCGGGCGGCTCATCGCGGTAACCACCGAAGGGAGCGACGACCTGGGCGGGCTGGTGGAGCACCAGCTGCGCGTGCCGGCCACGGCGTCGCTACTCTCCCCCGTGCTGACGACGATTCCCTTGCAGCTGCTCGCCTATCACATCGCGGTGCTGCGCGGCTGTGACGTCGACCGGCCCCGCAACCTCGCCAAGAGCGTGACGGTGGAGTGATGTCGCCACCGGCGTCCGCCATCATGAGCGTGCTTTCCTCCCCCGCAGCCGCAGGCGGACGTGACGCGATCGACGCCGCGGTCGCGCAGGACCTGGGTGCCTGGTTCCAGGTGGAGCGGCTCGAGCGGCGGGGGCCGCTGTCCTGCCTCTACCTGGGGCGCGAGCTGGACGGCGGCAGACCGATCGCGCTGAAAGTGATCTCGCGCGCCGGCGCGCCGCAGCAGGCAAGCGAGGCGTTTGAGACCGCCATGGCCGGGTCCGTCGCGCTCGATCACCCGCACATCATCCCGGTGTACCAGTACGGGAAGACGCGGCGGCTGTTCTGGTGCTCGATGCAGCGGATCGAAGGTCGCTCGCTCGAGGACATGCTGCGTGGCGCGGGCCCGCTGGGGCTGACAACCTGCCTGCGTCTCGTCGCCCAGCTCGCCGCCGCGCTGGATCACGCGCACCGCCACGGCGTGACGCATGGCAACGTGAAACCCGCAAACGTGATGGTGTCGCTGGACGGAGTGGCGCTGTTGGGCGACTTCGCCGTGGCCCGCGCGCTCGCGACAGGCGAGGAGGCCCATGCTGGGCAGTTGGGGGCGGCCGCCGACCAATACGCGCTGGCCGTGCTCACGCTCAAATGCCTCGAGGCCGGAGCCCCGGCTGACACCTCCCCGCTGGTCCCGGACTCGGTGCGCCACGCCATCGCTCGCGCGATGAGTCAGGATCCGCTGCAGCGGTTCGCCACGGTACTCGACTTCGCGGCGGTGCTTGAAAGGGCAGCTCCGGCAGTGTCGTCGCCCCCGCCCACCCCATCGCCCGAACGCCTCGCGGCGCCGGCGGCAAAACCTGCGGTGCTTTTGTGGGACGATGCATATGAGCCGCCGCCTGTGCCCGACGGGCGCCTCGTCCGCCGCGTCGCGCTCGGCGCGGTGCTGATGATCCTGCTCGCGGGCGCCGCGGGGTTCGGCCTGTGGCTCGCAGGGCGTGACGCGGCACCCGTGCGCCTGGCCGTCACACCGCCATCCCCGCGACCCGAGGTGGCGAGCGTCGCGGCCGCGCCCGCGGAGCCGGCGCCGCCGCGCGACACCGTGGCTCTGCTGGTGGAGCGGCCAGTGCCGCGCCCCCTGCCGCCGCCCGCGGCTCAGCGCCCCGCCGTCGTCGTCGCGCCAGGGCGCCTCTTCGTGGGCGCGACGCCGTGGGGTGAGGTCCAAATCGACGCCCGTGCAATCGGGCACACGCCCCTGGTGGCCCTGCCGATCGCGGCCGGCTGGCACCAGGTGCGCGTCGTGCGCGATGGATTCGCGCCGTTCGAGCAGCGCATCCGCGTAGCACCCGGCGAGGACGTGCGCCTCACCGGCATCGTGCTCCAGCCCTTTCATTATTAAGCAAGGCATTAAGGTCGATTAAGGTCGGATCGGCCACCCTCGATGAGGCGCGTGCGCAACAGGGTGTTGCGGCCGCCACGGCCCCATTTTTGAACACCCTTGTCGACAGGATGCTATGTCGACGCTGCAGCGGAGTTGAGTCGGTGCCGCAGTCCCCTCAGGCCGGGGCCGTCACCACGCCCAGCGTGTTGCCGGTGGTGGTGTGCGTGCGCTGTGGTGCCACCCTCGGCCCGAGCGATCTGACCGCGGAGCACGTCGCGGTGCTCGCCGAGCTGAACCGGTTCGGGCTCACCGGTCGGGATGGGCTGTTGAAGGCTCCTCCGCCGAAGCCAGCGTAAACACCGCCACCTCGGGCAGACAGAACAGCCGCGCCGGAATCGTCACGGTGCCGACGCCGCGCGAGACGTACAGCGGCGCCAGCGTGTCGCGGTACCAGCCCTCGACGAAACGACCGCTCCCCCACGGCGTGTACGGCGCGTAGAACGGCAGCCGGATCTGGCCGCCGTGTGTGTGGCCGGCCAGGATCGCGGCGGGCGCGGGAAAACGGTCGCGCGGCACGCCGTCCACGAACCCCGGTGCGTGCACGATCCAGATCGCCGGATCGGCGGCGCCGAGCCCCCGCACCGCCGCGGCGAGGTCGGGCTCCCCCGCCACCGGGTCGTCGATGCCCACCAGCGTGAGCTCCGCGCCGCGGAGCGACAGGCGCGCGCTCGAGTTGTAGAGCAGCTCCACGCCGGCCTGGCTGTAGGTGCGCTCCGCCCGGCCCCGATCGATTCCCCCGTCATGCTCCCAGTTGCCCAGCGTCGCGAAGGTCGCTTCGCTGCCGCGCGCCGCGCGCGCCCAGTCGCCCAGCACGGGCAGGTCGCGACGGTAGTTGCAGATGTCGCCGATCAGGAGGACGACATCGGGGCGCTCGCGCTCGAGCAGCGCCAGCGTGGCGCGCGCCGCGCGCGAGAAGGCGCGGTGCAGGTGCACGTCGGTCACGCACGCGAGGCGCAGGCCGGCGAGGCGAGGGTCGAGCCCCGGGATGAGGAGATCGTGCCGGGTGAGCTCGATCGCGACGGGCTCGCGGATGAACCCGTCGCCCAGAGCGGCGGCGGCGAGCACACCACCTGTAGTGTTCAGAAAGCGTCGGCGCGTGAGTACGTGAGCCATGTCACATAAAGTAGTGAGACCGAGCGCATTGTGTCGTAACGCCAAGTAACTGCACCAGTTCGCGCCGCCCGCTGCGGGCGCCGCGCCCCGAATTGCGACCGCGACTTGGGTGTGGCGTCGGCGTCACGCTGCACCGAGTCGGCAGGATCGTGGTCGCGCGGTCCGTCACTGGCAGGTAACGGCGTCGTTACGTGGCTGGTACACGGTTTGCTCCCCCCAGCACCCCGGCGCACCGCTGATAGCGGGATGGCGCGGGCGCAACGACCAAGGGAGGGATTGTGCGGATCGGCTTCTTGATGGGACGGTCGTTCACCGAGGATCGCCACCAGGCCGACATCGTCACGTGGCTGCGGCAGTGGGGGGCGACGGCAGAGCCGCTGCATCTCGGTGACGACTTGATCGATGTCGCACGCGTCAGTCTGGACCATGATCTCTTCGTTCTGAAGAGCCGCAGCGACCTCGCGATGAGCGTGGCCGCGGACCTGCACGGCGCCGGCGCCAGAGTGCTCAACCCGTACCCCGTCTCGGCGCTGCTGCGCGACCGGGTCGTGACGTTCCGTGTGCTGCGGGCGGCGGGCGTGCCCGTGCCGGAGACGTTCGCCGCGTCGCACGCGAGCCAGCTGTTACCGGCGCTCGACCGCGGACCGCTCATCGTCAAGCCGTACCGCCGCTACAAGAAGCACCGCCCCGAGGTCGTCACTAACGCGGCGGAGCTCGCGGCACTGGCCGCCATCGAGGAGCCGGTGTTCGCCCAGCGCTACCATCCGCCGGACGGCCCCGATCGCATGGTGTACTCGATCGGGTCGGAGCTGTTCGGCGTGCTGCGCGGCCCAGAGGGCGCCCCCTTCGCGCTCTCCCCCGAGCTGGTGGACATCGCGCGGCGCTGTGGCGCGGCCTTGGGCATCGACCTGTTCAGCGTCAACGTGGTGGAGAGCGCCGGCCGCGCGTACGTCGTCGACATGTCGAGCTTCCCCGCGTTCCGCGGCGTGCCGGACGCGGCCCGGCGCGTGGCGAAATACGTGCTCAAGGCGGCCGAGCGCGCCGCGTGCGGCGAGCCGGTGGTGCCGGCCGAGCTGCAGCGCGCCCCGGGCCGGGCGGCGACGCGCGCGCTCAAGGGCTCGAGCCTCCAGCTGGTGCTCGGCGCCCTGTCCGGCACCGAGGCGACGCCGCAGGAGCTGGCCCAGATCGAGAGCGTCGTCGACGACATCCGGCTGCGCTCCAGGGCGGCGACCTCGCCGCCGCGGGTGCGGCCGGGACGCCCCCGACGGGACAGTCGCCCCACCCAGGCGCCGTCTCCGCCGCGCGTGGCGATGTACTCCCAGGGGATGGTCGGGTTCGGTCACATCCGCCGCAACGCGTCGATCGCCCACGCCTTGCGCGCCTCCGAGCTCCAGCCGGCCATCGTGATGATCGCGGAGGCGTGGCAGGCCGGCGCCCTGCTGCTGCCCGAGGGTGTGGACTGCGTCACGCTGCCGGCGTTGCGCCGCGAGCCCGACGGGGCGTACAACCCGCGCTTCCTGCTGGACGTGTCCAACCAGGACCTGATCGCCCTGCGCACCCGCGTCATCCGCAGCGCCATCGAAGTGTTCGACCCCGACGTGCTGATCGTGGACTACCTGCCGCTCGGCGTCGCGGGCGAGCTCGCCACCACGCTCGACCGCCTGCGCACGCGCGGCAACACGCGCTGCGTGCTCGGGCTGCGCGAGGTGCTGTACGACGGCGAGACGGTGCGACGCACCTGGGCCGACCGGGCCAACCTGGACGCCATCCGGAACTTCTACGACGCCGTATGGATCTACGGCGATCCGTCCGTGTTCGACCCCGTGCGCGAGTACGGGCTCGGCCCCGACGTGGCGGCCAAGGCGCGCTACACGGGATATCTCGACCAGCGGCCCCGCCTCGACCTCGCCGCGGCCCGGGGCGACCCCATGCTGGAAAGCCTGCCGCCGGGCAAGATCGCGCTCTGTCTCGTGGGCGGCGGGCACGACGGCGAAGCGCTGGCCGGGGCGTTTCTCCAGGCCGAGCTGCCCGGGGACATGACCGGTGTGCTCGTGACGGGCCCCCTCATGCCGTGGGAACAGCGCCAGCGGGTGCGCGACGACGCGCAGCAACGCTCCAACGTCCGCGTGCTGGACTTCGTGCCCGAGCCGATCGCGCTGATCGAGCGGGCCGACCGGGTGATCGCCATGGGCGGCTACAACACGTGCTGCGAGATCCTGTCGTTCGAGAAGCACGCCCTCATCGTGCCGCGGGTAGCGCCGGAGGCGGAGCAGTGGATTCGCGCCCAGCGTCTGCGCGAGCTGGGCCTGGTCGAGGTGCTGCACCCCGACGCGCTCAGCCCCGCCGCGCTCTCCGCGTGGCTGGCACGCGACCTCGGCCCACCACCCCCCATCCGCCAGCGCCTCGATCTCGGCGGTCTCGACCGCATCCGCGGGCTCGTGGCGGGCCTGCTGGACAGCACCGCCGCGGGCGTGCCGGTGCCCGCGTCAGCGTAGGGCGATCGCATGACGGTGTTGCGGTCGCTGCCGCTCAATGTCCGCACCCTGTTTCTGTATGCACAGGACACGCATGGCATGGGGCACGTCACCCGGACCCTCACGATTGCCCGCCACGTGCTGGCCCGGTACCCGAACGCGGTCGCCTACGTCGCGACGGCGTCGCCCGTGGCGGGCCAGCTCGCCCTGCCACCGCGGTGTGACTACATCAAACTGCCAACCCTGCTCACCCCCGACGGGGTGCGCCTCGCGCCTCCACAAGAAGAGGAGGTGAAGCGGCACTTCCGCCGCCTCCGCGGCGCGATCCTGCGGGACGCGGTGCTGGGCCTCGAGCCGGACGTGGTGCTCGTGGACCACGAGCCGCTGGGCGCCAAGGGAGAATTCGCGGAAGGGCTCGCTGCGCTCAAGGCGCAGCGTCCCGAGACGCGGTTCGTGTTCGGCTTGCGGGACATCATGGACGACACGGTGCGCATTCGCGCCCAATGGCGCGAGCTGGGGGTGTACGAGGCCCTCGAGCACCTGTACGACGGCATTGCGGTGTACGGCTCGCCGGCGCTGTACGACGTCGCGGAAGCCTACGGAATCCCGCCGTGCGTCCGGCCCAAGCTCCACTACTGCGGCTATGTCGTGCGCGATGTCCCTGCCGTGCCCGTCGATGTCGATCACGTGCGGCGGCAGTACGGCGTTCCCGGGAGCGGGCCCCTCGTCGTCGCGACCGTGGGCAGCGGGAGCGACGGCTATCCGGTGCTCGAGGCCGCCGTGGCGGCCGTGACGCTGCTCCAGGCGCAGCGGGTCGAGCTGGGGGCGATCGTGGTGACGGGACCGTTCATGCCGGCCCCGCTGCGGGCGGCGCTCGAGGCGCGCGCGACGGCCACGTGCCGGGTGGTCACGCAGGCCGACAATCTCCAGTTGTTCGCGGCGGCCGACGCGGTCGTGAGTATGGGCGGGTACAACAGCGTGTGCGAGGTGCTGGCGGCGGGGCGCCCGCTCGTCGTCGTGCCGCGCGCCACGGACAAGGTCGAGCAGGAGATACGCGCCAGGCTGCTGGCGCAGCATGGGCTGGCGCGGTGCGTGCACCCGCGGGAGCTGAATGCGGGGCGGCTGGCGGACGCCCTCCAATGGGCGCTGAGCCGTGACCGCGCGGAGCACGCGCGGCGCGTGCGCGAAGTCATCCCGTCGTTCGACGGGGCCGCCCGGCTCACCGCCTACTTGACCCGCTGGCTGGGCGGTGACTGATGCGGCTGCGCTGCGTGCCCACCCCCGAGCAGCGCGCCGCTCTCGAGGCGCAACTCCTGCGCCTGCAGCAGCCCGGCGTGGCGCTCGAGCTTCCGTGCGAGCGCACAGACCTCGTGCGCGTGACGACGACGGTGGCGAGCGTGCATACGGACCGGTTCGTGGTCCGAGCGCGCCTGTCCTTCCGCTCCGGCGAGGAGCGCAGCTACGCCCTCAAGGCATACGCCGACGACTTCGCCGGCCGCGCCTGGACCCACGCCCGGGCGCTGGCCGAGCGCTACCGTACCGACGCCGGCGAGCTGTGTCTGCCGATCGCGTGTATCGCCAGCGAGCGCCTGCTCGTGTTTCCGTGGGTGGAGGGCGCGGCGCTCGCGGGAATCGTAGACGACTCGAAGCCGCGGTTACTGCGCCGCGCCGCGCGCATGATCGCGGAGCTGCATCGCCTCGACTGGGCGCCCGAGCCGCCCACGTCCGCCGAGCGGCTCGTCGAGCAGATCCTGGCGCGCTGCAACGAGCCTGCGGAGCTGATCGCGTCGGTGCGGGCGCAGCTCGTGGAGGCGGTGC